>JABLTN010095809.1_pt1 | contig 17872 bp, 16 predicted proteins | sample 7160141 | NCBI WGS metagenome assembly JABLTN01 (sample SAMN14651226, study PRJNA627086) | human gut metagenome | isolation source: feces | host: Homo sapiens | reverse complement strand
AACTTGTCATGCAAGGAGGCGTTTTTTTGAAGAATAAAGTTGAGCAGTTACGAAAGGAGCGAGGATTAAATCAAGATGATTTTGCAAAAATGCTTCGTGTTTCAAGACAAACCATTAGTTCAATCGAAACAGGAAAGTATAATCCATCATTGGAATTAGCTTTTGCAATTTCAGACTTTTTTGGTAAACGGATTGAAGAAATCTTTATCTATGAAAGAGGTGCAGAAAATGAAAAAGAGTAATTTGATAACCGGGATACTATATGTTCTTTTCGGTGTGGCTTGTTTGATTGTTGCGCTGTTGATTGAAACAAAGTCAGAGGACATTTTATGGGGCTTTGCGGGCGCAGGTATCTTCCCCGGAATTATGATGATATGCAAATATTTTTATTGGAGTTCCCCCAAAAATAAAGAGCGATACGAAGAGCGTTTGGAGAACGAACGAATTGAACAGCATGACGAGTTGAAAACAAAAATCAGAGATAGAGCCGGAAGATATACTTACAGCTTAGGACTGCTGGTTGTTTGTTTCTCCATTTTGGTTTTCGGTATTCTCGGAGCATTGGAAGTCATTGATAATGCTCGTATGATGGTACTCTATCTCAGCGGATATTTACTGTTTCAAGTTATCGCAGGAATTGTCATTTTTAATAAGCTGATGAAAAAGTATTAAGGAAAAATCCCTTTAGGAACTAAAGGGCGCACTTCTATACTCTCCTGTCGAGAGTATCGTGCGTCCTGCGGAGCTTCATTCTCCGTCAGCAGGAGGATACTGCATGACCGAGAATGCTGCGTCACTTCGTTCCGTCAAGGTGGCTACACCCCCTTGCGCCGCTTATGCGGCTATCCCCTGTGGACTTGCCGCCCGCAAACGGTTTTGACAAACCGTTTGCCGCCAGCAAGTTTGAAGATTAGACATAAACAAATCCTCCGAATGGTCTAAGCCATACGGAGGATTAACTGTTTTACGAACACCTGTCTATTCGGTGCGCCGGTTTTTTATCGGCCGGAGAGTTCGACCGCGTGGCGGACGAAGGAGAGGGGCGGGACCTGGGCGGGAAGCTTGGCGCGGAAGCGCATCTGCGGGGTACGCGGCTCGGACAGCGGGATGCCGTCCATATCCTCCATGGGCGGGACCTGCCACGAAAGCGGGCGGAAGTCCGGGCCGACGAGCTCGACGGTATCGCCGACAGCAAACTTGTTGCGCAGGCTCAGGACCGCGTTCCCCTGCGCGTCGCAGCTTTCCACGACGGCGCAGATCTGCCACTGGCGCAGATAGCGGGAATCCTCGGTAAACTGGCCGGGCTGGCCGTAGTAGAAGCCGGTGGAGTAGTGGCGGTGAGAGACATGGTCCACCTCATCGCGCCAGACGGGATCCGGCGCGCGGCCGGCCCACACGTCGTCGAGCACGTGGCGGTAGGCGCCGGTGACGATGGCGGCATAATAGGCGGATTTGGCGCGGCCCTCGATCTTCAGGCAGTCGATCCCGGCGTCGCAGAGCTCGTCCAGATGGTCGATCATGCACATATCGCGGGAATTCATGATGTACGTGCCCTTTTCGTCTTCGAAGACCGGGAAGTATTCGCCGGGGCGCTTTTCTTCCATCAGGGCGTACTGATACCGGCAGGGCTGGGCGCACTGGCCGCGGTTGGAGTCGCGGCCGGTCATATAGTTGCTGAGCAGGCAGCGGCCGGAATAGGAGACGCACATTGCGCCGTGGCAGAAGGTCTCGAGCTCGAGCTCTGGCGAGACCCGCTCGCGGATCGTCAGGATCTCCTGCAGGCTCAGCTCCCGTGCGAGCACCACGCGGCGCGCGCCGAGGTCGAACCAGCTCTGCGCGCAGACGTAGTTGGCGATCGACTGCTGGGTGGAGATGTGCCGCTCGCAGCGCGGGGCGTACTTCCCTGCCAGTGTGAACGCGCCGAGATCCGCGAGGATGAGCGCGTCGACGCCCGCGGCATCGAGCTGCTCGAGATAGGCCGGGAGCGCGGCGGCCTCATCATTGCGGGGCATGATATTGACCGTGCAGTGGACCTTCACGCCCGCGGCGTGGGCCAGCTGCACCGCCTTCGGCAGCTCGTCCGGCGTAAAGTTTCCGGTGAACGAGCGCATGCCGAAGCTCGTGCCTGCCAGATACACGGCGTCCGCGCCGTAGGCGACGGCCATGCGCAGCTTTTCCATATCCCCTGCCGGGCTCAGAAGCTCCGGCTTACGTCTGTCCATCTGTCTGATTCTCCGTATCGGTGGTCTCTTCGCCGTCCGCAGGCGCGTCCGTCTGCTCCTCGTCCGGCTGGGTCTTGCCCGCGAGCTCCGCCAGGAAGTTCTGGTGCTCGTAATAGGTCTCGGAGAAGTGGTGGACGCCGTCGGCGTTCAGGGCGTAGAAGTAATAATTGGTCTCGGCCGGGTACAGCGCCGCACGGATGGAGTTCATACCGGGGTTGGCGATCGGGCCTGCGGGCAGACCTGCGTTCGTGTAGGTGTTATACGGGCTGATGACGCCCTTGTCCGCGTTGGAGAGCACTTCCTTGCGCTCGGCGAGCGCGTACTGGATGGTCGCGTCGATCTCGAGGCAGGGATAGAGCTTGCTGCACAGGCGGTTGTAGATGACGGAGGCGATGGAGGCGCTCTCGGAGGTCTTCGCGGTCTCCTTCTCCACGAGGGAGGCGACGGTGATGAGGTCGTAGAGCGAGAGTCTGCCGTCCGTGATCTCGGTCTCGGTGAAGCCGTTCGTGCGCATGCGCTGGGCCAGACGGTCGTTGAGCGCGTCCAGCGCGTCGTAGAGATCGTCGGTGAATTTGTTATCGAAGTTGCGCAGGAATTTGTCGATGACGTTCGCCGGATCGTCGCTCATATAGAACTGATACGTATCCGGGAAGAGATAGCCCTCCAGCCGGTTTTCGCTGCCGTAGGGGATCTCCTGCAGGAAGTCATAGGCAAATTCGTAGCTCGCCGCGGTATCGGCCAGATCCTGATAGGAGCAGACGCCGTCAGCTTCGAGCAGGCGGAAGATATCCTCGCACTCGTAGCCCTCGGGAATGGTGACCTCGACGACCGCACGGTCGGGGCTGGCCTCGACCATGTTGCTGACGAGGGCGTGATAGTCGTAGCGGCTGTTCAGCGTATAGGTGCCGGGCTCGATGGTCTTTTCCGCGTGGGAGGCCCAGCAGTAGAATTTGAACAGGGTCTCATAGCGCACGAGGCCCTTGCTTTTGAGCTCTCCGGCGATCTGCGAGATCGTCGCGCCGTCGGGGATGGAGACGGTGACCTCGGCGTCCTCTTTCGTCAGCGACAGCACGTCGTCGGCGCAGCGCCAGACCGCCACAGCCAGCAGCACAGCCACTGCCAGCACGCAGCACACGTACAGCAGCACCCGGATGCCGGACGGCAGCCGCGGGCGCTTCTTTTCGGGCTCCTGGCTCTCCGGCTGCGTCTCCTGGTCGACGGTCAGATCCGCGTATTCCTCCGGGATCTTCGGCTCAAAGAGCGGCTGCATGCCGGGCTTAGGCGCTTCTTCGGCGGCGTCCGGCGTGTCGGGCGCAGGCGCATCCGGCTGTTCGGGCTGCGCCGCATCGCCGGGCCCGTCCATCATCGCGTCGACGCGGGCCAGATCGTCCTTGACCGACGCCAGCAGCTCATCGAGCGAAAGCTCTTCCAGACTTTTTTCCAGCGCGTCCTGCTCGGGCGTCTGTTCGTCCGGACGGGCGTTGGGGTTCTGTTCAGCCATGTGTTCCTCCCTTATGCGCGGTAGACGATGTCGGCCGCGACCTGATCCGCGGCGGCCTTCCCCTTCAGCGCCTGCAGGCACAGAAGGCCAAACTCGTCAGCCGAGCCCGCCGCGCGGCCGGTGATGACGCGGCCATCCTGCACGGCGCCGCAGGCCGTCATGACGGCGGCGCCCATCTTCTCCTTGAGGCCCGGGTAGCAGGTGGCCTTGCGGCCGTCGGTGATGTGCAGCTGGGCAAGGATCGTGGGGGCGGCGCAGATGGCCGCGATATATTTGCCGTCTTCATAGGCAAGGCGGATAAAATTCATGGCGGTATCGCAGGCGAGGATCGAATGCACGCCGCCGAGGCCGCCGGGCAGGATGACCATGTCGGTCGAAGCCAGCTTCAGATCCTCCACGCGGCAGTCGGCCTGCACGCGCACGCCGTGACCGGCCTCGATCAGCGTCCCGCCGATCCCTGCGAGCTGCACTTCCACGCCGCCGCGGCGCAGAATGTCGCACGGCGCAATGGCTTCCATCGGCTCAAAGCCGGTACCCAAGATCATATATACCATTATATTATGCTTCCTCCAGACATTTTTTTACGTACGAATACAGTTCCTCATGGATATCCTCGATCGAGCGGAGCTTCCCGTCTTTCACGCAGGAGATGACCGTCCAGCCGAAGTAGGCTGCGGCCTGCCGCGCGACCTCGCGGCACTGGTGCAGATACTTGTCGTTGCGCTCGTGGATGTCGGCCTTCGTCCCGGTGTCGCTCTCGCGCTTGCGCATGAGCGTCTCGGCGATCTCCACCGGCATGTCGAGGCACAAAACCAGATCCGGCTTCGGCAGGCCCATGCGGCAAAATTCCAGATCATAGAGCCAGGAGAAGAATTCCTCCCGCGCCGCTCCATCGAGCTTTCCGCCCTGGTGGACAGCGTTGGACGTCGTATAGCGGTCCGACAGGATGAGGCCGCCCGCCGCGTAATCGTCCTTCCAGACGCGCTGATAGGACGCGTAGCGGTCGACCGCGTAGAAGGTCGAGGCCGCGTAGGCGTTGACGCTGTTCGGGTCGTCGCCGAACTCGCCGTTGAGATACATCCGGATGAGCGCCGACGACGGCTCGAGATACTGCGGAAACTGCAGGCGGCGGAACGGGATGTTCTCGCTCTGCAGCCGCTTGGTCAGAAGTGCGAACTGTGTGGATTTTCCGGTACCGTCGGTACCCTCAAACACGATCAGTTTTCCCATGTTGTTTACCCTCTTATCCGTTTGCCGAGCACGGCAAACAGGTATTTTGGCAGCCGGAGCATACGTCCGAACCGCTTCGGCTCCTTGATGAGCCGGTAGAGCCATTCCAGATTGCAGCGGATCATCCACTTCGGCGCGCGCTTCACGGTCCCCGCGAAGCTGTCGAGCGAGCCGCCGAGGCCGATCATGAGCTTGACGTGCAGCGCGTCCAGATGGTCCTTCATGAAAAGCTCCTGCTTCGGCGCGCCGAGGCAGACAAAGAGCACATCGGGCCGGGCGGCGTTGATCTTCTCGATGATCGGGGCTTCGTCCTTGAAATAGCCGTCGTTCATGCCGCAGATATGCAGCTTCGGATGCTTTTCGAGCATTTTCTGCGCGGCAAGCTCTGCGATGCCGGGCTTGCTGCCGAGCAGGAACAGGCCGCCGCCGGTCTTCTCGAGGATGGAGAGCAGACGGTCGGCAAAGTCGACGCCCGCGACCTTCTGCTTGAGCGGCGTCTTTAAAAGCTTCGAGGCCAGGACGACGCCGGCGCCGTCCGGCAGGACGAGATCCGCGCCGTTGATGAGCGCGCGGAGCTTTTTGTCGTGCAGGGCTTCGTAGGCGATCTCGGCGTTGGGGGTCACGGCGTAGCAGGTCCTGTCTCCCGCGAGGATCTGTTCGGCGCGGGCGGCGGCCTCATCCATCGTGACGTTATCAAACTGCAGGCCCATGATATCCAGTTTCATGTGCAGGCATACCTCACCAATTTAGAATCATACGCATATCATCTTAGCACATATTTCCGCATTTGTCCACGCAATTTCGGGGCCAATTTCCTTCCGCGGAGTTTCACATGCGCCCGGCGCTGCATAAACTGTTATGAAAGCGAAGCGTGAACGACCCTGGTTTCGGCCACGCGAACCTTTACGATCATATAATAGGAGGTCATCCGAATGTCTGAACCTGCACAGGCTGGCAAGACCTGTGATCTGCGCGGCATCCGTGAGGCTGTTTGCGTGCATACGGGGAAAATCACGGACAGCTGCCTTGCCAAAGACTGCATTGAAGATCTGCGCGTGTACTTAACGGTGGACTCCCAGCACACGCTGGACTGCGCGGCGAGCGCGAAGGCGCGGTTCGTGGAGCTGCTGTTTGTCGATGTTCAGGTGGAGTGTGTCCCCTACTCCTCCGGCTACTTTACGGTCGACGTTACCTTCTACTACCGCGTCATCGCCGACGCGACGCTCTCGGCCGGGCGGACGAACACGGTCACGGGCCTGGCGGTCTTCTCGAAGCGGCTGGTGCTGTTCGGCGGCGAGACCTGCGCCCGGATCTTCTCGAGCAAGGACGATCTGACGTGCCTCTGCAAAAAGTCACTGCAGTCGGTCTCGCTGCCGCGGGCCATTGCCGAGACGGTCGACCCGATCATCCTCGGCTCGCGCGTGATGGAGGCGTGCGGCTGCTGCTGCCAGAGCGAGACCGCTCCCTCCATCCCCGAGGCGCTGCTGGGCTGCTTCGACGAGCCGCTGGTGCTGACCGGCGAATGCAAGCGGCTGCTCGTGACCATCGGGCAGTTCTCCATCGTCCGGCTCGAGCGCGACACGCAGCTGCTCATCCCGACGTTCGACTACTGCGTCCCCTCGAAGACCTGCCCGCCGGTCGGCGGTGCGAGCACCGAGAGCCCCTGCGACGTTTTCAGCCAGATCGAGTTCCCGATGGACGCCTTCTTCCCCGGCAAAAACGAACCCTGCATCAAACCCGAAGACAGCTGCACCGGCTGCAGCAGAACGAAATAAGCAAACCCGGGCTTCCCCACCCAGAGGGAAGCCCGGCTTTCCTTTTGGCCGCTGTTTTACACGGATTTTCGATGGATTTAACATCCACGGAGAAATCTCACGAAGATTTAACACGGGCATGCACGCGCTTTTGACATTTTAAATTTATAGTAGGTTCAGAACACAAGAGAAATACGGAAAGGGATCTTTGTGAAATGACGATTTTTGACTTTTTGACCATGCTCGGCTCGCTGAGCCTGTTCCTGTTTGGCATGAGCGTGATGGGGACGGCGCTGGAAAAGCGGGCGGGCGGCTCGCTGAAGGCCATTCTGGCGAAGCTGACGAGCGGACGGTTTTCCGGCCTGCTGACGGGCCTTGCCGTGACGGCGGTGATCCAGTCATCGTCGGCGACGACGGTCATGGTGGTCGGCTTTGTCAACTCCGGGCTTCTGAGCCTGCGGCAGTCGATCCCGGTGATCATGGGCGCGAACATCGGCACGACGGTCACGGCGTGGCTGCTGTCGCTGTCCGGCATCAGCGGCGACAGCCTGTTTCTGCAGCTGCTGAAGCCGTCGTCGTTCACGCCGGTGCTGGCCGTGATCGGCATCATTCTGTATCTGACCGGCAAGGGAAAGAAAAAGGACACGGGCCTCATCCTGCTCGGCTTTGCGACGCTGATGTTCGGCATGGAGTCGCTGTCCGGCTCGGTCTCGGGGCTGCGCAACGACCCGAACTTCACAAAGTTCTTCCTGATGTTCTCCAATCCCATCCTCGGCGTGCTGGCCGGTGCGATTCTGACCGGCATCGTGCAGTCCTCGTCCGCCTCGGTCGGTATCCTGCAGGCGCTCTCGTCGACCGGCGCGGTCAGCTATGGCGCGGCGATCCCCATCATCATGGGCCAGAACATCGGCACCTGCGTGACGGCCATGCTTTCGTCCGTCGGCACGAATAAAAATGCCCACCGGGCCGCCGTCGTGCATCTGAGCTTCAATATCATCGGCACGATCGTCTGGCTGACGGTATTTGAGACGGCAAATCTGCTGCTGCACTTCTCCTTCGTCGACCAGCCGATCGACACGTTCCAGATCGCGGTCATCCACTCGATCTTCAATGTGCTGTGCACGCTGATGCTGCTGCCGTGCTGCGGGCTGCTGGAAAAGCTGTCGTACCGGCTGATCCCGGAGACGGGCCACCCCGATACCGCCGCCGTGCTGGACGAGCGTCTGTTCGCCACGCCGGCCATCGCGCTCGTCAAGAGCGAGGAGCTGACCAAGCGCATGGCCGCCGACGCGGAGCTGGCGCTGCATGAGAGCCTGCAGGCCGTGCTGCACTTCACGCCGGAGCTGGCCGCCTCGGTCCGCAGGCGTGAGGACGACACCGACCGGTATGAGGACACGCTCGGCACCTTCCTTGTGCACCTGGCCACGCAGCCGATGAGCGAGCAGGACAGCGTAGAGTCGTCGATGCTGCTGCATCTGATCGGCGATTTCGAGCGCGTCGCGGACCACGCCGTCAACATCATCGAATCCGCCGAGGAGCTGAAGGAGAAGGGCGTCTCGTTCACGCCGCCGGCACAGAAGGAGCTGCAGACCATGCTGGACGCGGTCGGCGAGATCGTCGATCTGACGAGCCGCGCATTCCTGCAGGACGATCTGGCGCTGGCGCGGCAGGTCGAGCCGCTCGAGCAGGTCATCGACAAGCTCAAGGACGAGCTGCGCACGAACCACATCGCCAGACTCCAGCGCGGCGAATGCTCGCTGGCTGCGGGCTTCGTGCTCTCCGACCTGCTGACGAACCTCGAGCGCGTGTCCGACCACTGCTCGAACATCGCCGGCTGTCTGCTTGACATGAAGAACGAGCGCATCGACCTGCACAAGTATCTCGGCGACGTCAAATCCGGCAGCAACGAATTCTTGCTCCAGTACAACGCGTTTGAGGAAAAGTACAAGCTGGAAGCCTGATGCCTTGCTTTTCCCGGCCCCGTGTGCTATCCTGAGAAAAAGATAACTGGGAGGTACGGATATGGCGATTTGGGCATTGGCAGGCACACTGGCCTTCAGCTTCCTGCTCGAACTGATCGGCGCATCGGCGGCAAACAGCTCCGGCTGGGGCATCGTCGGCGCGATCGCCGCAATGGGCGCCTTCCTGATCCATACGATCGAACAGGCGCATAAAAAAACGCCGGATGAGGACGATAAACCGGAGGAATAAACCAAGACCCGCCGTGCTGCTGCGCGGCGGGCCTTTTTCTCTTTTACGCGCTGCGTTCCGATTCGAGGGTGCGGAGGGCTATGCGGAATTGGTGGGAGAAGAGGATGGAGGTGAAGGTCACGGCGAGGGTATCGGCGACGGGCTCGGCCAGGTAGACGCCCAGGGTTGGATCCGGGACGAGGTGCGGCATCAGGTAGATCAGCGGGATGAGCAGGACGAATTTGCGCATGACGGCCACGATGATGGAGCAGACGGCCTTGCCGATGGAGACGAAGGTGATCTGGCAGGCCTGCTGGATGCCGAAGATCGCCAGCACCGCGCAGTAGATGCGAAGGGCGCGGCCGGTGAATTCGATCAGTTCGGCGTCCGGCGTGAAGATCCCGGCGAACACGCGCGGGCAAAGCATGACAAACGCCCAGATCAGCGCGGAATACGTCAGGCAGACGGTCAGGAGCACGCGGAAGGTCTTTCTGACGCGCTCGACGTTCTTTGCGCCGTAGTTATAGCTCAGGATCGGCTGCGCGCCCTGCGAGATCCCCTGCAGGGGCAGGAGCGCAAACTGCATGACGCTCGTGAGGATGGTCATGGCGCCGACGGCGATATCTCCGCCGTAGCGGGCCAGAGAGGAATTGAAGCAGACGGAGAGCACGCTCTCGCTCGCCTGCATGATAAACGTCGCCGTGCCGAGGCCCACGCAGGGCAGGATGAGCCGCGGGCTCTGCAGGAAGTTCTGCACGCGCAGCTTCAGGACGCTTTTTTTGCTGAACAGGAACAGCACGACCCACAGGCACGACACGCCCTGTGAGACGATGGTCGCCAGCGCAGCGCCGCGCACACCCATGCCGAGCTTGAAGATCAGGATCGGGTCGAGCACGATATTGCACACGGCGCCGATCAGCACGGTGAGCATCCCCTCCCGCGCAAAGCCCTGGGCGGTGATGAACGCGTTCATGCCGAGCGTCAGCTGGACGAAGACGGTGCCGATGGCGTAGATCTGCATATAGTCGGCGGCATAATCGATGGTCTGCTCGCTCGCGCCGAAGGCAAGAAGCAGATCGCGGTTCCAGATGAGAAGCACCGCGGTCAGGACGGCAGAGATGCCAAGCTGCAGGGTAAAGCAGCCGCCGAGCATCTTCTCGGCCGTCTGCAGATCGCCCTTGCCCATGCTGATGGACGCGCGCGGCGCGCCGCCCGAGGCGACGAGCGCAGCGAAGGCCGACACGATCAGGATGATCGGCGTGCAGACGCCAAGACCGGTCAGGGCCAGGCTGCCGACCTGCGGCATGTGGCCGATGTAGATGCGGTCTACAATATTATAGAGCATATTGACGAGCTGCGCGATCACCGTCGGGATCGCCAGCCGGAACAGGAGTCTGCCGATCGGCTCCGTGCCGAGAAACGCGTTTTTCTGATCCATCCGGACGCCTTCTTTCTGTGAAATGCCAGAAGATATTATAGTGTGCGGAGGACGGGCCTGTCAACGGAAAACAAGATGTTGCGGAAGGCGGGAGGTTTTGGCCCATATATGGTGATGTTGGCAGAAAAAAGTTTAATATTTGCTTAAAACCGGAGAAAAACGTTGAAAATGCAGCGCAAATATGGTACTCTTTTGGTAAACATAATACTCCAACCACAGGAGGAGAAGGACATGAAGAAACAAAGATGGCTCAGCCTGGTGCTGATCCTGGCGCTCGTCGTGGGGCTGTGCAGCGTGTGCGCGGCCGCGGCGGACGATCAGACCGCAGAGCAGCCCGCGCAGGAGGCTGCGGACACGGTCGCAGAAGCGGAAGCTGCGCCCGCCGACGGGACACAGCCCGATGCGGCTGCGGCAGAAGCAAACACGGAAACTGCCGAACAGCCGGAGCAGGATGCGGCGGCAGAAACGGATGCGGCCGCAGAGGAAGCGCCGGCGGACGGCACGCACATCCACGCAGTCAACCGCGAGGACGCCTGTGAGGAACCGGCTTTCGAGCCGCTGACGGTGCGCGGCGGGCAGCTGGAAAGCGGCTGCTACTATCTGACGGAGGACTGGACGCTGGACGAGCCGCTGTGTGTGGCGAAAAACGGCGTGCAGGTGACGCTCTGCCTGAACGGCTATTCCCTCTCGCTCGCAGACGGCGCGGAGGGCTGCATCATTTACCTTGCCGTCAGCGACGAAGGGGCGGAGCCCTCGGTGCTGACCATCACGGACTGCAACGGGGCCGGGACCTCGAGCAACTACTATGTCGGCGAGGCCGGTGAGCTGATCTTTGACGACGGGAGCTTTGCCTGGCAGGAGGCCTATATCGCGGCGAACGAGAAAAACGCGCTCGCGGGCGGCCGCATCACCGGCGCGACGGCCGGAGCCATCAGCGTGGGCGACTATAACCAGCTGTATCTGTCCGGCGTCAATATCATCGACAACGAGGGCCGGTACGGCGCGGGCGTTGTCATCGCAGCGCACGCGAAGGCCGTGATCGACAGCTGCGTCATCGCGGGCAACCGGCTGACGGGCGAAATGAAGGCTTCGGAGCGGCAGATCCTGGGCGGCGGCGTGTACTGCGCGGGCGAACTGGAGCTCTGCGGCCCGACGAACCTCACCGGCAACCGCGCGCAGGACGCGCAGAACAACCTTTGGCTGGATGAGACCGGCACGGTAACGATCGGCGCGCTGGGTCTTGACAAGCAGGCACGCGTCGGCGTCAGCGGCCAGGCGGAGCAGGCCGTTTTGACCGGCTACGCGGATGATTTCTCGGAGAACTTTACGAGCGACGATCCGACGCTCTGCATCAGCGCCGTGCATGAAAACGGCTTTACGGACCTGCAGCTGCAGGAGGCCGTCTATACCCTCACGCTCGTGACGGACGAGAATGACGAGCCCGTCACGCTGGAAGCGGAACAGGGCAAGAGCCTTGCGGATCTGTATGTCAACGACCCCGAACGGGAAGACGCCGCCTTTGACGGCTGGTACACGGAAGACGAGGAACCCATTGACACGCAGCAGCCGCTGCATCTGACGGCGGATACGACGCTCTACGCGCACTGGACGCAGGCTTCGGACGAAGAAGCCGCTCCCCTGCCCGATTACGATCCCGACGCGCCGCTGACGCGGCAGGAGGCGGCAAAGACGCTCTATCAGATGGCAAAGCAGCTGGGGCTGGACACCGAGGCAGGCGCGGACGTTGATCTGACGCAGTTCACGGACGCGGACGAGATCGACGCCGACGCGGAGGATGCGGTCCGCTGGGCCTATGCCTCTGACCTGCTGACGGAAAAGGACGGGAAGCTGCGCGTGCAGGAGGAGCTGAGCAGAAAAGAGCTCTCGCGGATGCTGGAGGATCTTCTGGCGCTGAGCAGCGCGGATTGAGCGGCAGTCCTGACGGAATTTGAAAATTTGACTACATAGCAGCAAGCGACCCCGGCAGCGATCTGGCTGCCGGGGCGGTTGTGGTGCTTTTTATGTGAGGGCGCGATGCAGCGGCGCGGGGACAAAGCCCTCCTCGGTCAGACGCCAGAATGTATCGAAGCCGCAGCGGCAGGCAAGCTCGACGGCTTCGGCATAGCCGAAGGCGACGTCGCAGGCGCGGTGGGCGTCGGCGGTGAAGAGGATCTTCCCGTCCATCTCCCGCAGCAGGCGCAGAAGCAGCTCGGCAGGATACGGCGTCTGCCGGTAGCCGCGGCTGATCGCACCGGTATTGATCTCGAAGATCTTCCCTGCCCGGACCAGCCGCTCCATCGCGGCGCGTGCGCTGGGCGGGACGATGGGATAGCGCGTGTGCGGCTCATCGAACTTCGTGATGAGGTCAAAATGGCCGACGATATCGACCTGCGGGACCTCTGCCAGGCGGGCGACGAGCGCGTAGTAGCAGTCGGCCTGCGCCGCCATGTCGCCGCCGAACTGCACCTGCGCACACTGCGCCAGCAGCTGCGCGCTGCCGTCGACGGTGAAGCGCGTGCCGTCCGGCAGGGCGGGAAAATAGTGGACGGAGCCGATCAGATAATCGAGCTTCTGCTCCGGCAGCGGCGAGCAGCTGTCCCACTCCAGCCCGCAGTAGAGGGAAAAGCGGCCGCGAAAGTCCGCCTGCAGGCTGCGCGCCTCGCGCAGATAATCTGCCAGACAGCTCTGGTCGATCGCCCAATCGTTTGCGAACGGAAGCGGGCTGTGCCCGCTGAAGCCCAGGGCGTCCAGGCCCGCGGCTTCGGCGTTCTGCGCCATGCGCGCGAGCGTGTCCTGTCCGTCGTCGTAGAGGCTGTGGGTGTGAAGACTCTGCAGAAGCATAGGTGGCCTCCTGTGGTTTTTTCTTTGAGTATAGCATATCTGTCTCCGCATGCAAACAGCCGCCCGCCGGATTTTTTCCGGCGGGCGGTTTTTTTGCGCGTCAAAGTGTCCAAACGTATGCATGATATGCACGCCATAATGTATAATTAAAACAAAGTATTCAAATTCTGCAGAAAATACTTGCATAATCATGCATGATAGTGTATATTAGTCGCATCAAAGAGCCGGGTGGTCCCGGCTGTGGAGGGATCTCGATGAAAAAGGTGTTTATCGACGGCAGCGCCGGGACGACCGGCCTGCGCATCTTCGACCGTCTGCAAGCGCGCAGCGACATCCAGCTTCTGACGCTTCCGGAAGCGGAGCGAAAGGACGAAGGCCGCCGCAGGCAGCTGCTCAACGAGGCAGACGCCGCGTTTTTGTGTCTGCCGGACGCAGCGGCGGAGGAAGCGGCGTCGTGGGTGGAAAACCCGGACACTGTTGTGCTCGACACCTCGACGGCGCACCGCACGGCTCCCGGCTGGTGCTACGGCTTTCCGGAGCTCTCCGCACTGCAGGAGGCCCGCATCCGGCAGGCCAGGCGCATCGCCGTGCCCGGCTGCCACGCAAGCGGGTTTATCGCGCTGGTTTATCCCCTTGTGGCAGCAGGACTGCTGAACAAGGACGCGCTTCTCAGCTGCTATTCGCTGACCGGCTACTCGGGCGGCGGCAAGAAGATGATCGCGGAGTATGAGGCGCCCGCGCGCAGCGCGCTGCTGGACGCGCCGCGGCAGTACGCGCTCGGCCAGACGCACAAGCATCTGAAGGAAATGAAGCAGATGACGGGGCTTGCCAGCGAGCCGGTGTTCTGCCCGGTCGTATCGGACTTTTACAGCGGCATGCAGGTCACGGTCCCGCTGTTTGCGCAGTGGCTGAAGCCGGGCGCTTCGATGCAGGACGTCAGGGCGGTCTATCAGGCACTGTACACGGGGCCGGTCGTCTCCTACACCGACGCGGCGGACGCGGGCGGCTTTCTATCCGCCGCGGCGCTGGCCGGGAAGGACAGCATGCAGATCGCCGTGGCCGGCAATGAGGAGCGAATGCTCCTGCTGGCCGTCTATGATAACCTCGGCAAGGGCGCGTCCGGCGCGGCCGTGGAATGTATGAATCTTGTGACCGGCGCGGAGAAAACGCTGGGTCTGGAACTGTAATGTGGGAGGAAACACAGATGAAAACGATCGAAGGCGGCGTGTGCGCCGCGCAGGGCTTTACGGCCGCGGGCGTCCACTGCGGCATCCGGAAGAATAAAACGAAGCGGGATCTGGCGCTGATCTATTCCAGCGTCCCGGCCAGCGCGGCAGCGGTCTACACCACGAATCTGGTCAAGGGCGCGCCGCTCGTCGTGACGAAGCAGCATCTTGCCAACGGCAAGGCACAGGCCGTCATCTGCAACAGCGGCAACGCCAACACCTGCAACGCCAACGGCATTGAGATCGCCGAGCAGATGAGCGAGCTGCTGGCCCAGGCCCTGCAGATCCAGAGCTCCGACGTCGTCGTGGCCTCGACGGGCGTCATCGGGCAGCCGCTCGATATCGCGCCCATCGCCGCCGGGATCCCGGAGCTGGTCAAAAATCTCGGCCCGCACTCGGCCGAGGCCGCCGAGGGCATCATGACCACCGACACCAAGCGCAAGGAGATCGCCGTCAGCTTCACTGTGGGCGGCAAGGAATGCAGGATCGGCGGCATCTGCAAGGGCTCCGGCATGATCCACCCCAATATGGCGACGATGCTCGTGTTCATCACGACCGACTGCGCCATCTCCCCTGCCATGCTGCAGAAGGCGCTCTCGACCGACATCGCCAACACGTTCAACATGGTCTCCGTCGACGGCGACACGTCGACCAACGACATGGTGACAGTCCTGGCCAACGGCCTTGCCGGAAACGCTGAGATCACGGCGGAGGGCGAAGATTTCACGGCCTTCATGCAGGCGCTCAACACCGTGACAGTGTATCTGTGCCGCTGCATCGCGGGCGACGGCGAGGGCGCGACGAAGCTGCTCGAGTGCAAGGTCTCGGGCGCGGCGACGCTGGACATCGCCAAGACCGTCGCCAAGAGCGTCATCTGCTCGTCTCTCACAAAGGCGGCCATGTTCGGCGCGGACGCCAACTGGGGCCGGGTGCTGTGTGCCATCGGCTATTCCGGCGCGCCGGTCGACGTGGGCAGGATCGACGTGCAGTTTGCCTCGAAAGCCGGGACGATCCTTGTGTGCAAGGACGGCGCGGGCGTCGATTTTTCCGAGGAAGAGGCCAAGAAGATCCTGCTTGAGAGCGAGATCGAGATCCTCATCGACCTGCACAGCGGCAGCGCGGTCTCGACGGCCTGGGGCTGCGACCTGACCTATGATTATGTGAAGATCAACGGCGATTACCGGACGTAACGGGAGGAGAAGGATATGGATATTTCCAATGCCCAGCGGGCGCGCGTGCTGGTCCACGCGCTGCCGTATATCCAGGACTACAGCGGCAAGATCGTCGTGGTCAAATACGGCGGCAACGCCATGGTCTCGGAGCATCTGAAGGACTCGGTCATCCGGGATATCTGCCTGCTGCAGCTCATCGGCGTCAAGGTCGTGCTCGTCCACGGCGGCGGACCGGAGATCACGGAAACGCTCGGAAAAATGGGAAAGAAGAGCGCTTTCGTTGACGGCGTCCGGGTCACGGACGAGGAAGCCGTCGGTGTGGCGCTGATGGTGCTGGCCGGGAAGATCAACAAAACGCTCGTGAACCTCATCGAGCTCAAGGGCGGCAGCGCCATCGGCCTTTCCGGCCTCGACGGGCACATGCTCAAGGCAACGGTCAAAAAGCCGGAGCTCGGCTATGTCGGCGAGATCACGGACGTGAACGTCCAGCCGATCCTGGACGTGATCGACAAGGGCTATATCCCCGTCGTATCCACGGTCGGCTATGACGACGCGGGCAATATCTACAACATCAACGCCGACACGGCGGCCGCGCGCCTCGCGGGCGCGCTCGGCGCAGAGAGTCTGATCGCCATGACGGACATTGCGGGCATCCTGCAGAACAAGGACGATCCGTCCACGCTCCTCCCGGCCATCCGCATCGATGAGCTGCCGGAGCTCGTCTCCTCCGGCGTCATCCAGGGCGGCATGATCCCGAAGGCGGAATGCTGCCGGAACGCGATCGAATGGGGCGTGCGGCGCGTGTTCATCATCGACGGGCGGGTCCCGCACGCGATCCTCATTGAAATGCTCACCAACGAAGGCATCGGCACGATGTTCACCAGATAGGAGGACGGATCATGGACATTCAGAAGCTGGACCAGACCTATATCGCGGGCACGTATGCGCGCTTCCCCGTCACGATCGTGAAGGGCAAGGGCTCGCTCGTCTGGGACGAGAACGGCAAGGAGTACATCGACCTGTCCACCGGCATCGCCGTCGATATCTTCGGCGTGGCCGACGAGCAGTGGATGGCGGCCGTCACGAAGCAGCTCGGGACGCTGCAGCATATCTCGAACCTTTACTACACCGAGCCCTGCGCGAAGCTCGCACAGCTGCTGTGCGAGAAGACCGGGATGAAGAAGGTCTTCTTCGGCAACTCCGGCGCGGAGGCGAACGAGTGCGCCATCAAGGCCGCCCGGAAATGGTCGGAGGATAAGAAGGGCAAGGAATATTCCACCATCATCACGCTCAAAAACAGCTTCCACGGCCGGACCATCACCACGCTGGCCGCGACGGGGCAGGATGTGTTCCACCACGATTTCCTGCCGCTGACGGACGGGTTCGTCTATGCCGAACCGAACGATCTGGCGGATCTTGCGCGGCTGATCGCGGAAAACAAGTGCGCGGCCGTCATGATGGAGGTCGTGCAGGGCGAGGGCGGCGTGATGCCGCTGGACGAGGCCTATGTCAAGGGCGCGGCGAAGCTGTGTCAGGAAAACGATCTGCTGCTCATCTGCGACGAGGTGCAGATCGGCAACGGGCGCAGCGGCATGCTCTACGGCTATATGACCTACGGCGTGCAGCCGGACATCGTCTCGACGGCCAAGGGGCTCGCGGGCGGTCTGCCGCTGGGCGCGACGCTGCTGGGCGAGAAGGTGCAGAACGTGCTGAGTGCCGGGACGCACGGCTCGACCTTCGGCGGCAACCCCGTCTGCTGCGCGGGCGCGATCAACGTGCTCGAACGGCTGGACGAGGCGATGCTGCAGGGCGTGCAGGCGCGCTCGGCCTACATCAAACAGGAGCTGACGGGCGCAAAGGGCGTCATCGGCGTGTCGGGCCTCGGACTGATGCTCGGCATCCAGACGGAAAAGAACGCGGCGGACATCATCGCCGCCTGCCGGGAAAAGGGCGTGCTGGTCATCAAGGCCAAAGACAAGCTCCGCCTCCTCCCTGCCCTCAATATCCCCATGGACCAGCTGGCAAAAGCCATCGCGGTCATCAAGGAATGCTGCGCGGGATAAGAAATATGAAAAGCCTCCCGAATGGGAGGCTTTTCGTGTCTCAAGGCTCCCCTTGCAGGGGAGCTGGCAGCCGAAGGCTGACTGAGAGGTTGTCGCAAATTTGCAGCAACCTCTCCGTCTCGGCTTCGCCGAGCCACCTCCCCTGGAAGGGGAGGCTTTGGACTTCCGCATCTTATGGCTTCCCCTATGAGGGGAAGGCTTTGAAAAGAAAAGCCTCCCGGGTGGGAGGCTTTTT
>JABLTN010100404.1_pt1 | contig 17989 bp, 12 predicted proteins | sample 7160141 | NCBI WGS metagenome assembly JABLTN01 (sample SAMN14651226, study PRJNA627086) | human gut metagenome | isolation source: feces | host: Homo sapiens | reverse complement strand
GTCTACCGCTCCTCCGGTGCCGGCGGCCAGCACATCAACAAGACTTCTTCCGCTGTCCGACTCATCCATAAGCCCACCGGCATCGTGGTCAACTGCCAGACCCAGCGCAGCCAGTTCCAGAACCGCGACTACGCGATGGAAATGCTGAAGGCAAAGCTGTACCAGATCGCCAAGCAGCAGCACATGGATAAGATCGACGACATCAAGGGCGTCCAGAACGAGATCGCATGGGGCCACCAGATCCGCTCCTACGTCTTTATGCCCTACACGATGGTCAAGGACCACCGCACCAACTATGAGACCGGCAACGTGGACGCTGTCATGGACGGCGACCTCGACGGCTTCATCTTCGCTTACCTCAAGGCCGCAAGCCGTGGTGAGCTGCAGGATACCTAAAATCAGAGCATAATAAAAACGTCTGTACTTCGTTTGGAGGTACAGACGTTTTTCTTTTTATTCGAGGTCGCTGAGTATCCCCGGCCAGAGGGCTTCCTCCTGCCGCATGGCGACGAAGCAGCAGTCGAGGTACATCTTGTTCACGGCAGCGACGATGGTACCGCGCAGCAGACGCTTTTCGTCGGCGGCATCCGGGTCGAGGTCGCAGATGGTGCGGCTGGTACCGAAAATGTAGGGCAGGCAGTTCTCCACCTCGTCGCAGAAGTAGTCGTAGGCTTCGGCGGCGGTGCAGTGAGCCCTCTGCATCTGAAAGAGGGTGTCGATGTTTTCCAGCGAGAGGACATTTTTAGACAACACGATATAGATGAGAGAAGCCAGCTGTTCGCGGGAATACTTCTTTTTGACGGGGTGGGAGATGACTCCTTTCTTGACGTAGTTGCTCACCATGGAGGGGGTGAGCTCCACCCCGGGGAAGCCCCGGAAGCAGCTGTTGACGAGCTGCACGGTCTGGTCGAGATACAGCCCCACGGAGGGCAGCTCCCGGTAGCGCGGCAGGGAAAACCCGGCGGCGCAGGCCGTGACACGGCGTTTCATTTCCTGATTCATGGTGGTAGTATAGCGCATTTTTGAGTCGGGGTCAACCGTTTATGAAAACAATATTAAGAATTTTACAAATCGCTTGACAGGTTTTTGAAAAACTGATATAGTGGACTCACCGAACGTAAAAAATGCGGCGGACACCCGCCGGAATGGAGATAGATGAGATGAAACGAATCGTTGTGGACTCTTCCGCCAGCCTGTACAAGCTGGACGGCGTGGATTTTGCTGCTGTGCCTCTGAAGATCGTGACCGACGAGAGGGAATACCTCGACGACGGCACGCTGAACGCCGTGGAAATGGCGACTACCCTGCGCACCTATAAGGGCAAGACCAGCACCTCCTGCCCCAACATCGGCGACTGGCTGGAGGCTTATGAGGGCGCAGATGAAATTTATGCCATCACCATCACCGGCACCCTGTCGGGCAGCTGCAACGCCGCCCAGCTGGCCGCAGAAGAGTATCAGGCAGAGCACCCGGGTGCTCAGGTCTTTGTGCTGGACAGCCTGTCTGCCGGCCCGGAACTGGTGCTGCTGGCAGAGCATATCCGTGCGCTCATCGAAGAGGGCAGGGAGTTTGACGAGGTGTGCGAAGAGATGCTGCGCTACCGTCACCACACCCATCTGCTGTTCTCGCTGGAATCGCTGGCGAATCTGGCCCGGAATGGCCGCGTAAAGCCCGCTGTGGCCGCTGTGGCGCGGATGCTCAACATCCGGGTCATCGGCAAGGCCAGCGATGTGGGCGAACTGGATGTCCTCTGCAAGACCCGCGGCGAGCACGGCGCTCTCGAGCGCATCGTGCTGGAGCTCAAAGGCCACGGCTACACCAACGGCAAGGTCATCATTGCCCACTGCGGCAACCCTGCCGCCGCCGAGCGCCTGATGCACATGGTGAAAGCTGTCTTCGAGGGCGCACAGGTGCGGGTGACCGAGTGCGGCGGCCTGTGCAGCTACTACGCCGAGCTGGGTGGCCTCATGGTGGGCTTCGAGGACGCGGACGCCTGAGCTTGAAATCTCCGCATCTCTGCGCTATACTATTCCCATAAAAATGCTGCCGAAAGGCAGCGGGGGAGGCGCAGATGTTCTTTCGGCTTCCGGTCGTACGGTTCTTCAATCGTGTCATCAACAGGGCCACGGTCACAGTGGCCCTTGTTTTGCTGCAGATCGGCTGGCTGCTCTGGGCCTTCTTCTCCCTCACCGCCGGAAAGGTGTGGGTGAATGCGGGGCTGAATGTCCTCAGCCTCTTCATCACCCTCTACCTCGTGCGGAAGGACGAGAACAGCGACTATAAGATCATCTGGCTCGTCCTCATCGGCATGATGCCGCTGCTGGGCGGTGCGCTCTATCTGGCATTCGGCAACAAGGCCCCTGCCAAGCGGATGCGCCAGCGGATGCAGGCGGTGGAGCGCCAGCACACCGCCGACCTCGCCCAGCAGCCGGGCCAGACCGACGCCCTCGACCCCGCCAGCAGGGGACTGAGCCGGTATGTTTCGGAGTACGGGCCGTACCCCGCATGGAAAAACTCCACGGCAAAATATTACCCCTGCGGTGAGGCCATGTACCCTGACCTGCTGGCCGACCTCGAAAAGGCAGAGCGGTTCATCTTCCTCGAGTTCTTCATCGTCCGCACCGGCAAGATGTGGAAGGGGGTAGAGGACATCCTTGTCCGCAAGGCGGCGCAGGGGGTGGATGTCCGGCTCATCTACGACGATTTCGGCAGTCTGCTGGGTCTGCCGTCCGATTTCGTGGTGCAGATGGAGCGAGCGCATATCCGCTGCATCCCGTTCAACCCGGTGGTGCCGCTGGTGTCGCTGGTCATGAATCACCGCGACCACCGGAAGATCGTGGTCGTGGACGGAAATACAGCCTATACGGGCGGCATCAATCTGGCCGACGAGTATATCAATGAAGAAGAGAGGTTCGGCTACTGGAAGGACGCAGCTCTCCGCACCGAGGGCGCGGCGGTCTGGAACTTCACGGTGATGTTCCTCGACCACTGGAACGCCTTCCGCCCCAGCGAGGAGGATTATGCGCCCTTTATGCCTCAGGCTGAGTCCCTGTCTGCCCAGTCGGACGGAGTGATACAGCCCTACGGGGACAGCCCGCTGGACGAAGAGGCTCTGGCCGAGACGGTCTACCTGAATATCATCAATCAGGCCCAGCGGTATGTCTATATCTATACGCCCTACTTCGCGGTGGGCGAGACCATGCTGGAAGCCCTCAAGGCGGCGGCAAAGCGGGGCGTGGACGTCCGGCTGGTGCTGCCGGGCATCCCGGACAAGAAGCTCATCTTCCGGCTGACCCGCTCCTATTATGTGCCGCTGCTCCGGGCGGGGGTGCGCATCTACGAGTTCACGCCCGGCTTCCTCCACGCCAAGTGCTACGTCAGCGATGACCGCGCCGCCGTGGTGGGCAGCATCAATATGGATTACCGCAGCCTCTTCCTCCACTTTGAGTGCGGGGCGCTGCTGCTCTATAACAGTCAGGTCATTGCTCTGCGGGACGATGTGCTCCGCACCCTGCCAGAGTGCCGGGAAGTGCAGCTGGCCGACTGCCGCACCTCGCTGGCCGGGACGCTGCTGGACAGTGTGCTCCGCCTGCTGAGCCCGCTGATGTGAGCGATACTGCGGTGGAATAAGTGGCAAAGTTCCATAAATCAAATGATATATCGTTTAATATTGATTGTTTGCCAACCTGGCAAAGTTCTCCTGATTGGCAAACTACCTACTTTGCCAGCAAGCCTTAAGTTTGCCAACGTGGCAAAGTTTGATTTGTGACGATAACACGCTAGTATTTTGGAACTTCGCCAGATAACACGTCGGTCTCAGAGCAAACATGCATGATTGGCGCTGTGTCGGGCTATACTACTCCCAAAGAGATGAAAGGGAGCGTAACGCTTATGACACAGAGACAAAAAGCTCTTCTGAGCTGTGCCGTGGCGGCGGCACTGCTGCTGTCCGGCTGCCGCAAAGGCAACAGCAATTCCGGCAGCATGAGCAGTTCGAACGCCATGTCCGGCTCGTCCGGCAGCGCCAGCACCACCCAGACCGGCGGCTGGAAGACCGGCCTCGGCATCCTGACCGAGGCTTCCGATGAGGCCCGTACCGGCACCATCCATACCATCGCTGCCGCCGTCCTGCTGGACGGGGACGGCAAGCTGGCCGACGTGATGCTGGATGAGCTGGAAGTGGAAGTTACCGCCGACGGCAAAGGCGTCGTCACCATGCCCACCGACTACCGCACCAAGCGCCAGAAAGGGGACGACTACCCGCTGGCAGCGGCATCTTCGCTGAAAAAGGGGTGGGCCGAGCAGGCCGATGACTTCGCCGACTACCTCACCGGCATGACGCCCGAGCAGGCATCCATGCTGGAAACGGATAAGGACGGCAAGGCTGTGGACGCCGACCTGCTGTCCGGCTGCACCATCCGGGTGGATAAGTACCGCGACGCCGTGGCGAAAGCCTGCACGAATGCGTCCGCCCTCGGCGCGGCGAAGGGCGACCGGGTGAGCCTCGGCGTGGAGGCGGAGAATGCCTCTTCGGACATCACCGCCACCGACGACAAGGATGTGAACGCAGAAGTTGACCTTACCGTCGTGGCCCTGACTCTGGATGCCGATGGCCGTGTGACCAGCGCCATCGGCGACATGGCAGAGCCTGCGCTGACCATCGCGGCAGACGGCGGCGTCTCCGCCCCGGACACCGTCCGCTCCAAGCTTGAGCTGGGCGACAGCTACGGGATGCGGAACGCATCCAGCCTCGGCAAGGAGTGGTACGAGCACAGCGAGGGCTATTGCAGCTACCTCAAGGGCAAGACTGAGAAAGAGGTGGCGGACATCCCTGCCGACGGCTCGGACGCCGACCTCGCGGCCCTCTGCACCATCTCCATCGACGCCCTGCAAAAGGCCGCAGGGGATGCGTTTGAGAATGCGTCATTATAAATTGAACGGAAAGTCTGACCGTCACCGTGAGGTGGCGGTTTTCTTTTTGTCCTTTGTACAAATACACCGAAAACCCGATCGGAAAGGGGCGGTCTGCGGGCAAAACGCGAAAAAATCGGTTTTCCTCTTGCAAAACGGGGCAAAACGCGCTATTCTATAGTCACAGTTTAACAATTTAGCATGGTAAAGCGGTAAAATGAAGCGCCGCTTCTGCTGAATCTGAGGGAGGAAATTACAACATGAAACGTCTGGTATCTGCTTTTCTGGCCGGTGCGATGGCACTGAGCCTTGCCGCCTGCGGCGGTTCTGCATCCACTTCTACGGCTGCTTCTTCTGCCGCCGCCTCTGCCGCCCCGGCAAGCTCCGTGGCCGCTGACAGCGACCTGGCTTACATCCAGTCCAATGGCAAGATGGTCATCGGCTACACCGTGTATGAGCCGATGAACTACACCGACGCCGACGGCAACTTCACCGGTTTCGATACCGAGCTGGCCACCGCTGTCTGTGAGAAGCTGGGTGTCGAGCCGGAGTTCGTGGAGATCAACTGGGACACCAAGGAAACCGAGCTGGCTGCAAAGAGCATCGACTGCATCTGGAACGGCCTGACCCTGACCGATGACCGCGAGGAGAACATGGCCTGCACCAAGCCCTACGTCAAGAACGCCCAGGTCGTCGTGGTGAAGGACGGCACCGATTATACCTCCACCGCCGACCTCATCGGCAAGACCGTGGTAGCCGAGGCCGGCTCTGCCGGTGAGACCACCATCACCGAGAACGCCGACCTGTCTCAGGCTGATTTCATCTCCAAGGCTGTTCAGACCGACTGCCTGATGGAAGTCGCCGCTGGCACTGCTGACGCCGCCATCCTCGACCTGACTCTGGCTTCTGCCATGATCGGCGAGGGTACCGACTACGCAAACCTCAAGATGGTGGATGAGCTGAACGTCGAGGAGTACGGCGTGGCCTTCCGCAAGGGCAGCGACGTGGCCGAGGCTGTGGACAACGCTTTCGACGAGCTGAAGGCTGACGGCACCATGCAGACTCTGGCTGACAAGTACGGCCTGACTCTGGCTGAGTAACTTACATTATAAACGGATAGGTGTAGTGATTCTGTGACTGTGATTTTGGAGCGTCTGACCGGCGCATTCGCGCTCAACTGTGAGCTGTTCTTTCTGACCTTGCTGTTCTCGCTGCCGCTGGGCCTTGTGGTGGCCTTTGGCTCCATGAGCCGGTGCGCACCGCTGCGGGGCGTCGTCAAGACCTTCGTGTGGGTCATCCGCGGTACGCCGCTGATGCTCCAGATCATCGTCATCTACCTTGGCCCCGGCCTGCTGGGTATGACCAACCCCTGGCCCTCCGGCTCTTCGGGCCGTCTGGTGGCGGCGGTGGTGGCTTTCGCCATCAACTACGCCTGCTACTTCTCTGAGATCTACCGCGGCGGCATCGAGGATGTGCCGAAAGGCCAGACCGAGGCCGGTCAGGTGCTGGGCATGACCAAGAGCCAGATTTTTTTCAAGGTCACGCTCCTGCAGGTCGTCAAGCGCATCCTGCCCCCGATGGGCAACGAGGTCATCACGCTGGTGAAGGATACCTCGCTGGCGAATGTCATCGCCAACAAGGAGATCATCATGATGGCGAAGGAGTACAGCGCCAAGGGCCTTATCTGGCCGCTGTTCTCCACCGCGATTTTCTTCCTCGTCTTTGTCGGCGCACTCACCCTGCTGCTGGACTGGGCCGAGAAAAAGATGGACTATTTCCGCTGCTAAGGAGGATACTGAATTATGGCATTACTCGAAGCCTCCGGCATCGGGAAGAATTTCGGCGAGACGAAAGTTCTCAAGGACATCTCGCTCACACTGGAACAGGGCGAGGCGCTGGCGATCATCGGCTCGTCCGGCTCGGGCAAGACGACGCTGCTGCGCTGCCTGAATTTCCTTGAGCGTCCCGACACCGGCGTCATCAGGGTGAACGGCGAGACCATGTGGGACGCCGCCGACCCTGCCACCCAGCGGGAGAGCGAGGTGCGGAAAAAGCGCCTCCACTTCGGCCTCGTGTTCCAGAACTTCAACCTCTTCCCCCAGTACACCGCGCTGGAAAACGTGATGCTGGCGGGGGAGCTTCTGGCGAAGGAGCAGCCCGGCTACAAGGCCAACAAAAAGGCCATCCACGCCCAGCTGGAAGCACAGGCCCGTGACCTGCTGGCCCAGATGGGCCTGTCGGAGCGGGCAGGCCACTACCCCCACCAGCTTTCCGGCGGCCAGCAGCAGCGGGTGGCCATCGCCCGCGCACTGGCGCTCCACCCGGACATCCTCTGCTTCGATGAGCCCACCAGCGCTCTTGACCCGGAGCTGACCGGCGAAGTCCTCCGCGTCCTGCGGGACCTCGCCGACCGAAAGACCACCATGATCATCGTCACCCATGAGATGCACTTCGCCCGCGACGTGGCCGACCGCATCATGTTCATGGACGGCGGCGTCGTGGTGGAGGAAGGCCCGGCCCGCCAGCTCATCGACCACCCCCAGGAGGAGCGCACCAAGCAGTTTTTGGCGCACTACTCTGAATAAGACAGGCTATGGCCCTCCCCGCTCGGGAGGGCTTTTTTGCGCCACTCACGCCGAAAACACCACGATTCGCGCAGTTTTTATTTACATTCTCCGGATTTTTTGGTAAGCTTGTATCGAAAAAGGCTGATTCTTCAAAAGACGAACCGACCAAAGGAGGATAGACTATGAGACTGAAAAGCGCACTCCGGCGGGGCGTGGCCGCCGCCGTCATCGCGGGCATCGTGGTGAGTTCCGGCATCCCGGCCTATGCGGCCCGGTGGGACATCGCCAACGGCGACATCACCGTGAAAGCGGGCGACGCCGAAGGAAAGAACAAGGTCTCACAGGGCGAGACCATCGACAAGGACGACACCAACACCGTCATCACCGGCGAGTCGGATAAGAACACCGTCACCATCGACACCTCCAAGGGCGACGTGGACGTCACCTTCGACGACCTGAAGATCGACGTCAGCGGCAAGAAGGAGGGGGATGGCAGCGATGACAGCCCTGTCCAGGAGAGCAAAGCCGCCGTCACCGTGCAGGGCGACCACGATGCGACCATCGAGCTGGACGGCGACAACGAGCTGAAGAGCGGCGGCTATAATGCGGGTCTTGAGAAGAACGAACACGAGTCGAAAGGCACTCTGACCATTAAGGACGACAAGGGCAAGGACGGCTCCCTCACCGCTGAGGGCGGCTTCGGCGGCGCAGGCATCGGCGGCGGCATCGAGAGCACCGGCAGCAACATCACCATCCGGGGCGGCACCATCGAGGCTGTGGGCGGGAGCAACGCGGCAGGCATCGGCGACGGAGCAGGCCGCGCGTCGGACGACACCGACGACCCGAACCCGGGAGACCTCTACATCTGCGGCGACGCCGAGGTGACGGCCAAGGCGGGAAGCCAGATGACGGACGCCAAGGCCCCGGCCATCGGCGGCGGCTACGGCGAAGTACCCACGGAGAACCTTTCTGACGATGAACATAAGGTGACGGGAGGACGGCTGACCCGTCTGAACGCGGACGGCACCGTGATGGAGGGGATGGGCTACGACTACACCTCCACCCCCAAGCCCCAGCCGGACGACGACGAGGACGACGATGATGATGACGTCCCGCCCCCGGCACAGGAGAACGCTCCCGAACCCCTGCCCGGCGGCATGGTGGTGGGCGGCTTCTTTTCCAGCCGGGTCACCATCCAGCGGTGGGATTCTGCTTTGGCCATTATTGAGAGCACCGACCCCATGGTCGGCAGCGTAAAGGCCGGCGACGCCGGAGAGGTCCTCACCCCGGGGGGTGTGGTGCTTATTGAGAGCGCCGCTCCCCGCTCCACCGTCACCACCGACATCTCCAGTCTCCGGGAGGACGGCGTGGAGGACATCTTCTTCCGCTATGAGGACACCATGACCCACTATAGCGTGGACAAGATGGCCGACGCGGCGGGCGAGGACGCTGACGTGGAGCTGAAGCAGAACAGGGAGGACATCAGCCTCCGGCTGGACGGCGAAACGCGGGACGACCTGTCAGAGCGCTATCTGGAGTGGGTGCCGGTGCAGACGCCAGAGCCGCAGGAGTGGCTGATATTGACCCACGAACTCGCGAAAAAAAGGGACGACCGCCCGAGTTTGGATTGGTGGCTCGAGCCTGAGAGAGAGGAAACGGTAGAGCAAAAAACGAGTGAAGAGCTCAGACGTGAACTCGACGAATTACTGAAACAAGAGCGGGAGATGATGGACTTCCAACTCGCGAAAAAAAGGGACGACCGCCCGAGTTTGGATTGGTGGCTCGAGCCTGCGAGAACGGAAACGCCGAGAATCGGGCTTGAGGAGACCCTGAAACAGCTGGCTTACCGATATGAGGACACCGCTCCCGAGGAGGATAAGCCACGGCTTTTCCTGCTGGAAACCACCGTCCCGGATGGCACAAAGTATACCAATCTGTTGGAGAGTGACCTGCGGAGCTATACCGACCGTGGTGACGACTGGGACGACCTGCCGGATACCCAGGGTGAGATAAAGCTCTGGCTGCCGGAGGACTTGGGGCAGCCCAAAGAAATAAGCATCTCAAAGGAGAGCCTCTGAGCCGCAGCGACGGCATTGCATGATACACAGAACGAAAGGAGATGTACGATGAGACTGAAGAGCGCACTCCGGCGGGGCGTGGCCGCCGCCGTCATCGCGGGCATCGTGGTGAGCTCCGGCATCCCGGCCTATGCGAAAACATGGAACATCGCCGACGGCGACATTACGGTCAAAGGTGCGAGCGATGAAAGCGGAAACTATAACAATGTCAAGCAGGGTGAAAAGGATTTCGAGAAGGATGAGGGGGAGACCGTCATCACCGGCGAGTCGGATAAGAACACCGTCACCATCGACACCTCCGAGGGCAACGTGGACGTCACCTTCGACGACCTGAAGATCGACGTCAGCGGCAAGAAGGAGGGGGACGGCAGCGGCAAGACCGAGGTGGATGGCAGCGGCAAGACCGAGGGGAACGTCAGCGACGAGACCGAGGGGGACGTCAGCGGTGACAGCCCAGTCGATGCGGGCAAAGCCGCCGTCACCGTGCAGGGTGACCACGATGCCGCCATCGAGCTGGACGGCGCCAACGAGCTGAAGAGCGGCAGCTGCAATGCGGGCCTCGAGAAGAATGGCCATGAGTCCTCCGGCAAGCTGACCATCAAGGACGACAACGACACCAAAGGCTCCCTCACCGCCAAGGGCGGCGAAGGCGGCGGCGCAGGCATCGGCGGAGGCTACGAAAGCGGTGCCGGAAACATCGAGATCACCGGCGGCACGGTAGAAGCCGTGGGCGGTGAGGGTGCTGCCGGTATCGGCGGCGGTGTGTACGGCCCGGGCCGCGACATCGAAATTTCCGGCGGCAAGGTGTCGGCCTCGGGCGGCAGCTACAGCAGCCCTGAAGAAGATCCCCGCCCCGGCGCGGCAGGCATCGGCGACGGCGCGGGTGCGTGGTCTGAGATAGCCCCGGATGCGCCGCCCAGCAATCCCAATCACATCTATATCTCCGGCGACGCCGAGGTGGAGGCCAAGGCAGGCGCAAGCACCGGCGGCGAAACTGCGGCCATCGGCGGCGGCATAGTCGGCGAGATCCCCAATGACGCCCTCTCCGACGACGACCACAAGGTGACGGGCGGTAGTCTGACCCGCTACGACCCCGACGGGAAGAAGATGGAGGACTATAGCTACGACCGGCGGACGCCCTCCCAACCGGAGCAGCCGGACAAGCCGGAACAGCCAGACAAGCCGGAGCAGCCGGACAAGCCGGAGCAGCCGGACAAGCCGGAACAGCCCGATGATACCGAGAACGACGACGAGGACGACGCTCCAAGCGTGCAGGCCGGCGAGGTGCCGGACCGTGTGAAGCAGATGTACGAGACCGTCGGCGTGATCACCCATCTGGATGGCACACAGGAGCTTGGTGACGTGACCACGGCGGAGTATGACCCGGTCAACAAAGTCCTGAGCTTCGATGCCCACGGCACAGTCTTTCGGATGACAGGCGACTCGCTGCGGGAGCTTGCAAAGGAGGTCGATGAACTCCGCGTCCGATTCCTTGATGGGGAAGGGCAGGAGATGGAGGCCGTCATTCCGCTGGCCCGGATCAAAGATCTGGTCGGCGTGAATGGTGCGTTCGAACTCGAGCTGTCCCAGGAAGGGCTCTATCGCTTCCATGTTATCAGGCAGACGGGATATGATAGAAAAACATTCTCGGATGAGACCGCCCTGCGCCGAAACGGCAGGGAGCTGGTCCTTGTGTACCGCGTTGGCGATGAGGAGCAGAAAGCGCAGGAGACTGCCCGGGTGGAGGAGGCGATCGCCCGCCGTAAGCAGGAGAAAAAGCAATGGGGAACGGTCCTCTCCGGTCGGGAAAGCAGCTCCCTGAGCGGACAGCCCGGGCTGACTCAGCCGGGAACGGGTGCCGTCGGTGACCTCAGCGGGCTGACGACTCTCTCGCCGGACAGCCTTACCACGGCCCAGCAGCCGAAGCAGCCCGCCTCCGACCAGACGGTGTGGAAGACATTTACCGGTAACATCGTGAAGCTCGCGGGCGGGAAGCAGGACAGCAAGAAGAACGACCCGGCCCCCTCCGTCGGTGACCTCAGCGGCCTCCCGACTCTCTCGCCGGACAGCCTTACCACGGTCCAGCAGCCGGAAACAAGTGGTCAGCCATCGGAAACAAGCACCCAGCAGCCGGAAACAGGCGCCCAGCAGCCGGAAACAGGCGGATGGGTAACGGACAGTCAGGGTGACTGGGTGTGGAAGCCGGGCAAGGATGACAGTCAGCCGCCGGATTGGGAAGGAAATTGGGAGACAAGAAAATGGATAAGGGACAGTCAGCCGCCGGATTTGAGAGGAGATTGGGAGACAAGAAAATGGATAGGGAGCAGCGACGATAATTTGTGGGGTGGGATCCCTTTTATGACTCCGCATATTATGACTCTGCATGGGATTTCGATTATGAAGGTTGAGAGCGTGGGCTGAGAGGGAGTGCAGCAGGAGGGCCCTGCGCAGGGGCAGCCCTGCCGCCCCCCCTGCGCACAATCACCAAAAACCACCGATAGAAAATAGCAATGTTGTACGAAGAAATCTGAGAAAAACCCCTTGCAAAATCACGATGAGCTGAGTATAATACCACTCATGAAGCGCAAAACGTCCTGCCCCTCGTCCGGCAGGGCGTTTTTGTCGGTAAAGATCCGGCAAAGAAATGTTAAGTGACCGCCCGGGGAGGGGTTTTGTATGACAAAAGACATGACACAGGGCAGCCCGCTCAAGCTCATCCTTGCCTTTGCGGTGCCGCTGATGCTGGGCAGTCTGTTCCAGCAGTTCTACAATCTGGCCGATACCATCATCGTGGGCCGTTTCGTGGGCGTGGATGCGCTGGCGGCGGTGGGCAGCGTGGGCGGCCTGAACTATCTGGTGCTGGGCTTCGTCAACGGCATCGCCTGCGGCTTCTCCATCCCCATCTCGTGGACCTTCGGCGCGAAGGATTACAGAGAGATGCGGCGTTACACCGCCAATACCGTCTGGCTGAGCCTCTTTTTCGCCGTCGTGCTCACGGTGGTGACGGTGGCCCTGACCCGGGCGGTGCTGGTCTGGACCAACACTCCCGACAACATCATCGACATCGCGGACATCTACATCCGCACCATCTTCTGGGGCATCCCCTTCACCCTGCTGTACAACGTCACCAGCGCCCTCATGCGCGCGCTGGGCGACAGCAAGCGGCCTCTCTATTTCCTGCTGGTGGCCAGCGTGCTGAACATCGGCCTCGACCTGCTCTGTATCCTCATCTTCCGGATGGGGGCGTTCGGTGCGGCCTTCGCCACCGTGTTCAGTCAGGCGGTGGCGGGCATCGGCAGTCTCATCTACATCGGCCGCCACTACCCGGAGCTGAAATGGAGCAGGGAAGAGGGCCGTCTGAGCGCCAGCCACTGCCTCAAGCTCTGCAACATGGGCATCCCTATGGGCCTGCAGTGCAGCATCACCGCCATCGGCAGCGTCGTGCTGCAGGGCGCGGTGAACGGTCTGGGCAGCAGCATCGTGGCCGCGCAGACCGCAGGCAGCAAGGCCGCCCAGTTCCTCTCGGTGCCGCTGGAGAGCATCGGCACCGCCATGACCACCTACGCCAGCCAGAACATGGGCGCTCACGACCTCAAGCGTGTGGACCGGGGCGTCAATACTGCGCTGGGAATTGGCTGCGTCTACAGTGTGGCATCCTTCCTCATCCTGCGTGTGCTGGATGTGCCGCTCATCAGCCTCTTCCTCGAGAGCAGCGAGGTGGAGATCATGGCGAATGCCCGCAGCTTCATCTTCTGGAACAGCGTGTTCTACATCCCGCTGGCCGTCCTTATCATCTACCGCTACACCATCCAGGGCCTGGGCTATTCCAGCCTTGCCATGTTCGCGGGCGTGGCCGAGATGGTCGCCCGTGCCATGGTGGGCTTCTGGTTCGTGCCGCTCTGGGGCTACTTTGCGGCCTGCATCGCCAGCCCTGTGGCATGGTTCTTCGCCTGCTTCTTCCTCATCCCGGCGTACTTTGCCGTGCGCAATCGGCTGATGAAAGAAAATGCATATGGGGTGGGGGATTACACCTCGCCTACAGCTCCCCTTCGGGGGAGCTTTTGTTGTATTTACAAATCCCCCCAAAACCGCTATACTATATATAGTTGTGTCAAAACGAGGAGGCGGGACGATGGAGCAGGAGCTGGAACGGCTGGAAGGCACGGTAGAGGACATTATCTACCTGAACGAGGACAACGGCTACACCGTGTTCGAGGTGTCGGGCGGCGGTGTCGTCACCGTTGTGTGCGGCGTGGTGGGAGAGCTCCACGCCGGTGAGAGCGTCGTCTGCCGGGGCAGGTACGAGAACCACGCCACCTATGGCCGACAGTTCCACGCACAGGAGTGCGAGACGGATATGCCCAAAGACCTCGAGGCCGTCTACGCCTTCCTCGCCAGCCGGTCGCTGCCCTACATCGGGGCTCGGACGGCGGATAAGATCATTGACAAATTCGGCGCGGCGGCGCTGGAAGTTATCGCTAACGACCCCGCCCAGCTCACCCTCATCCCGGGCATCTCGGCGGACAAGGCCGACCGCATCCAGCAGGAGTTCAAGCGGATGTTCGGAATGCGGGAGCTCATCGCCTATCTGGCTCAGTTCGAGATCAGCCCCCGCCGGGCGATGGAGGTCTTCCGCACCTTCGGGCCGGGGGCCATGCAGGCCATCCAGCAGAACCCCTACCTGCTCTGCGGGGAGCCGCTGCAGCTGGACTTCCGCCATGCCGACAGCATCGCCCAGTATTACCAGATGGCAGGGGACTGCGCCCAGCGGCTGGAAGCCGCCCTTCTGCGCACCCTGCGCCACAACGCCGGCAATGGCCACACCTGTCTGCCCCGGGCGCAGCTGCTGGAAACGGCGTCGAACTTCATCCACCAGCCCCCCGAAAAGCTGGCGGCGGCGCTGGACAGCTGCATCCAGACCGGGAAACTGGCGGTGCGGATGTTCGACGGCACACCGTATATTTATCTGCCGGATCTGCTGGCCGCAGAGCAGGACATCGCCGACCGTCTGGCCATGCTGACCAAGCGTGGGAAGCAGACGGCCCACGGCCTCGACAAGAACATCCAAATACTGGAACTGGCGCAGGGCTTTGCTTACGCGCCGCTCCAAAAGGAAGCCATCCGTAAGGCCATGACCGAGAACTGCCTTGTCCTCACCGGCGGCCCCGGCACCGGCAAGACCACCACGGTCAACGCCATCCTGCAGCTGCTCGAGAACGAGGCCGAACGGGTAGCCCTCTGTGCTCCCACAGGCCGCGCCGCCAAGCGTCTGAGCGAGCTGACGGGCCGGAAAGCCTCCACCATCCACCGTCTGCTGGAAGTGGACTACACCGGCGGTGTGGTCAGCTTCATCCACAACGACAAGAACCTGCTCAAGTGCGACGTCGTTATCCTCGACGAGATGAGTATGGTGGACGTCAAGCTGTTCCAGGCCCTCATTGCGGCACTGCGGTACAGCTGCCGTATTATTATGGTAGGCGACGCCGACCAGCTGCCCAGTGTCGGCCCGGGCAATATCCTCGGCGAGATCATCCGCTCCGGGCTGGTGCCGACGGTCTGCCTCAACGAGATATTCCGGCAGGCCGCTCAGAGCCTCATCGTGGAGAATGCCCACCACATCATCTCGGGTGAACCGCTGAAAAAGGGCGGAAAGACGGACGATTTCTTTTTCCTCGAAGCCGACGGCGACGCAGCCCAGAAGCTGGTCTGCGACCTTGTGACCACCCGTCTGCCCCGCAGCTACCAGTTCGACCCGGTGAAGGATATTCAGGTGCTCTGCCCCACGAAGCTCGGCCCCACCGGCACCCAGGCCCTCAACGCGGAGCTGCAGGCCATGCTCAACCCGCCAAAGAAGGGCAAGCCGGAGCTGCAGAGTGCGGCCCGGGTCTTCCGGGTGGGGGACAAAGTGATGCAGGTGCGCAATAACTACGAGATAACGTGGCAGCGCATCGGCGGGGAACAGGGTGTGGGCGCCTACAACGGCGACATCGGCATCGTGGAGTCCATCGACGTGCGCAGCCGCTCCATGGTGGTGCGGATGGACGACCGGCGGCTGGTCTACCCGGCGGAGAACCTCAACGAGCTGGAAATTGCGTATGCCATCACAGTACACAAAAGCCAGGGCAGCGAGTTCCCGGCGGTCATCCTCCCGGCGGCGCAGGTGCCGCCCCGCCTGTGCTACCGCAACCTCTTCTATACCGGCGTCACCCGCGGGCGGAAGCTCTGCATCGTGGTGGGCCGGCGGGACGTGGTGAACCGGATGATGTCCAACATCCGCCAGAACCTGCGCTACAGCGGCCTGGCCGCCCTGCTGGCCCAGGCTCTGCCCCCGGAGCAGGAGAACCTTTAAGGGTTTCTTTTTGGATACACCTGTGTTATACTATAATGTGTTTTGATGACCCGCGCCCGGAGATGGGCGATGGAAATAGAGAATGGGCAGCAGAGAAAGGAAATATCACAACTATGGCACAGAATGACATCGGTATCGATCTTGGTACGACGACCATCATCATCGCGCAGGAGGGGCAGGGCGTCGTGCTCAACCAGCCCAGTGTGGTGGCGGTGGATACCCGCAAGAACTGCGTGCTTGAGGCCGGCGACAAGGCCCTTGCAATGGTGGGCCGCACGCCCAACTACATCTCCGCCATCTTCCCGCTGAAGGATGGCGTCATCAGCGACCATACCATGACCCGGGAGCTCATCTGCCGCTTCGTCAATCAGGTCTACAGCTCCCACATGGTCAAGCCCCGTGTGGCCGTCTGTGTGCCTGCCGCCATCACCGGCATCGAGAGCGACGCCGTGGTGGAGGCCGTCATGGCCGCCGGTGCGCGTCAGGTCTACCTCATTGATGAGCCGATCGCCGCAGCCCTCGGCTCCGGCATCGACATCACCGTGCCGGATGGCCGGATGATCATCGACATCGGCGGCGGCACCACGGATATCGCCGTGCTGAGCCTTGGCGGCAAGGTCAAGGCCACCAGCGTCCGCGTGGCCGGCAACCACTACGACGAAGAGATCCTGAAGTTCGTGCGCAACAAGTTCAGCATCGCTATCGGCCAGCGCACCGCTGAGAATCTGAAAAAGAACGTGGCCTGCTGCCCCCAGAAGGCGGATTTCAACGAGACCATGGAGATCAAGGGCCGCAGCCTGCTCACCGGCCTGCCCGTGCGTGTCAATGTCTCCACCGCCGACCTCTACGAGCCGGTCATGCGCCTGAGCGAGCAGATCGGCACCGCCGCTCATCAGGTGCTGGAGAAGACTCCTCCGGAGTTGGCCGGCGACATCTACCGCAACGGCGTCGTCCTCACCGGCGGCGGCGCACAGCTCCACGGCCTGCCTGAGTACCTGAGCCAGGAGCTGAAGGTGGAAGTGACCGTCTCGCCTGACCCCGTCAACTGTGTCGCGCTGGGTACGGCCATGAGCCTGCGTCTGGGCGACAAGCTGGAGACCGGCTTCATGGACGCCACCCCCCGCATGGGCCGCCGCTGAGAGGAAAGTGCTGTTCACAGAACCGTGAAAAACAACATGATTTTTGTTCATAGTTGTTGAATCGACCCGGAAAATATTGTATAATATCTTCAAATCGCTTTTTGCCGCCCGCCCCCCGGGCGGCAAAGAAAAAAGTAAATAGGAGGAAGACCATGGATTTAGGTTATGATGTGATCGTTACCATAACCGGTATTGTGCTGGTGTTTCTGATCCTCGTCCTGCTGATGGCCATCATCACGCTGGAGGGCAAGATCTTTGACGCCATGAACGGCAAGAAGGCAGCTGCCAAGGCTGCTTCTGCTGCAAAACCGGCTGCTCCTGTGAAACAGGCCGCAGCGCCCGCTCCTGCAAAGGCTGCTGCCCCGCAGGTCGAGGCCGGCATCCCCGGCGACGTTGTGGCAGCCATCATGGCAGCCATCTACTCTATGGGCAACGGCAAGTATGTGCTGAAGGCAGTCCGCCGCGGCAAGAATGGCTGGGGCAAGGCTGGCGTCAACGACACCACCGCACCCTTTTAACACAGGAGGAAAAACATGACTCAGTTTATTGAGACTCTGGTCGGTATTTTCCAGAGTTCCGGTTTTGCCAAGTTCGGTGAGCCGGGCGGCTGGCTGTACGCAGTGATGATCTGCGTAGGCTGCTTCCTGCTCTACCTCGCTATCGTCAAAGAGTTCGAGCCTCTGATCCTGCTGCCCATGGCTTTCGGCATGATCCTGGCCAACCTCCCCGGCAGCGGCGTCATCCATATGCAGTACTTCGTCGGTGACGGCCTCGAGCACCCGATGTGGATCGCGATCCTGAACAACGGCGGTCTGGCTGATATGCTCTACATGGGCGGCAAGCTGGGCCTCTACCCGCCGCTGATCTTCCTCGTCATCGGCACCATGACCGACTTCGCACCCCTGATCTCCAACCCCAAGAGCCTGCTGCTGGGCGCTGCCGCTC
>JABLTN010126122.1_pt1 | contig 18089 bp, 12 predicted proteins | sample 7160141 | NCBI WGS metagenome assembly JABLTN01 (sample SAMN14651226, study PRJNA627086) | human gut metagenome | isolation source: feces | host: Homo sapiens | reverse complement strand
AGCATGCGTACCGAGATCATCAAGCTGCACAAGAAGCTGGCTACCACCTTCATCTACGTTACCCACGACCAGACCGAGGCTATGACCATGGGCGATCGTATCGTTGTTATGAAGGACGGCATGATCCAGCAGGTCGATACCCCGCAGAACCTGTACGATTATCCCTGCAACATCTTCGTCGCAGGCTTCATCGGCAGCCCCCAGATGAACTTCCTTGATGGCACCCTGCAGAAGAGCGGCGACCAGTACACTGTCGATCTGGCCGGCACCACCATTCCTCTGCCGAAGGAAAAGACTGCGGACGGCAAGCTGGATGCTTACGTCGGCAAGACCCTGAAGGTCGGCATCCGTCCTGAGGACATCAAGGACGACGAGGAGTTCCTGGAAAAGCATCCCAACAGCCACCTGAACGCCGAGGTCGAAGTCTCCGAGCTGATGGGCGCTGAGATCTACCTGTACCTGACCTATCAGGGCCAGAACCTGATGGCTCGTGTTGCTCCCACCTCCAAGTCCCGCCGTGGTGACAAGATCGTGGTTGCTATGGATACCAACAAGATCCATCTGTTCGATCCCGAGAGCGAGAAGACCCTGCTCAACTAATTCACACGCATTATACAGCGGTTCCGTTGCGGCGGAACCGCTTTTTTACTAATACTGCGCCGCAAAATCCGCGCTGCATCGACAGCTGCCGGAGCACAGCGGCACCAAACGGAGGCTCAAACCATGCGCATCGCCAACTACCTGCGGCCTGACTGCGTCGCACTGCGCCAACGGGCAGACTCGCTCACCGGTGCAGTGCAGCAGATGGTTACACTGCTGGACGGGACTGACAATCTGACTGACACCGCTGTGTTCGCGGCGGACGTCCGCGCCCGGCTGGCGCTGGGCGGCGTCTGTGTGGGCAACGGCCTGGCCATCCCGCACGCCAAAAGCACCGCCGTCAGGCAGCTGCAGCTGGCTGCGCTGACGCTGGACCCGCCGCTGCCCTGCGACACACCGGACGGCAAGCCGCTGGACCTGCTGGTGATGATCGCCGCCCCCGCCGAAGCCAACGACCTTCACGTACAGGTGCTGGCCGAGCTGGCGACACTCTTTCTGGACACCGATTTCTGCGCCCGCCTGCGGGAGAGTGAGACCCCCGAGGCATTCTGCCGCGCCATCTCCGCGCGGGAGGAGCAGGACGCGCAGGAGCCGCCGTCTGACGCAGCGCCGGGCGCCGCCAAGCCCGGCTATCAGCTGCTGGCCGTGACGGCCTGCCCCACCGGCATCGCGCACACCTATCTGGCGGCGGAGGCGCTCCAGCAGGCCGCGCAGGCCCGCGGCCTGACGCTCAAGGTCGAGACGAACGGCGCTGCCGGTGTCAACGACGAGCTGACCGATGATGAGATCCAGGCCGCAGAGTGCGTGATCGTGGCGGTGGATCGCTCGATCCCGCTGGCGCGGTTCGTTGGCAAGCGGCTGGTCTATGCCTCGGCGGGGGATGCCGTGCGCGACGCGGACAGACTGCTGGAAAAGGCCGTTTCCGGCAAGGCTCCGGTCTACCGCGGCGGGCACGCCTTCCGCACCAGCGACTGGAAGGAGCTGGGCCGCGAATACTACGGCCACCTGATGAGCGGCATCTCCCACATGCTGCCGTTTGTTGTGGCGGGCGGCGTGATGCTGGCGCTTTCCCTGCTGCTGCAGCACCTTTTTGGCCGCAGCGACATCACCACCATGATGACGAACGTCGGCAACGCTGCGTTCAGGATGATGTACCCCGTGCTGGCTGCGTTCATCGCTTACAGCATTGCGGACCGCCCCGGCTTTATGCCCGGCCTGATGGGCGGCTACCTGGCACAGCTCGGCACAACCACCGCCCCCCGGTTGGGCTGGATCTCCAGCGGGTTCTGGGGGGCCATTGTTGCGGGCTTTGCTGCCGGTCTGGCTGTGCGGCTTCTGAATTACCTGTTCCGCCGCATTCCGCAGGAGCTGGATCACATCAAAACCGGGCTGCTGGTCCCGCTGTTGAGTCTGCTGTTTGTCGGTGCCCTGATGGTCATGGCCATCAATCCGCCGCTCGGGCGTTTCAATGCCTGGCTTTCCATCCAGCTGGATGGGATGCAGGGCGGCAGCCGTCTGGTGCTGGGCACGCTGCTGGGCGGCATGATGGCCACCGACTACGGCGGGCCGATCAACAAGGCCGCCTACGTCAGCGGCACGCTGGCACTGGTAGACCAGCAGTATGACCTGATGGCCGCTGTCATGGCGGGCGGCATGATTCCGCCGCTGGGCATTGGACTGGCCTGCCTGCTGTTCCCGACGCGGTTCACCAGCACCGAGCGCTGCTCTGCGCCGCAGACCCTGCTGATGGGCGCGACCTTCGTGACCGAGGGTGCGCTGCCGTTTGCACTGCGCGATCCGCTGCGGGTCAGCCTCGCCTGCATCGCAGGCAGTGCACTGGCCGGGTTCATAACAATTTTGCTGGGCTGCGGGTGTCCCGCGCCGCACGGCGGGTTGTTTTTGCTGCCGGTCATGGAAAACCCGCCGGGCTTTCTGATTGCGCTGGCTGTCGGCACCCTGACCACGGCCCTGCTGCTGGGTATGCTGAAAAAGCCGCTGAAGCATTGATTTTCGCTTTACTTTTCATATTTTTCGGCAGTCTTATACAAATTGTATTTACATAAAGCCCCGCTGTGCGTTGCGTACAGCGGGGCTTTATGCTATAATTTAGTATATATGTGATTTTTGTGGAGGAGGGCCCCGTCCCTATGGAACAGGTCAAATCATTTTGTCGGCGGTACCGTCGGCTGCTGCTGGCTGCGGCCTATCTGGCTATTTTTGCCGTGGGCGTGCTGTATCTGCGCGTCACGGTCAACATCCCGCCGGAGGGCGACGATAAGCTGACGCTGAACCTCTGGCTGTATGACTTCCAGCGGATGCCGTTCTGGCAGTATGCTCTGCAGGACCTGCAGGGGCGGCTGCGGTACTTTACGCTGCAGGAGGTCCGTTTTTTCCCGTTCCATTACCCGAACGCCGTCGACCTGCTGTTTTACACCAGCCTGACGCACTACCGGCTCTACATCATCGCCTGGACCGGCGCGGCGGCCTTCGCTGTCAGCCGCGTGGCGGCCAGACTGGGCAGCGGGGATGCGCTGGCGCTGGGCGGCTTTGCGCTGGCGCTGGCCGCGGCCCCCATCTGGAACGAGGGCATGTACAGCTACTACGCCGTACCGCAGCGGGCGCTGTTCTGGGCTATGACGGCCTGGCTCTGCCTGTTTGCGTGGCAGGGGACACGGCACCGCCGCTGGGCTGTGCTGGGCGCGGTGCTGTCCTTTATCGCCTGCGGCACCTATGAGATCGGCTATGTCTTTGCGCTGCTGGCGCTCGTCGTCTGGCTGCTGCGCCGACGCAGTGTCAAAAACGCCCTGCTGGACACGGCTCCCGCGCTGGGCGGCATGGGCGCGGCGCTTGTGTTCCACGTTCTGTGCGGGCGCAACGGCGGCACCGGCAACGAGCTTTCTCTGGATATTCCCGCCGTGCTGCGCGTCACCGTGCAGCAGATGGCCGCGTCGCTCCCTGGGCTGAACTCCCGCCTTTTGCAGGAGGACGCAGGGGTCATCACAAATGGGGATCGGCTGTGGCCGCTGGCGCTGGGTGTGCTGGCCGGACTGTTGATCTTCTTCGGCGTGCCGTTTAAAAAGCTGCGCAGCAGAACGCTGGGCGCACTGGCCGGGTTCGGCCTGGCCGTCTGGGCACTGCCCGCACTGCTGCTGGCTTTGTCCGCCCGCTATCAGCAGCCCGAGGCCATTACCTGGCAGTGGGGCTACATTCCCGCGGCGGCCAGCTCCATCGGCTTTACGCTGCTCGTCGCAGCGCTGCTGGCACTGCTGGCGGGCCTGTGCTGTAAGCTGCCGAAGGTTCTCTCCGTGGTATCACGACTGGCCCTGACGGCGGCGCTGGCGGTGGGTCTCTGCCTGAACGGCGGCTACCTTCGCGGTGTCGTGCGCACCCACCATGCCGAGAACCTCGCTGCCTATCAGTTCTTTGTCCGCACGATCGAGGCCGGTCTTGCCGATGCCGTACAATCCGACGACCTGATTCTCTGCAACGAGAACGTCTGGGACAGCAACGCGGAGGCCGAGTCCGCCTTCTTCAGCCGGTTCACCGGGCGCGCCCTGCACGCACAGGTCCTTTGGACCGAGAACCCCGCCACCGACGGCGACGCCTACGCCTACCAGACCTACCGCAATTACGGAGGCTACGATCTGGCGTGGTGCGGCAGACTGCAAAGCGCCGACAGTGACCTGATGGACGGGGTACAGGTCTACGTGCAGAGCGCCTATGTCCCCGACAACGCTGTCATCAAGTACAAGGTCCGTCTGGCCGACGGCACCGAGGAGGCCCGCGCCATCTGCCTGCTGGACTGCACCCAGACCCCGCGGGACCGGAACGGCGACTATCTGGCCACTGTTGAGGACACGTCCATCGTGAACGCCAAGCTCATGATCTGGGACGGCTGATAAACTGTGAGGGAGCCCCGGATGAAACACTTTTTTGCCTTTTGCCGCCGCAACCGGCTGTTTGCGGCGCTGCTGGCCGCCCAGCTGGCCGTTGTCTGCGCGCTGGCAGCCGGGCTGTTCGGCGCACCGTATAAGCTGGCGCTGACGCCCGGCGACTTTACGAACACCCTGCCCGACATTGCCGCCGCGGACGACGACGGCTTAAAAATCTGGAACCAGATCGGCTATCACAGCGACGACCCGATGACCTTCTCGGCAGACAATATTGCTTTGCCTTCCGGTGCGTATGAGGTCACAGTCCGTTATTTTTCCTGCCAGACACCCGACGCGCCCACCTTTAATATGCTCAACGCTGCCGGGTCGCTGACCTTTGCCAGTGAACGCAGCCCCGCCGCCGTGACCTTTGACGCGCTGCGGCTGGACGACTGCCACCACAGCCTGACGACCCGGCTTTGGGTCGGCTTCGGTGCGCGGATGCAGGACCTGACCGCCACCGTTACCTACGACCAGGGCCAGCTGTACATTTACAGCATCACCCTGACCGAGCAGCCCATCTACCGCGCGGCGCGGCTGCTCTGCTTCCTTGTGCTGTTTGCCGCTGCGGACGCCGCGCTGCTGCTCCTGTTTGCCCATGTGGGGGAGCGGGGCGCTGCCCGCCGCCGTGCGCTGCGTCTGCCGCTGGCGCTGGCGGGCATCACGCTGCTGGCCTGCCTGCCGCTGTTCAGCAACTATCTGTACTTCGGCCATGATTTGGAATTTCACATGCAGCGCATCGCCGCCATGGCTGCGGAGCTGTCCTACGGGCAGTTCCCGGTGCGGCTGACCACGACCACGCTGAACGGCTATGGCTACGCCAGCCCGCTTTGCTACTGTGAGCTGTTTTTGCTGCTGCCCGCGCTGCTCTACAATCTGTGGCTGCCGCTGCGCACCTGCTACCAGGTCTACCTCTTTGCGGTCACGCTGGCAACCTGCCTGATCGCCTATTTCAGCTTTGCCAAAATCACGGCCAGCCGTCGGCTGGGTCTGCTGGGGGCACTGCTCTACACGCTGTCCGCCTATCGGCTGACCTGCGTCTACACCCGCGCCGCCGTCGGCGAGTTCACGGCCATGGCGTTTTTCCCGCTCGTGCTGCTGGGTCTGTACGGCATCTACACCAGCGACAGGCCCCGCTTCGGGGATTGGCTGCCGATGGCGCTGGGCATGGCGGCCATGGTGCAGAGCCATCTGCTCTCCTGTGAGCTGACGGCGCTGCTGCTGATTTTGTTTTGTCTTTTGCGCCTGCGGGAGACTCTCCGCCCCGCGCGGCTGCTGGCCTGGGTCAAGGCCGCGTTGCTGGCCGTGGGGCTGAGCGCGTGGTATCTTTTCCCGTTTTTTATTTCCATCCGCTCCATCCCGTTCCTTGTCAACCGCAGTGATCTGGTCGGTAAGCTGCAAAAGCACGGCCTGTACGCCGTGCAGCTGTTCAGCTTCTTCGGCACGGCGGGCGGCTCCTCCGCCGAGGGCACGACCCACGACATGGCGCTGACCCCCGGTCTGCCGCTGCTGCTGGCGCTTGCGCTGGCGTTTTACTGCCTGTGGCGCGCCCAAGCCCGCGGGGACACACGCCCCGCCGCAAAGCACCTGTACACTGCCACCGGCTTTGCCGTGCTGACGCTCGTGCTCTCGCTCCACGCTTTCCCGTGGGATTTTGTCGAGGGCTGGTTCGGCCCCGCCGTCGGCAAGGTCGTGGGAATGTTCCAGTTCCCGTTCCGCTTTCTCTCGCTGGGCACGCTGCTGCTCTGCGCCGCTGCGCTGTTTGCGCTGCAGCTGCTGCCGGAGCGCCGCGCCACGCTGGCCGCCGCGGGGCTTGTCTGCGCCGCGCTGCTGACCGCCAGCATCACAGAGACGAACATCATGAGCGCCCAGGGTGAAAGCTCCTACGCGACCTACAACCAGAACGCCACCATCAACTCCGTCGGCACGGCGGAATACCTCATCGACGGCGCCAGCTCCTATGAGGCCATCTGGGCGCAGCCCAAGCCCGCCAGCGGCGACCTGCACCTTATCAGCTATGAAAAGCGGGAGGGCGTCGCCTATGTCAGCGTCGAGAACGACGGCGGCGAGGCGGCCATCTCGCTGCCCATCTACAACTACGGCAATTATTATGCCGCCGACGAGAGCGGCGCACCGTTTGCCATCACCAGCGGCGAGAATATGCGCATCGTACTGACGATCCCCGCGGGCTACACCGGCACGATCCATGTCCGGTACCACGCCCCGGGGTATTGGCGCGCGTTTGAGGTGCTCTCCGCCGTCAGCCTGCTGGGGGTCATCGGCTGCGGCGCTTTTGCCCGCCGCAAGCGCCGCACCCCTGCCACTGTGTAAACGAGGTCACTACCCATGCCCAATCGCATCAACTATCAGCTTGAAATGGAAAAGGTCCTGCGCACGCTGGGCGGCACCCGCCCGAAGCTGCTGCTGCACGCCTGCTGTGCGCCGTGCTCGAGCGCAACACTGGAGCGCCTGTCCGCGCACTTTGACCTGACCATTCTTTACTACAATCCCAACATCTACCCGCCGGAGGAATACCACCGCCGCGAGGCCGAGCTGGAACGCTTTGTCGAGCAGGCCGGGTATCACTACCCCGTGGTGGAGCTGCCCTACGACCCGCAGGAGTTCTATACTGCCGTGAAGGGGTTGGAAAACGAGCCGGAGAAGGGCGCGCGCTGCACGGTCTGCTATCGGCTGCGGCTGGAGCAGGCCGCCCGCTATGCCGCCGACCACGGCTTTGACTGGTACTGCACAACGCTCTCGATCTCCCCGATGAAGGACCCCGTGCGGCTGAACGAGCTTGGCAATGAGCTGGGCAGGCAGTACGGCGTGCCGTTCCTGCCCAGTGAGTTCCGCAAAAAGGACGGCTACAAGCGCAGCTTACAGTTGAGCGCCGAGTACGGCCTGTACCGGCAGGATTACTGCGGGTGCGTGTTCAGCAAGCGGGAGAGGGAAGCCACTGCAAAGTAGGGGCCGGGCATGCCCGGCCCTGCACCTCCCACTGTTGTGCTGTAAATTTTATGCTGCGGGCCGGACATTTCGGGCCCCCACCGTGTTATGAAAGGAGCCCCCTATGACCTTCTATCAAATTGTTTTTCTCTTCTTCGCCTACTCGTTCCTCGGCTGGGTGGGGGAGGTCCTCTTTACCGCCGTCGTGCACCGCAAATATCAGGACCGCGGCGTGCTGAGCGGTCCGCTCTGCCTTCTGTACGGCGTCGGCGGGCTGGTCATCACCTTTGCCCTCGGCGACATCCGTGAGGGCTGGTTCTTCCTGCTTGTATTCAGCGCCGTCTATGCCACGGTCATCGAGTGGATCGGCGGGCACATTCTGGAATACACGACCCATACCCGATGGTGGGATTACAGCGCCATGCCGTTCAATTTGGACGGCTATGTCTGCCTCGGCGCGTCGCTGACCTGGGGTGCGCTCGGCGTTGTCGTGCTCAAATGGGGCAACCCGCTGCTGCTGGCGCTGTACAGCCTTGTGCCGCACGGCATCTGGGTTGTTGTGCTGCTGGCCGCGCTCGTCGTGTTCTGCGTCGATCTGGTCGGCACGCTGCTGGCCATGGCCGGTCTGCGCTACCGCTGGCCCGCCGCCGAGGCTGTAGAAAACCGTCTGGCAAACCTGACCGTCCGCGGCGGCATGTGGATCCTTGACCACGTCGAGCGCCGTATGGCGAAGGCCCATCCCGCACTGACCTTTGTCCGCCCCAAACGGCAGCAGACCGACACGTTTGCCGCCGGGTGCAGCCCGTATAAAATTATTTTACTGTTCTTCATCGGCGCGTTCCTCGGCGACATCACCGAGACGATCTTCTGCCGCGTCACCGGCGGCGAGTGGATGAGCCGTTCCAGCGTCGTGTGGGGGCCGTTCTCCATCGTGTGGGGCCTGGCCATCGCCATGGTCACCCAGCTGCTCTATCGCTACAAGGACAAGCCCGCCAGCTGGCTGTTCGTCATGGGCACGCTGCTGGGCGGTGCGTATGAGTACCTGTGCAGCGTTTTCACCGAGGTCGTTTTCGGTGCGGTGTTCTGGGACTACAGCGCGATCCCGTTCAACCTGGGCGGGCGCATCAACCTGCTGTACTGCTTCTTCTGGGGCTTTGCGGCGATTGCCTGGTTCAAGGTGCTGTTCCCGCCGATCTCCGCCTGTATCGAGAAGCTGCCGCCCCGCGGCGGCAGAGTGCTGACCTGGGCACTGTGCATCTTTATGGCGGCGGACATTGCCGTCAGCTCCGCCGCGCTTGTGCGGTACAATGACCGCCTGAACGGCGTACCTGCGTCCAACAGCGTCGAGGTCTATCTCGACGAGCACTACGGCAATGACCGGATGTATCAGGTCTACCCCAAGGCCGTGCATACGTCCTAAAGCCTTCCCCCGATGGGGAAGCCTTTTAAAATTCTTTGTATATTCCGCACAGATGTGCTATAATAATTTTGTAGCTAATGTATAAGTTTTGAGGAGGCGATGGGTCGTGAACCGTGCAGATGGAATCGATTGCTACCAGAAAGCCCTTCGACAGGGCCAGCGCGATTACCGCGAGAAGATGAACGCCGGGCAGTCGCCGTTTTTGCCCGTATTGGACGATATTCTGCAAAACGTCCCTGTGGAAAACCAGATCCCGCTCGGCCAGGTAGAGATCCCGCTGGAGCTGCTCGTTGGTACCAAGACCTCGGGCCGCACAGCGGCGTTTGCGTCCAACTTTATGCCGCTGCTCGGTCTCAAGACCGAGTTTGCCACCAAGTGGATCAACCTGTGCGTGTCCCATCTGGATGAGGGCATCCGTGACCCCATCACCTGCTATGAGTACATGGGCCGCTTCTACGTGCAGGAGGGCAATAAGCGCGTCAGCGTGCTGAAGTATTTTGACGCCAGCAGCATTACCGGCAATGTCACCCGCGTGGTGCCGCAGTACAGCGACGACCCCGCCGTGCAGATGTACTACGAGTTCATGCACTTTTACCCGGTCATGCAGAACTATCTGCTGACCTTCACCAAGCCCGGCAGCTATGCCCGCCTGCAAAAAATTCTGGGCAAGGCGCCGGACGAGAAGTGGACTGGCGAGGATCGAACCGAGGTCTTATCGCTGTACAACTGGGTCAAGAAGGCGTTTCTGGCCCACGGCGGCGCACGGCTGCAGTGTACCGTCGGCGACGTGCTGCTGCTTCTGCTGCGCGTCTACACCAAGGAGGAGCTGGCCAATTTAAGCCCCAGCGAGCTGAGCGAAAAGCTCGACGCCCTGTGGGACGATGTGCTGGCCCTGCAGAAATCGGACCCCGTGCAGGTCAGCGACAAGCCCGCTGCCCCGAAGCAGACCGGCCTGCTGGATTTTATCCTGCCCGGCAAGCACACCGCACCCAGCCATTTGAAGGTTGCCTTTGTGCATGAGCGCACCCCCGGCACCAGCTCCTGGACAAGCCAGCATGAGTTTGGCCGCACCCAGCTGGACACTGTGTTTGAGGGCAAGGTCGAGACGGCAGCCTACTTCAACGCCGTCCCGGGCAAGAACGCCGATGCCCTTGTCGAGCAGGCCATCACCGACGGTGCGGATGTCGTTTTTACGACCAGCCCCAAGCTGGTAGGCGCGTCCCTGCGCGCCGCCGTCCGGCACCCGCAGGTACACATCCTGAACTGCTCGATGGAGATGCCCTACGCCAGCATCCGCACCTACTACACCCGCGTGTATGAGGCCAAGTTCATCACCGGCGCGATTGCCGGTGCCATGGCGGGCGGGGACCGCATCGGCTATGTGGCCGACTACCCCAGCTTCGGCGTGCCTGCCAACATCAACGCATTCGCGCTCGGCGCGCGGATGGCGAACCCCAACGTCCGCATCGACCTGCAATGGACCTGTCTGCCCGACCAGATTGACCCGCTGCACGTCTTTACCCAGAAGGGCATCACGGTCATCTCGGGCCGCGACGCACCGATGCCGAACCGCCCGCAGCGGGAGTTCGGCACGTTTCTGGTGCGCCCGGGCGGCGTGCTGCAGGACCTGGCCACGCCGTTCTGGCACTGGGGCCAGTTCTATGAGAACGTCATCCGCACCGTTTTGAACGGCGGCTGGGTGCGGGACAAGTCCGGCACCGATGGCCGCGCCGTCAACTACTGGTGGGGCATGAACAGCGGCGTCATGGACGTGCTGCTCAGCCGCGAGCTGCCGCCCGATGTGACCCATCTGGCGCAGATCCTGCGCACCGGCGTCACCTCCGGCATGATCGACCCGTTCCACTGCCGGATCACCGGGCAGGACGGCAGCGTCAAGAACAGCGGACGCCACGGGCTGGACCTGGAGCAGATCGCCCACATGGACTGGCTGTGCGACGCCGTTGACGGCCACATCCCCGAATATGACGAGCTGGCCGAGGTTTCGAAGCCGATGTACCGGATGCAGGGCATCCACCGCGATCTTCTTCCCGTCGAGAAGGAGGCCGAGCTATGAAGATCCTGGCCGTTGCGGACGAGGAGTGCAAGGCCCTCTGGGACTACTTCACCCCCGACAAGCTCGAGGGCGTCGAACTCATCATTGCCTGCGGCGATTTGAGCCGCCATTATCTGGAATACCTTGCCACCATGGCGCCCGTGCCGCTTTTGTACGTACACGGCAACCATGACGAGAGCTACGACACCCGCCCGCCGCAGGGCGTCATCTGCCTGGATGACGACGTGTACGTACACAACGGCCTGCGCATCGCCGGGCTGGGCGGCAGCTGCCGCTACCGCACCGGCGCCTGGCAGTTTACCGAGGCCGAGATGAAAAAGCGCATCAACCATCTGCGCGGCAAGATCGACCGCCATGGCGGCATTGACATACTGGTCACCCACGCGCCGCTGCACGGCTACGGCGACATGACCGACCTGCCGCACCGCGGCTTCACAGCGTTTTCGGTCCTGCTGGACCGCTACCATCCGCAGCTGATGCTGCACGGGCACATCCATCTGAACTACGGCTGCTCCATCCCGAGGGAGCAACAGTACGGCGCGACCCGCATTGTCAATTGCTATGAGCGGGTCTATCTTGATGCCGAACCGCCCGCCGTCAAGCCCCGCCCGCGGCTGTTTGCTTCGCTGCTGGGACGGAATGCCCTGTAGGGGCGAGGCATGCCTCGCCCTCGGCCTTCCCGTGGGCATTCTTCTGCCTTTCACGCTGAGGGCCGGACACGTCCGGCCCCTGCCAAGCGGCACGGCTAACTTCATCAAACAAGGAGAATTATTCCCATGACAAAAATCGCAGTATTCGGTGCAGGCACCTGGGGCATTGCGCTGGCGCGGCTGCTGGCCGCCAACGGGCGCGACGTCACCGTATGGAGCGCCATCCCCGCCGAGCTGAAGTCTTTAAGCACCACGCACCGCCACCCCAACCTGCCCGGTATGGAGCTGCCCGCCGCAATGCACTACACCGCCGACATTGCCGAGGCCTGCACGGGCCGCGACATCCTGCTCTTTGCCGTGCCGTCCCCGTTTGTGCGTGCCACCGCAAAAAAGGCCGCGCCGCACATCCCGGAGGGCCAGCTGATCGTTGACGTCGCCAAGGGCGTCGAGGACAAGACCCTGATGACGATGAGCGAGATCATCGAGGATGAGCTTGCCAAGGCCGGGCGCAAAGCGCGCGTTGTGGCACTGTCCGGCCCGACCCATGCCGAGGAGGTCGCCCGCGACATGCCCACCGCCATCGTGGCCGCCAGTGCCGACGAGGACGCCGCCAAAACCGTGCAGAAGGTCTTTACCACACCGGCCTTCCGTGTCTACACCAACGATGACCGCCGCGGCACCGAGCTGGGCGGTGCGGTCAAGAACGTCATTGCGCTGGCTGTCGGCATTGCGCTGGGCCTGGGCTACGGTGACAACGCCAAGGCCGCGCTCATCACCCGCGGCAACGCCGAGCTGTCCCGACTGGGCATCGCCATGGGCTGCAAGGCCGAGACCTTTGCGGGCCTGTCCGGCATGGGCGACCTGATCGTCACCTGCACGAGTATGCACAGCCGCAACCTGCACGCCGGTATGCTGATTGGCCGCGGCAAGTCGGTGGAGGAGGCCAAGACCGAGGTCGGCCAGGTCGTTGAGGGCATCAACGCACTGCCCGCCGCCTGCCGCCTGGCCAGGCAGTATAAGGTCGAAATGCCCATCGTCCAGGCCGTGGAGGCCATTCTGGACGGTAAGCTCGAGGCCCGCAGCGCGCTGATGGCGCTGATGGGCCGCAGCCTCAAGCGCGAATAAGGAACACCGCCATGACACAAATCAAGGCCGCATTTTTTGATATTGACGGCACGCTGCTTCCGTTTCACGCCAAGGCCCTGCCGGAATCCACCGTGCAGGCGCTGGCCGCCCTGCGAAAAAACGGCGTCAAAACGTTTATTGCCACAGGACGCCCGCCGGTGCACCTGCCGTACCTGCACGCGCTGGACGGCATCCCGTTTGACGGCTATGTGACGATGAACGGCCAATACTGCTACCTGGCCGACGGCGAGCTGCTGTACACCAAGTACATCCCGGCGGCATCGCTGCAAACGCTGCTGCCGTACATTGAAAAAGAACAGCTGTCCGTCGGTTTTGTAGGCAAGGACTTCTGCCGGTTCAACCTTATCAACGATTTGAGCCGCGACTTTGCCAAAAAGCTGGAGCTGGGGGCCGGGGATGTTGCCGCGCTGATCCAGCACGAGGATATTTACCAGCTTAGCGCGTTCCTGCCGCCGGAGAAGGAGGCCGAGTTCCTGCGCCGCTGCCCCGGCTGCCTGGCTGTGCGCTGGGAGGATGATTTTTGCGATATCCTACCCGCGGGCGGCGGCAAGCCCAACGGCCTGGCCCACACGCTGACCCATCTGGGCCTGACGCGGGAGCAGTCCATCGCCTTTGGCGACGGCGGCAACGACGTGACGATGCTGGAATATGCCGGGATCGGCGTCGCCATGGGCAACGCCTGCGATGCCGCCAAGGCCGCCGCGGATTATGTCACCGACGACATTACCGCAGACGGCCTTGCAAAGGCACTGGCGCATTTTGGGCTGATTTGAATAAATTGTCTTTTCCCCAGAGGGAGACGCCCTGCAGGGGCCGCATATATGCGGCCCGCAGCTGTACGGCAGATGACCTCTTGCGGGAAAGCCGCGAGCCGGGCATGCCCGGCCCCTACCGCTATCTATAAAGCAAGCCCCTGACCATCACTCGGTCAGGGGCTGTTTCCTTTACACCTTTTTCCGCACAAACGCCTTTGCCGCAACCACACACGCGGCGTAGACCACGCCCGCAATGGCCCAGATGAACCAGCTGTACTGCGGCTGGCCGTTGCCGTTGGGGCCGAAGGTGTACCACAGGAAGATGGCAACCACCACCAACCAGTAGGCCGCGGTCAGCGCGGTCAGCCGCCCTTTCACGGCCTTGTGCCCGCGGGTAAAGTCCCCGTCCTCCAGCAGCCGATCCATGGCGTCCTGCACCGTGCCACCCGCACAAAGGCGTACACACCGCAGGCGACCAGCACCAACAGCAGACAGATGGACATCGACATCAAAAACGACACACCGACCATCACAGCCGTAAACAGGGGCACCGCCGCCAGAATGCAGAGCGCCGCACCAATGCGGTTGGCCCGGTCATACTCCGGCGCAAAGGCGGCGCGGCGCTCCCGCACCAGCGCTGTCACGCCGTGCTCGGTCTCGATGGGCTCCTTTTCCAGAAACTCATATTCCCGCACCGCCGCGCCGCACTGCATAAACAGCACAACGGCCACAGCCACCAGCACCAGCAGCGCGATCATCCCCAAGCCGCCCGCCAGATCGTCGTCCAAACCAAGCAGCCCGAGCTCCCTCACCGTACCCAGCGCCAGCAGCGGAATGGGGCTGACGATGCAGAGCGCCGTCGCCAGCGCCATCTGCGGCGCGTTGGCCTGTGCCTTGGTCAGGTAATCCTCCGCCTGCGTCAGCGTCACCCGGGGCAGGGGAGAGGGCGTCTGTGCCGCGGCAGGCTGCGTGTCGTCCTGCGTGTCTTTTAAAAGGCAGTCCGTCGTCACGCTGAACAAACTGCTCAACTGTAAAATTTTGTCAATGTCAGGCATCGACTGTGCGCTCTCCCACTTGGAGACCGACTGGCGGCTGACGTTCAGCCGCTCGGCCAGCTCCTCCTGCGACCAGCCCGCCTTTTTGCGCAGAGCAATGAGCTTATCGGAAAATGTCATGGTGTGTCTCCTCCTTGGCAGCCTTATGGCAATCGTAGGGGCGCATTCTATATGCGCCCGTCAACGGCTGCCGGCCTTGCGGGCAGATACGGAATCCGCCCCTACGGGTTTTCGGAAATTTTCTGACCTTATCTTACCAAATTCCCCGGTTGCGCACCATACAGTTACCCCGTCAATCTGTCAACCGTGGGATGCGTTTGCGGGCAGACGCCAGTCAATTTCCGCTGCACCGTTGTTTTTTAAAAACGCATTCACCTTGCCGAACGGCGCCGAGCCGAAGAACCCGCGGTAGGCCGACAGCGGGCTGGGGTGGGCGGATTCCAGCACCAGCACCGGGCGATGGGCGGCAGCCCGGTTGAAAATCGGTGCGTACTTCTGCGCGGGCTTGCCCCACAGCACGGCGGCCAGCGGGGCGGTGCCGTGGGCGGCGGCGTATTCCAGCGCGGCACGGGTAAACGTCTCCCACCCGCGGCCCGCATGGGCGTTGGCCGCGCCCTGCTCCACGGTCAGCACCGTGTTCAGCAGCAGCACACCCTGTCGCGCCCACAGCGTCAAGTCGGTGTGTGCGGCACAGCCGGGGCCAAGCTCGGCCTCCAGCTCCTTAAAAATGTTGCGCAGGCTCGGCGGAGCCTTGCAGCCGTCCGGCACTGAGAAGGACAGCCCCATGGCCTGACCCGGCTCATGGTAGGGGTCCTGCCCCAGAATGACGACCCGCACCGCCGACACCGGGCAGGCGCGGAACGCGGCGAAGATGTTCTCCGCCGCGGGGTAGACGGTTTTTTCTGCCGCAGCCGCCGTCACAAAGGCGTCCAGCTCCGCAAAGTACGGCTTTGCGCGCTCCTGCGCAAAAAACAGCTGCCAGTCGGTGCCGGACAATTTGTCGAGTTCAGTGGTCAAAAGCATAGTGGATCTCCTCGGTAGTTTTGTAGGGCCCGCTCGTGTAAAACAGTCGGCCTTTCACGGGAAAACTGCGGGCCGCATATAAGCGGCCCCTACATAGGTGCCCCCACACATTTTTCACAAGTATATCACACCCCCGCGGGGCTTGCAATAGCGGCAAAAATGCGGTATAATAGCATTTATGCTGCGGCGTTGTGCCGCAAAGCCAATCATAAAGGGGAGAACCAATTCATGCGTTCCATTAAAACCAAACTGTTCAGCCTTGCTATGGCTGTTTCCATGGTGCTGGCGCTGGCTGGCTGTGCCATGTCCGCGCCGTCCACCGTCGGCTCCATCGGCGGGGTCGAGATCCCGGCAGGCATCTATCTGCTGGCCCAGTACAACTCCTACAACACCGCCTCCGGTGTTGCGGAGCTGGCCACCGGCGAGACCGCGTCCGACGTCAAGGCCGTGCTGAAGGCCACCTGCACCGGCACGATCAACGGCGAGGATGTCACCGCCGTCGGCAGTGACTACGTTGCCCAGCTGACGACCCACGCCATTGAGTACTATGCTGCCGTGGAAAAGCAGTTTGCCGAGCAGAACGGCGTGCTGGACGACACCGCCACCGCCGAGGCCGCCAAGACTGCCGACAGCCTGTGGAGCTCCAACGGTGACCTGTACACCGCCAACGGTATCAGCAAGTCCAGCGTGGAGGCCTACCTGCTCAACGCCCAGAAGGCCAAAGTCCTGCTGAAGATGACTTACGGTCCCGACGGCACAAGCCCCGTGACTGACGCCGAGTACACCGACTACGTCAACAACGACTGCTACTACATCGAGGCCGTCCAGTTCCCTCTGGTCAACTACTCCACCTACTCGATGGCAGATGACGACCAGAAGGCCGCCATCATGGCCACGGCAGAGAGCTGCATGGCCGAGCTGAACAAGACTGCCACTGCCGAGACTGCGTCCAGCAGCGCCTTGTACACCGCCGCCATGACCTACGTGCCCGAGGCAATGGCCGCCATGGGCAGCACGATGGACGCCAGCCAGGCCGTCTACTACGCCGCATCCCAGCTGTACACGCCAAGCGATCTGAGCAGCTACGGCAGCGACGAGTACAACAACCTGACCGACCCGCTGGATGCCGCCGGTATGAACCACTGGACGACCATCGACCTGGGCACGACGGTTCTCGTCGCCCGCAAGATCGACCCGTTCAAGACCTACACCGTCGAGGATCTGGACAGCATGTACGACCTGCTGACCAGCATGAAATCTGACGCCATCCAGGATGAGCTCTACGCCGCCGGTGCCGCGCTGGATCACAACCTGAACAGCGCCGCTATGAACACCTACAGCGCATCCAAGATCAAAAAGAACGTCTGAACCTGAAAATTCAGCCGGGAGCAGCATTGTTTGCTCCCGGCTTTTTTGTTGAGGAGGGTCCCCCATGACGAAAAACAAATACACAAACCTGCTTTTGCAGACCCTGGGTTGCTTCATCTCCGCCGCCGGTATCTACAGCTTTGCCGTGGCCGCCGAGGTCCCGGTCACCGGCATTGCGGGCATCTGCGCCATCTTATACCGCCTGTTCGGCATCCCCATGGGCCTGAGCAATGTGCTCATCAACATCCCCATCATCCTCTGCACCTATAAATTACTCGGCAAATCGTTCTTTATTCGCAGTGTCTACTGCATGGTGCTCTTTGCAATCTTTACGGACTATCTGCTGCCGCTGATGCCGGTCTACCAGGGGGACCGCCTGTTGGCGACGATTTGCGGCGGCGTGGTCGGCGGTATCGGCGACGCACTGATCTACATGAACAACTCGAGCACCGGCGGTCTTGACTTCATCACCATGGGCATCAAGGCACGGCATCCGCACCTGCCGTTCGGCAACATCACGTTTGCGGCGGCGCTGGCGGTCATCCTGCTCAACGGTGCGGTGTTCCAGGATGTCGATTCCATTATTTACGGTATCATGTTTAATTTCATCGTGTCTGCTGTCATCAACAAGATGATGTTCGGCTTCTCGTCCTCGATGCTGGCCATGATCGTAACCGATGACGGCAAGGCCGCCTGTGCGGAAATTGACCGCGTGGCGGACCGCGGCTCGACGATTTTGCAGGGTCACGGGGGCTACGGCGGCCAGCCGAAGGACGTCGTGCTCTGCGCCTGCTCCAACAAGCAGCTCTACGAGATCGAGCACGCCGTGCAGACCATCGACCCCGGCTGCTTCATCATCATGCTGCAATCCAACGAGGTCCACGGCGAGGGCTTCCGGCAGCTGGAGTTGGGGAAGAGCGAGAGCTCGGAGAGCAAATAAACAACATATTACCGTCAGTTTCAGCAGCTCTATGACGCATAGGTTGCCGAAACCGGCGGATTTTCTTTATACTGGGGACAAGACGAAAAGACTAACTATTAAAAGTCAAGCCCCAAAACAAAATTTTCGAGAGAAATTTTAAGGTGGTGAAAATTGGTATAGCAAACAAGAGCATCCGTT
>JABLTN010008678.1_pt1 | contig 18099 bp, 18 predicted proteins | sample 7160141 | NCBI WGS metagenome assembly JABLTN01 (sample SAMN14651226, study PRJNA627086) | human gut metagenome | isolation source: feces | host: Homo sapiens | reverse complement strand
TGTAAATCGGACACACTAAAAAAGAGTGTATCCTGAATTACAGGTTTTTCTTAAACCCTTATAATGATATATAGAGGTTTTGTACTATGAGTGTTAATTATTTTACTGATCAACAAGTCGCCGAGTTAAGAAAAAATCCTTATGTTAAAAATGTTTCAAACAAGGCAATTACTTATGAAGAAAAATTCAAAGAATATTTTTATCTTGAAAAAGCAAAAGGATTTACTCCTTCACAAATTTTTGAAAAAGCTGGTTTTGATATAAAGGTCGTTGGGCAGTCAAGAATAATTCAGTTTTCACGACGCATTAAAATACAGGCTGCTAGAGATGAAGGATTTTCAGATACTCGAAAAGGCAAATCAGGAAGACATGCAAAAAAGGCCCTAACTGATGAAGAAATTATAGAAAGACTTAAGCAGAAGAATAAAATTCTCCAACAGGAGAATGATTTTTTAAAAAGAGTGAGATTCATCAACAAAAAGCAGATTGCAAAAGCATCAAAAATGAAACCGCAAAAGATAAATTCCGATTAATCGACAATACATTAAATTCCAAGAATAATATATTAAGTGTTAAAGCTTTATGCGATATAGCTGGAGTATCAAGAAGCGGATATTATTCATGGTTAAAAAACAAGAAAAATCCTGATTCATATATGTCAAAAAAAGATAAACAGGATGAAGAAGATTTCAAGCTGATTCTTGAAGCATATAAATTTAGAGGTTATGATAAGGGAAGCCGAGGAATTAAAATGCGTCTTCTTCATAAAGGAATCAATATGAATCGAAAAAAGATTCAAAGATTGATGAGAAAATATGGATTGTTCTGTTCTATCAGAAAAGCTAATCCATATAGAAGAATAGCTAAAGCGCTCAAAACCAGCAATTATGCTGATAACCTTTTAGAAAGACAATTTGAAGCATATGGTCCAAGATATGTATTATTGACAGATATAACGTATTTCTTTTATGGAAAAGATAGAATTAAATGTTTTCTTTCTGTGGTTAAAGATGCCTTTACCAAACAAATTCTTTCTTATAAGTTATCTCAATCCATGGAAGAAGATTTTGTTTTAGATACTATCAATTCACTATTGAAGAAGCATAAAAAAACCTTACATACAGATGCCTTGATTCATTCAGATCAAGGTTCACATTATACTTGTCTGCAATTTATCGATTTACTAAAAAATAATGGCATAAGACAATCTATGTCACGTCGTGGAAATTGTTGGGACAATGCACCACAGGAATCATTCTTTGGTCATATGAAAGATGAAATCGGTGAGAAAGTAAAAGAAAGTCAGGACTATGAAACTCTCAACATACTGATAGATGATTATATGGATTACTACAACACTGACAGATATCAGCTAAAACTGGCAATGTTATCTCCAAATCAATATTTTAAATACTATACGTCTGGAATATATCCTTTGAAAGATATAGTAAGAGAACCAGAAAGTATCAAACACAAATTTGCCACAATTAAAGAGAGTCGTAATGATCAAGTTTCAACTTCACCTGTTCAAGCAAATCTTCAAGAATAAATTCAATCATTGATAGATTTTCACCAGCATTTATAACAGAATAAGCAAGTGACTCATTTTTGGTAACCTTATTAAAAGATTTACATTCTTTTAGTGCAGCATCAATATACAAAGATAGCTCAGTAAAATCAGTTAGTTGTTCAGATAAATATCGTTCAGCATCTGTGCCATATAATGTTGTCTGATCATTTAATATCCATTGAGTCATATAAAAATATCCTCCCAGTAATGTATCTATACCAGGAGGATATAATTTAAAAATCAATTATTATATAACTCTTTTTTTAATGTCCTTGACACAGGGTCCACTTTATTAAATGGTAAAAAAACAATATTATTAATTGAAAAAGCACTCCATCTTATCGAAAAAACAGATTACTATGTTCCTAATGCAAAAAGCCATGAGTATTTCAATATACTCACAGAATATTTCACTAAAAATTACATCTATGTAATCATAGCTCTAGATAATAATGTACCTTGTGGAATAATGTGCGGTTTTAAAAATAAGAAGTCAGTCTATAGGTTATGTCATTTTTATGATCCATTATCTTGTAAGAATTATATTAATAACGGCTTGTATTATAGTTTTATAGAGTTGTGCAAACAGAAACATATTGAATCAATATGTTTTGGCTCTTCAGATATCCATGATTCTGGTTTAATACACTTCAAAGATTACTATAGTACAGAAAAGAAAATTTATTTTTCTCTTATAGTACCTTCTGCTAATTTATTCTAACTCAGCTAATTTATCCTCAGGTTTCATCTTATTTTTTCCGTTTTCTTGTATATGTCAAAGTTACCATATTGTGAAAAAATTATTAAATATCAAAAAAGCATAGAGATTTATACCCTATGCAATTTAGTTATATACATTTATTTTTTGCTATTCAGCTAATGCTTTACCTAATTCTTCACATTCTTTAAGAGTGGTATCATCTGGTGCACCATTACATGTTACTGTATTAATCACTTGCATTCCATCATTTGCACATCGATTAGACCAGTCATCCATCCAGGCACCTCCTCCCCAGCCCCAAGATCCAAATAAACCAACTTTCTTACCGCTTAAAGATCCTTCAACTGATAAAAACATTGGTTCAAATTCACTTTCTTCAAGTTGTTCAGCTCCCATTGATGGACAACCAAAAGCAAATGTATCATAATCATTCACCTTTGACGTGTCAAAAGAAGATGCTGTAAACAATTCACCATTTCCATTTGTTCCACTTAGAACAGCATTGGCCATAGCTTCTGTGTTACCTGTTCCACTCCAATATACGATTGCTACTTTACTCATTTTATACCTCTTTCTTTCTAACTAATCACATCAGTTAGCTATAACTAACTTACATGATAATTTAATTTTTGTCAAAGAATATGATTTCTATTCTTTTAATACAAAAATAATTGTGATGGTAAACGCTTACTTTCAAATTCCTTATTTACATCATTTTCAGTATTAGTATAATCAATTTTGTGTTTTTAAAAAGGTGAAATTTATGACGAAATCAATGGTTGAAGGAAATGCATTTAAACAAATATTACTATTCATGTTACCACTGGCTTTAGGTAGCATTTTTCAACAGGCATATAACTTAGCTGATGCTGCTATTGTAGGTCAATCTTTAGGTGCTGATGCTCTAGCTGCAGTAGGTGTATCAAGCAGTGTACAATTTTTAGTTCTAGGGTTTTGTACTGGCAGTGCTCAGGGATTTGCTATTCCTATCGCTACAGCTTTTGGAGCGAAAAGAGAAAATGAAATCAAGCAATTATTTTATATTGGTTTTATTCTTTTATTTATGATAGCTTGTGTAGTAACAATCAGTTGTGCTTTATTAATAAATCAAATCTTATTATTACTTAAAGCACCTGCTGACATTTTGAGTAACAGTTATTGGTATTTATTCATTATTTTTATCGGTATACCTTTTACGCTTCTTTATAATTACTTAGCTGCCGTTCTTCGTTCAGTCGGAGATAGTAAAACACCATTCTTATTTTTAGCTTTTTCTTCTGTTTTAAATATTGGCTTGGATTTCTTCTGTATTTTGTCTCTACATTGGGGTGTGCCTGGTGCAGCTATCGCTACTGTATTTTCTCAAGCGGTAAGCAGTATTCTATGTTTACTACTTATTCATAAGAAATTCCCACTATTACATGTCACTGCCGAAGCAAAAGTATGGGATTCAGAAAAAGCCCTGCATATGGCTAACATGGGTATTCCTATGGGACTACAGTTCTCTATTACAGCTGTTGGCTGTATGATGATGCAAGCTTCTAACAATGCTTTAGGTTCTAATTATGTATCTGCATTAGCTGCAGGACAAAAAATCAATAACTTTGCAATGTGTCCATTTGAAGCCTTGGGTGCCAGTGTTTCTACTTTTATTTCTCAAAATCTTGGTGCCGGTAAAAAAGATCGTATCTATGAAGGTCTTAAAGTTGGAACCATATCTGCTCTAATATATAGTGTTGTAGCTGGTTTCATCTTAGTATTCTTAGGTTATAACCTAGGTATGATATTTGTTAGTTCAAGTGAAGTTAATGTATTATCTTATACTGCTATGTATCTTAAATTTGTTGGCATCAATTATGCTCTACTTGGATTACTTTATATCTTCCGTATGGCTACACAAGGTGTTGGTGAATCTAGACTTGCAATACAGGCTGGTGTACTTGAAATGATTGCAAGAACTGGTGCTTCATTATTCTTAGTCACTCGTCTTGGTTATACAGGAATATGTATTGAAGATCCTCTTGCATGGATATTCGCTGATAGCTATATTATTCCTATATGTTTCTATGCTCTTAAACGTTCATTTGTCCGTTACGGTATTCAATAATATATGCTAACATACGAAAAAAGCTCTACAACAGAGCCTTTTTCGTTTTTTATAGGGGATAGAAATCTAAATATATTGTTAAGGGGATAGCTTTATATTTAGTACAGAAATATTATCTTCTGTACTATTAAGATAACAGAATTCTATCGTTAAATTATGTCATAACTATGTAAAATTATGTGATTAATGAATGATTTTAGCAAACATCTTAATAAAGAAGTTAGCTACCGGTCCCATACAGAATATGGCAATAAATGTTCCAACACCAAATGTACCTTTTAATAAGATACCTATTACTAATAAACCCGCATCAAGTACTGGTCTAACAATACTGTAGCTTTTATTTATCTTTTTACTTAAAGCAAGAACAAAACCATCATATGGATTACTTCCCGTTTCACTTTGAGCACCAATCGCAATACCAACACCAGCTATACATAAACCAATAAAGAAGAAAACATATCTAATTATCATATCATCTAAACTAGGCATAAATAGCAAACCAACTTTTGAACCAGCAGAAATAAACAATGGACTTAATACTGTATCAATAGAAATATTTTCTTTTGCAAAAACCAATAACAATACAACAAATATACCATTAGCAATAATCATCGCAATAGGTAAACTGATATGAAATGTTTGTGTTAAACCTTGTTCAAAAGTCGTCATAGCATCTCCACCAACATTAGCACTTACAATAAAAGCTACACCAATACCTATAACTATTGCACCAATAATCATAATTAAATAATCTCTAACTAGTTTTTTCATACTATCCTCATTTCTTTTTAGGTAATTATCTTCGACTTTCTTAATACATTATTTATTATAGCTCATATAAATTGCTCATTTTATCCCCTTTTTTCTATATGTGCTATACTGCATATGAATGGAGGTATTAGAATATGTGTACAGCTATTACATATAAATCAAAGAATTTCTATTTTGGTAGAAATCTGGATTATGATTTTTCTTATGGAGAAAGTGTTGTCATTACACCTCGAAATTATACATTTGTGATGAAACATACCGATGATATTCAATCACATTATGCAATAATTGGTATGGCACTAGTTACACAAAATTATCCGCTATATTTTGATGCAATGAATGAAAAAGGCTTATGTATGGCAGGTCTTAATTTTGTAAATAATGCGAGCTACGAAAGTAAAGAAGTAACAAATAAAGTCAATGTCGCTTCATTTGAATTTATTCCTTATATTTTGAGTTTATGTTCAACAATAAATGAAGTAAAAGATACATTATCTAAAATGGTATTACGTGATACTCCATTTGCAGAAGGAATGCAACCAGGACAGTTGCATTGGCTAATTGCTGATAAAGATAACAATTGTATTACAGTTGAATATGTGAAAGATGGAATGCATGTATATGATAATCCAACTGGTGTATTAACAAACAATCCACCATTCCCACTACAGTTATTCAATTTAAATAACTATCAAGGTTTAAGTAATGCTCAACCAGTAAATACATTTGCAAAAGATATACCACTTGAATGTTATTCAAGAGGAATGGGTGGTTTAGGACTACCCGGTGATTTATCATCAATGTCTAGATTTGTTAAAGCAGCATTTACCCGTTCATTTGCAAAATCTAATGAAGACGAAGCTTCTAGTGTATCGCAATTTTTCCACTTGTTAACATCTGCTGAACAACAAAGAGGTTGTTGTGATGTTGGTGAAGGTAAATACGAAATTACATTATATTCATCCTGCTGTTCAGCAAATACTGGCATTTATTACTACACAACATATGATCGTCATCAAATAACTGCTGTTAATATAAATCACGCCGATTTAGATAGTAATAAACTAATAACTTATCCACTATTAGTTAAAGATACGATTTATCATCAAAATTAAATACTTTATTAATGAATCTTTCAATGAATGAAAGATTCATTTTTATATACAAAAAAAACAATCTCATATCGCATTTCTGCTTTACAAGATTGTTTTTTATACGTTAATAGTTAGAAATCAACTTATTTAATGATTTCTGTGATGTTACCAGAACCTACAGTTCTTCCACCTTCACGGATAGAGAACTTTGTTCCTTGTTCGATAGCGATAGGGTTTAGAAGTGTAACTTCCATTTCTACGTTATCACCAGGCATACACATATCAGTACCAGCAGGAAGAGTAATAACACCAGTTACGTCAGTTGTACGGAAGTAGAACTGAGGACGGTAGTTAGAAACGAATGGAGTATGACGACCACCTTCTTCTTTAGTTAATACGTATACTTGAGCCTTGAATTGTGTGTGAGGTGTAACTGAACCTGGCTTAGCTAATACTTGTCCACGTTCAACTTCATCACGGTTTACACCACGAAGTAATGCACCAATGTTGTCACCTGCTTGAGCAAAGTCAAGAATCTTACGGAACATTTCAATTCCTGTAACAACTGTTTTCTTTGTGTCTTTGATACCAACGATTTCAACTTCATCGTTTAGTTTTAATGTACCACGTTCAACACGTCCAGTAGCAACTGTACCACGACCTGTGATTGTGAATACGTCTTCAACTGCCATTAAGAATGGTTTATCCATTTCATGAGTTGGAGTTGGGATCCATTCATCAACTGCATCCATTAGTTCTTTAATTGCTGGTTCCCATTTTGGATCACCTTCAAGAGCTTTAAGAGCAGAACCTCTGATAATTGGAGTGTTGTCACCATCAAATCCATATTCAGATAGAAGGTCACGAACTTCCATTTCAACAAGGTCGATTAATTCTGGGTCGTCAACCATGTCACATTTATTTAAGAATACAACCATCTTTGGAACACCAACCTGACGAGATAGTAGGATGTGTTCACGTGTTTGAGGCATTGGTCCGTCTGTTGCTGCTACAACTAGGATAGCACCATCCATTTGAGCTGCACCAGTGATCATGTTTTTAACATAGTCGGCGTGGCCTGGGCAGTCTACGTGAGCGTAGTGTCTCTTCTTTGTTTGGTATTCAACGTGAGCTGTGTTAATTGTGATACCACGAGCCTTTTCTTCTGGAGCACCGTCGATTTGGTCATAAGCTTCGAATGTTGCTTTACCATCTTCTGGGTGAGTAGAAAGATACTTAGTAATTGCTGCTGTTAATGTCGTTTTACCATGGTCTACGTGACCGATTGTACCAATATTGACATGTTCCAGCGAACGGTCAAAATGTTCCTTAGCCATAATGCTTTTTTTCCTCCTGATTTTATTAAACCGATATCATTTTATGATATTCAATTAGCGTTTGCAATAAGTACTTACTTTTCTGAAGTACTATTTTTTTCAATAATTTCTTTTGCAATGCTCTTTGGTACTTCTTCGTAATGATCTGTTTGCATTACATATGTACCACGACCTTGTGTAAATGAACGTAAGTCTGTTACATATCCAAACATTTCAGATAATGGTACGAAGCTTTCAATCTTAATTGCATTGCCGATTTCTTCTTGTTTACAGATTTGTCCACGACGTTTAACAATATCGCCCATAACTGATCCTAAGTATTCACTTGGTGCAGTTACGTCAACTCTCATCACTGGTTCAAGAATAACTGGATTACACTTCTTAGCTGCTTCTTTTAATGCAAGAGCTGCGGCAATCTTATATGCTTGTTCACTAGAGTCGACATCATGGTAACTACCATCAAATAATGTAGCTTTGATATCAACGATAGGGTAACCAGCAATTAAACCATTGCTAAGTGCATCTTCAAGACCTTGTTGAGTAGGCTTGATGAATTCTTTTGGTACGCTTCCACCAACAGTTGCATCAACGAATTCAAATCCTTTACCTTCATTAGGTTCGAAACGAATCCATACGTGACCATATTGACCATGACCACCAGACTGACGAACGAATTTACCTTCACATTCTGCAGTAGAACGGATAGTTTCTCTATAAGCAACTTGTGGAGCACCTGCTGTAGCTTCAACCTTGAATTCACGTTTCATACGGTCGATGATGATATCAAGTTGAAGTTCACCTACACCGGCGATAATTGTTTGACCTGTTTCTTCATCAGTATATGCACGGAATGTTGGATCTTCTTCTGCAAGTTTTGCTAGAGCTTGGTCCATCTTTTCGCCATCTGCTTTTGTCTTAGGTTCAACAGACATCTGAATAACTGGTTCTGGGAATACCATTGATTCAAGAATAATAGGTGCACTTTCATCACATAATGTATCACCTGTTGTTGTATTCTTTAGACCAATAGCACCAGCAATATCACCAGCAAATACTTCAGTAATATCTTCACGTTTGTTAGAGTTCATTCTAACGATACGTCCTAAACGTTCTCTCTTTTCTTTAGTAGCGTTTAATACATAGCTACCTGCTGTGATAGTACCAGAGTAAACACGGAAGTATGTTAAACGACCTACGAATGGGTCTGTTGCTACTTTGAATGCTAATGCACTGAATGGTTCATCATCACTAGCAATTCTATCTTCTTCTGTTCCATTTTCTAAGTGACCCTTAATTGATGGAATATCTGTTGGAGCTGGTAAGTAATCAACTACTGCGTCAAGTAGTAATTGAACACCCTTGTTCTTATATGCAGAGCCGCATAGAACTGGGAAGAATTCAGAAGTTAATACACCTTTACGAATAGCTGCTTTAATTTCTGCTACTGTAGGTTCTTCACCTTCAAGTACCTTCATCATTAATTCATCATCGTAGTCAGCAATAGCTTCTAACATTTCTTGGCGCATTTCTTTAGCCTTGTCGATGAATTCTGGAGAGATTTCGCTGATTTGAATATCTGTACCAAGGTCATTCATGTACATTTCCTGTTTCATTTCAACTAAGTCGATAATTCCACGGAAACTTTGTTCAGCACCGATTGGCATTTGAATAGCTGCTGCTTTTGCTGCTAAACGGTCACCAATTGAATGAACAGCCATGAAGAAGTCAGCACCAGTAGCGTCCATCTTGTTAGAGAAAACGATACGTGGGACTTTATATTCACTTGCTTGTCTCCAAACTGTTTCAGTTTGAGGTTCAACACCTGCTTTTGAGTCAAGTACTGTTACAGCACCATCTAATACACGTAGAGAACGTTCAACTTCAGCTGTGAAGTCAACGTGGCCTGGTGTATCGATAATGTTAATTTGGCAATCTTGCCAATGACATGTTGTGGCAGCAGAAGTGATAGTAATACCACGTTCTTGTTCTTGTGCCATCCAGTCCATTTGGCTCGCACCATCGTGTGTTTCACCAATCTTGTGAATCTTACCTGTATAATAAAGAATACGTTCTGTTGTTGTTGTTTTACCAGCATCGATGTGAGCCATGATACCGATATTACGAATTTTATTTAACGGAAATTCTCTAGGCATATTTTTCCCCTATTACCAACGATAGTGAGCGAAAGCCTTGTTAGCTTCAGCCATCTTATGTGTGTCGTCCTTCTTCTTAACAGATGCACCTGTTCCATTAGCAGCATCCATAATTTCGTGAGCTAGTCTTAATTCCATTGTTGGTTCATGACGAAGTCTTGAATAGTTAACAATCCATCTTAAACCTAATGTTAATTTTCTTTCAGCACTAACTTCAACTGGTACTTGATAGTTAGCACCACCAACACGACGAACCTTTAGTTCAAGCATAGGCATAACGTTACCTAAAGCTTTTTCGAATACTTCCATCGCATTTTGTCCTGTTTTTTCTTCTACAATTGCGAATGCATTGTAAAGAATTGTTTGAGCTGTTCCACGTTTACCATCAATCATAATCTTGTTAATTAATTTAGTAACAAGTTTTGAATTGTAGATTGGATCAGGTAATACGTCACGTTTAGCTACATAACCTTTTCTTGGCATATTTACTGTTCTCCTTTCTACTTCTTAGCCTTTGGCTTCTTTGTTCCATATAGGGAACGGCTTTGGTTACGATCGTTAACACCAGCGCAGTCTAATGTACCACGGATAATATGATAACGAACACCTGGTAAATCCTTAACACGTCCGCCACGAATCATAACAACACTGTGTTCCTGTAAGTTGTGTCCAACACCTGGAATATATGCTGTTACTTCCATACCGTTTGATAAACGTACACGGGCATATTTACGTAATGCAGAGTTTGGTTTTTTAGGTGTCATTGTACCTACACGAGTACAAACACCACGTTTTTGAGGGCTACTAAGTTTTGTTGGCTTCTTTTGAAGAGAGTTGAATCCTCTGTTCAAAGCAGGAGACTTAGACTTTGTAACCTTGTCTGTACGACCTTTGCGTACAAGCTGATTTATTGTAGGCATTTATTGCTCCTTCCTTTTTATGCACACACTCTCGAGCGTGCCATTTCTTAGCCTAAATTTAGGCTTTGACATGAGCAAAGCCTTTTTTCACTAAGCATGACTAGTCTACTAGATGTAAAACGGCTTGTCAACAACTTTTTTCATATATTGGAGCGAAGCTGAATAAAAGTACAGCAACCTAATTTTTCATCGCTGTACTTTCCTTTTTATTTTGCTGATATTTGACTTTTAGAAGAGATAAAAACAAATATATTTAATAATGCTGAACCAACAATGTGAACTAGTAACATGACTATAAATAATAAGCCAATATATAAAACAAAAAACGATTTAAGTGTAATCGGTTCAGAACTCACAAGTGGTACAAATATTGTTACCGTTATAGGAGAGGCATATTTTTTTATATAAAAATACAAGTTATAAATGACTATTTGAGTATCTGTGATTTTGTATTTTGACTCATCTAAATAATAATATCTTTTATTATCTTTTCTAGCTTCACGATATTTTTCAATAAATATACTTGATTCTTTTCTATATAATTTACTGCATATATAATCAAAAATTTTACGCATGCAACAATTCAACTCCCTTCATCAAAAGCATTTCTTCTAAAATATATTCAAATAATCAACAAAGAAAATAACTCTATTGGCAAATCATAAATCTCCATTTTTTGAATCGATGATTATTCATCGAATTGTCCTTGTGTAAACATAATATATCATGTATAAGTTTTGCTAACAATACAGTTAAGTTGCTATAAATTATACTTTTTTATGCTTGATCTAACACAAATTTATCAAATAAAGGTAATGTAAAATCCAATTCACCATAAGAAGGAGAATAAACTACCCCTTTCCTTATTAATCTAGTTCTATATACAGAAAAATCATTAGATTTAGAACTTCACGAATATCTTTCACTTTTTTGGATTTTATTTGAGTCATGGCAATTAAAATATCTTTTTCTATTGCGGATAATTCTTGCCATATCTTTTCATAACTTTTATCAAGCTTGTTGAATCAAAGGTTTTAAAATGCTATAACCTAGTCATGAATAAAAAAAGATTATCTTCTACAGCAATTATACTTTCGGGGTTTCTTATCGTAATTCTTATTGGAAGTATATTATTAGCTTTACCTATAAGTCACGCTCATGACGTATCTATATCTTATATAGACGCTTTATTTACCGCTACCACTTCAACTTGTGTTACAGGCCTTGTTACTGTTCCGACTGTTTCTTCATGGAGTATATTTGGACAAATTGTTATCTTGATTCTTATTCAGATTGGTGGCTTAGGTGTTATTACAATTATCACTGTTGCTATGTTATTAGCTGGTAAACATCTTGGTTTATCAGATCGTATCATCATACAGGATGCTTTTAACTTAAACACTCTATCAGGCATGATTAAATTTGTTAGAAAGGTCATCAAATATACCTTATTTATAGAAGGTTGCGGTGCCTTAACGTACATGCTTATCTTTATTCCAGAGTTTGGTTTAAGAGGTATATGGATATCTATATTTAATTCTATTTCAGCTTTCTGCAATGCTGGTTTAGATATTATTTCACCAGATAGTTTATATAATTATCGTTTTAATATTCCTGTTAATATTATTACTTCCTTGCTTATTATTATGGGTGGTCTTGGTTTTAATGTTTATCTAGATATTTTTAAAGTATTAAAAGACTATAAAGAGAAGAAGCATTTCTTTAAACGTTTAACATTACATAGCAAGATTGTTCTTACAAGTACATTTATTCTTATCTTTGGTGGAGCATTATTATTCTTTGTCTTTGAGTATCATAATCCTTTAACAATGCAAGATTATTCCTTGCCACAAAGAATAACAGTTTCTTTATTTGAATCCATCACAACAAGAACCGCAGGATTTGCAACAATTCCTCAAAAAGATTTAACCAATGCCTCTTCTTTATTAGCATTAATATTAATGTTTATAGGTGGCTCTCCTGTAGGAACGGCTGGTGGTATCAAGACTGTAACAATTGTTATCTTATTACTAACATCTATTGCAGTAGTTAAAAATAGAAATGATGTATCCTTATTTAATCGTCGCTTGTCAGATACCGCAATACGTAAAGCTATGGCAGTAACGACTTTCTCTTTTTTCACCGCTTTTATTTCCAGCATGTTATTATCGTGTGTAATTCATACATCACTACTTGATATACTATTTGAAACAATCAGTGCTACTGCAACAGTTGGTTTAAGTAGAGACTTAACAAGTACTTTGCCTCTTATTGGTAAATTAATCATTATCGTTACCATGTATTTTGGTAGAATTGGTCCAATTTCTATCGCTGTTGCATTCTATAAAAAAGATAAAAAAGATAACTTAATTAGAAATCCAATTGAAGAAATCAGTGTTGGATAAAGGAGTATTTATGTCAAAGAAAAAATCATTCGCTATTTTTGGTTTAGGAAGATATGGCCGAGCAATTGCTGAAGAATTAGTAGCTCATGGTGCTGATGTTATCGCTGTTGATAAAGATGAAGATATCGTTGAAGAAGCAAGCCTTGGCTTACCTGTATGTAAATGTGCTGATATTACTGATTCAGCCGTTATAGAACAACTTGGTATAGCGAATATGGATGTTGTGGTTATCGCTATTGCAAGTTCCTTAGATGCAAGTATTATGGCTACTTTATTATGTAAAGAAGCTGGTGTTCCTATGGTTATTGCAAAATGCGGAAGCTTCATGCATCAAAAAATATTACAAAAGATTGGTGCTGATAAAATTGTTTTCCCAGAAGCAGAATCAGGTGCTCGTTTAGCTAAAAATCTATTAACATCAAATTTTGTCGATATGATGGAACTATCTGACAAAGTATCAATTGCTGAACTTGAAGTTAAAAAAGAGTGGTTGGGTAAAAATCTAGCTGAATTACATTTAAGATCAGAATATTCTTTAAATGTAGTTGCTATTAAAAAAGATGATAATGTTGAAACCGAGATTGATCCGTTGTTACCACTAACAAAAGACATGAAACTAATCGTTGTCATTAAGACAAGCAAGTTATCATCACTTGCATAATTTGACCTTTTTGTAATTTTGACTAGTACTAATTTGATTCATCTGCATTATCTTTCTTGTATAATATTTTTAGGAGGCATTTATGGCTAAAAGTAAAATTTGTGATTTCTGTTTGGATGAGCCAAAAGGTCTCTTCAATAAACCAGAGCTTTTAAAAGATGGACATAGCATATGTAAAAGATGTAAGAAAATTATCGAAAGATACGGTCTTCCTGTTCGTTATGATATTTTTCAGTTACTTGTTACTAATGAACCTTCTATGCGCAATATGATTATTGGTAATTACCTGGAACAACATACACCCGAAGAAATAATTGCCAAGTTTTTTCCATTACCTAATATGTTATTACATGATGGTGAAAGAGCGATTAATGTAGTTGATTCTTCTATCACCGTATTAAGTAGTCTTGTGCCACAGGAAAAAAAGAATAAGCGTATTGCGGATATTACAAGAAAAGACTTTGATCAGTTATATTCTGTAGAAGCTGAAAATGGTACAGCGACTATTAAAGGAAAGTTATATGAAACAGATGCAGCTTTATATTTTATTTCCGATAATTTTATTAACTGTCATCGTTTAACAAATATGATTCATAATAACAGTGAACTAAAAACTATCGTAGTAAATGAAAAAGGAAAAACATTTAAATATAATGTGGCACATGCCGATTTATTTTACATGCGTGAAGCTTTATTTTTGAAAGCTGCTGCTGTTCAAAGTAATAAGAGTGGTAACTTAATTTATTTATCAAGTGATAATACCATGACAATTACTCCTGGTATTTATTCAATCCCTAAAAATATATTACCTGGAACTTATTATGTATCTCCTTTAAAAGACCATGGAATGCATGTGAAAGATGCTTTAGGAAGAGTCAAAGAATGTAGAAGTGGTAGAGTCCAACTTGATGAAGGTTCCTCTTTAGAAGTAACTGGTGAATACCAATTAAGAAGAAAAGAAAAAGAATTGTAATTTTTATATATGAAGAAAAAGAAAAACGCTAAGAATACAAATGATATCAATCAAAAAATTCGTTATCGCTACAGTGAGGCGATGCAAGAATTAAAAGAGTTAGAAAATGATACAATCGCTACTCTAAACTCACAATATGATGAGCTTGCTAAAGGTACAGCCGATGGCATCAATATGCCTCGTCTAAAAAGTGCAATGCTGGAAGAATCCGATTTATTAAAAGGTGCCAGTGAAACATATGGCAGTTTTGCCGTAAAACTACGCAACCAGTCTGACGAATTAAAAACAAGAGTTAAAGAAACGGAAAGATTCGAAAAAAAGAAAGCAAAAAAATTTCGTATCTTGCCAGTTAAACCTACAAATGCTGAAATTGACTATGAAGAAAAAGAAACCAGTCATTTTGCAGCTGGAGCGACTTTCCATAAATTATTCTGGGTATTCTTTATCGGTTCGTTTGCAGGTGTAGTTATCGAAACTTTATGGTGCATTATTACTAGAGGTCATTATGAAAGTAGAGTTGGCTTAATCTATGGACCATTCAACCTTGTGTATGGTTTTGGAGCTCTTGCTTTAACATACAGCTTATATAAATATCGTAACCGTTCAGCTGTTTATTCGTTTATTGGTGGTTTTATCAGCGGTTCTGTAGTCGAATATTTATGTAGCTTATTTCAAGAAATCGCCTTTGGTTCTACAAGCTGGGACTACAGTAATATTCCTTACAACCTCAATGGTCGTATTTGCTTACTCTATTCTATTTTCTGGGGAATTCTTGGTATTTTCTGGATTAAAACAATCTATCCATATATGGCCACATGGATTTTAAAAATCCCAAATAAAATTGGTAGACCACTCACTAAAATATTATTAGTCTTTATGATATTTAACTCATTCATGTCAGCTGCAACTGTCTTTAGATGGTATGAAAGAACTGAACAAAAGCCAGCCGAGAATATATTTGAAACATATTTAGATAATCATTATCCTGATGAAAGAATGGAAAAAATATACGCAAATCTAGAATTTAAGAAATAGTCATTGTGCTATTTCTTTTTTTCACCACAAACTAAGATTTCATAAGCTTCCATATAATGCTTTTCTAAATCAAAATCAAATGGAGCTGTAGACCATATTTGAATTGTTCCTACTAACAATGTCAAAGAAATTCTAATTAGTTCTCGTACATCAACATCTGTTCGTATTTCTTCTTTCTCCTGGGCTCTTTTATATATACCAACTAATACTTCACGAATAAAATCGTGCTCTGGTTTTTTTGGTTTATCTTTTATGTTTTCTGAAGAAATTTGTGTAAAATTAAAAACTAATGCTTTTTTGATAATTTCTTTTCCAATATATACATAATGTTGAATAATTGTTTTATAACTGTAAATTAATTGTTCATATGGATCTTCTATCTGCATTAATGCAACGATATTTTCTTCCCCTAAAAATACCAGTGAAAAGAATAATCCTTTAATTAAAGCATCTTTACTATCATAGTAATAATAAAATGTATTCTTAGATATGTTAGATGCTTTACAAATATCTCTTAAAGTAACCTCATCATATCCTTTTTCTTTAAACAAGCGAATTGCATTTTGTAATATTTCTTCTTTTGTACTATTTTCTTTTTTCATATTTTCCCCAAATCCACCATGTTTATAACACACTTTAGTACTTTTGTCTATCTTTTGTATTACTTGTTTACACATTTATAGTACCGTGGTAATATAACTAAGAATTTAAAGGAGGTAAACTCGTGCTAAAAGCTCTTAAATATTTAAAACCTTTTTGGAAATCTGTTATAGCAGTTATTTTTCTAATCTTTGCACAGGTTCAGCTGGAACTTGCACTACCAGACTATATGAGTAATATTGTCACAAATGGTATTCAATATAACGGTATAACAAGTCCTGTCCCTGAAGCATTATCCACAAGTACTTATGAACATATGGAATACTTCATGAGTGATGAAGATATTACTACTTTTGAAAACAGCTATAAACTTATCGAAAAAAGTAATTCTTCCTATACAACAAAATACCCATTAAATGAAACAGAAGATATCTATATACTAAATGCCGACAAAGATGCTTCATTAAAAACTATTGTGGAAAAGCCATTATTCATAACACAGTTATTGAATGATCCTGATCTTTTACAAAAAATGAATATAACTAGTGCAGATGATTTATATTCTGCTATTTCTAATAACCCTCAAATGAAGGATAGTATTCTTTCAAAAGTAGATGAGTCACTAAGTGGTTACACAAGTGAAAATATTGAAGCCGCAAGTATCATGGCTTTAAAGTCAGAATATGCATTTCTTGGTGTAAGTATCAGTTCCTTACAAAATGCATATATTATGCGTGAAGGCTTCATTATGTTACTTATCTCTTTAGCAGGAAGTTTATGTGCGATGGTCGCTTCTTATTTATCAAGTAGAGCAGCTACGGGAGCATGTAAAAATATGCGTGATGATGTTTTCAAGAAAGTTGAATCTTTCTCCAGTGATGAATTTTCACGTTTTTCCACTGCTTCACTAATTACTCGTACTACAAATGATATTCAGCAAATTCAAAATGTTATTAACATGATTCTAAGAATTGTACTATTTGCGCCTATGATGGGTATCACCTCATTATTAAAAGTATTACGTTATCCAAGCATGGCAAGTATCTTAGGTTGGATTGTGTTAATTATCCTTGTATTATTACTAACTACATTTGCTTTAGGTATGCCTAAATTTAAGATTATCCAAAAATTAGTCGATAAATTAAATTTAGTTACCAGAGAACAATTATCGGGAATGTTAGTTATCCGTGCTTTTAATAATGAAAAAGTAGAAGAAGAACGTTTTGATGAAGTAAATACAGATATTACCAAAGTTAATGTATTTGTTAACCGTTTAATGGGTGTTATCTCACCTACTATGGCTTTTTTGATGAGTAGTGTTTCTATCTTGATTATCTGGGTAGGAGCTAATGAAATTGATGCTGGCGTTATGCAGATTGGGGATATTATGGCTTTCTTACAATATGCGATGCATGTACTTATGTCATTTATGATTGTAGCTATGATATTTATCATGCTGCCAAGAGCGAGTGTCAGCGCAGGGCGTGTATTTGAGGTATTAAACACAGAAGTATCTATTAAAGATCCTGAAAATCCCGTTTCTTTACCTGAAGAAAATGCAACAATTCACTTTGATCATGTTTCATTCAAATATCCTAAAGCTGAAGAATATGTTTTAGAAGATATTGATTTCTCTGTTGATCCTGGTCAAACTGTTGCCTTTATTGGTTCTACCGGTTCTGGTAAATCTACACTAATCAACTTAATTCCTCGTTTCTTTGATGTCACTGATGGCGCAATACGTATTGG
>JABLTN010106585.1_pt1 | contig 18210 bp, 14 predicted proteins | sample 7160141 | NCBI WGS metagenome assembly JABLTN01 (sample SAMN14651226, study PRJNA627086) | human gut metagenome | isolation source: feces | host: Homo sapiens | reverse complement strand
TGTCCACCTGTATTAGAATACATTTCTGTATCGAATACCATAACGTTTACATTCTCACCTGATGCAAGTACATGGTCAAGACCGCCGAAACCGATATCGTAAGCCCAACCATCACCACCGAAGATCCATACAGACTTCTTAGCGAGGTAATCTTTCTTTGCAAGAACTTCCGATGCAAGAGGACAACCTTCTTTTGCTGCCTTTTCTACTTCCGGAATCAGTGCTGCAACATCTGCTGCATTCTTCTTTGTATCATCCTTAGATGCAAGGAAGTTTGCTACAGCTGTCTTTAATTCAGCAGATGCCTTTTCAGAAGCTGCCATTTCTTCAAGTTTAGCAATAGCCTGATCTCTTAAAGTCTTCTGTCCAAGATACATACCGAAACCGTGTTCTGCATTATCTTCAAACAGTGAGTTTGCCCAAGCCGGACCCTTTAAGGAATCTTTATTTACTGTATATGGTGATGTAGCTGCCGGACCACCCCAGATTGAAGAACAACCTGTAGCGTTGGAAATGTACATCTGCTCACCAAATAACTGTGTAATTAATCTTGCGTAAGATGTTTCTGCACAGCCTGCACAGCTTCCTGAGAACTCAAGGAGTGGCTGGTTGTACTGAGAACCGATAGGAGTAGCATCTGTAAATACAGGCTTAATCTCCTTCTTGCCAACATTTGCTACTAAGTAGTCAAATACCGGCTGTTCTTCTGCCTGTGATTCCTGTGGAACCATCTTTAATGCGCCCTTAGCGGCTGCCGGACATACAGTTACACATTCGCCGCATCCCATACAGTCTAATGGAGATACAGACATTGTAAACTTCATGCCTTCAGCTACTGCATGCTTAGAATCAGCAAGCTTAATCTGTGAAGGTGCTGCACTTACTTCACCTGCATCCAGAATAAACGGACGGATTGTTGCATGAGAACATACGAATGCACAGCTGTTACACTGAACACAGCTTGTAGGATCCCATTCAGGAACCATAACGGCTGTTCCTCTCTTTTCGTATGCAGATGCACCTGTTTCAAACTGACCATCAGCAATATCCTTAAATGCAGATACAGGAAGGCTGTCACCATCCATTAATCCGATAGGATCTAACAGTTCGTTGACCATCTTTACAGTAGCCGGACGACCTGTACGGTTGATTGTCTTCTTTTCTTCTGTTGCATTTGCCCAGTCAGCAGGTACTTCTACCTTATGTACAGCATCTACACCGGCATCAATTGCCTTGTAGTTCATTTCTACAACAGCGTCACCCTTCTTGCTGTATGACTTCTTAGCTGCTGCTTTCATGAATTCAACTGCCTGATCGATAGGCATTACGTTTGCAAGCTTAAAGAATGCAGACTGTAAAATTGTATTTGTTCTCTTACCCATACCAATTTCAATTGCTTTGTCAATTGCATTGATTGTATATAACTGAATGTTGTTATCAGCAATATATTTCTTTGCTTCAGCATTCAGATGATGAGCTAACTCTTCGTCTGACCACTGGCAGTTAATCATGAATACTCCACCTGGTTTAACATCCTGGGCCATCTTGAATCCTTTGGTTACATAAGATGGGTTGTGGCATGCTACGAAGTCAGCCTGGTTGATGTAATATGGGCTCTTGATTGGCTTGTCACCGAATCTTAAGTGGGAAATTGTTACACCACCGGTCTTCTTAGAGTCATACTGGAAGTATGCCTGGATGTATTTATCTGTGTGGTCACCGATAATCTTAGTAGAGTTCTTGTTAGCACCTACAGTACCGTCTCCACCAAGCCCCCAGAACTTACACTCTACAGTTCCTTCTGCAGATGTGATAGGTGCTGGCTTAACCTCTGGTAAGCTTAAGTTTGTAACGTCATCTACGATACCTACTGTAAATCTGCTCTTTGGAGCATCTTTTTCCAGTTCTTTGTAGATAGCGAATACAGATGAAGGAGGAGTATCCTTAGATCCTAATCCGTAACGGCCGCCGCATAATACAACGTCGTTTAATCCTGCTTCACGTAATGTTGTAGCTACGTCTAAGTATAATGGGTCTCCTAATGCTCCTGGCTCTTTTGTTCTGTCAAGAACAGCAACTTTCTTTGCAGTCTTTGGAAGAACTTTTAATAAGGAAGCCGATACCCAAGGACGATACAGACGAACTTTGATTAATCCGACTTTCTCTCCTGCTGCTGTTAAGTAGTCGATTACTTCTTCTGCTACGTCACAGATAGATCCCATTGCTACGATAACACGGTCTGCATCTGCTGCTCCATAGTAGTTGAATAAGTCATAATCTGTACCAAGTTTTTCATTGATTTTGCCCATGTATTTCTCAACGATAGCCGGTAACTCATTGTAAGCTGTATTACAAGCTTCACGATGCTGGAAGAAAACGTCTCCATTTTCATGAGAACCACGCATAGCTGGATGCTCTGGGTTTAATGCATGCTCACGGAATGCTTTTACAGCGTCCATGTTGCACATTTCTTTCAAATCTGCGTAATCCCATTTCTCGATTTTCTGAATCTCATGAGATGTACGGAATCCATCGAAGAAGTTGATGAATGGAACTTTTCCTTCAATTGTTGCAAGATGAGCAACTGGGCTTAAGTCCATAACTTCCTGTGGGTTTGTCTCACATAACATAGCAAAACCTGTCTGACGACAAGCATATACGTCACTGTGATCACCGAAAATATTTAAGGACTGGGTTGCAACGGTACGTGCTGACACATCAAATACACATGGAAGCTGCTCTCCAGCGATTTTGTACATATTAGGGATCATTAATAAAAGACCCTGGGATGCAGTAAATGTAGTGGTTAAAGCACCTGCTGCAAGAGAACCATGTACGGCACCTGCTGCTCCTGCCTCTGATTCCATTTCTACGACTTTAACCTGATTTCCAAAGATATTCTCCTGACCTGCTGCGGACCACTGGTCTACGGAGTCAGCCATTGGACTGGACGGGGTAATAGGATAAATAGCTGCAACGTCTGTGTATGCATAAGCTACATGAGCTGCTGCTGTATTACCGTCCATTGATTGTTTTGCTCTGGACATTATTTATTCCTCCTTATTTAAATAAAAAACTTATGTCTTATCGACCTAAATCACATTTTAGCATTTTATTTGTCGATTATCAAGATTATGGACTGTACGAAATGAAGAACAATCATGAATTTCTTCTATAAGAAGTTTTAGTTGCTTTTCCACTGTTTTTCTAGTATGATACGAATTGGTGCATAAGCATGAAAGCACCGTAAATTCAAAGAGTCAGGAGATTTGATTATGATAAGTGCAAACAATGTAACTTTACGAATCGGGAAGAAAGCCTTGTTTGAAGATGTAAATATTAAATTCACGGAAGGCAACTGCTACGGTCTGATTGGTGCCAATGGTGCCGGTAAATCTACTTTCTTAAAGATTTTATCCGGACAATTAGACTCCACCAGCGGCGATGTGGTTATTACACCGGGACAACGTCTTTCCTTCCTGCAGCAGGACCACTTCAAATATGATGAGTACTCCGTTTTAGATACCGTTATCATGGGAAACAAACGTCTCTATGATATCATGAAGGAGAAGGATGCTATCTATGCAAAAGAGGATTTTTCCGATGAAGATGGTATCCGTGCCAGTGAACTGGAAGGCGAATTTGCTGAAATGGACGGCTGGAATGCAGAATCCGATGCTGCCATGTTATTAAATGGTCTTGGCATCCCGACAGAAGACCACTACACCACTATGCGTGACCTTCCGGGTGCTACCAAGGTTAAGGTGCTCTTAGCCCAGGCATTATTCGGTAATCCAGACATTCTGCTCTTAGACGAGCCGACCAACCACTTAGACTTAGATGCCATTGCATGGCTGGAAGAATTCTTAATCAACTTTAACAACACTGTAATCGTCGTATCCCACGACCGTTACTTCTTAAATAAGGTATGTACTCATATTGCCGATATCGATTATGGCAAGATTCAGTTATATGCCGGTAACTACGATTTCTGGTATGAGTCCAGCCAGCTTCTTGTTAAGCAGATGAAAGAAGCCAATAAAAAGAAGGAAGAAAAGATTAAAGAGTTACAGGAGTTCATTTCCCGTTTCTCTGCGAATGCTTCCAAATCCAAACAGGCAACTTCCAGAAAACGTGCCCTTGAGAAAATCGAGCTGGATGAAATCAAACCTTCCAGCCGTAAATATCCTTACATTGATTTCCGACCACAGCGTGAAATCGGTAATGAGGTTCTTACCGTAGAGGGGCTAAGCAAAACTATCGATGGCGTAAAAGTATTAGACAATGTATCCTTTATCTTAGGACATGATGATAAAGTAGCTTTTGTCGGAAGCAACGAGCTTGCCAAGACTACCCTCTTTAAAATTCTTGCCGGTGAAATGGAGCCGGACGAAGGAACTTACAAATGGGGTGTTACGACTTCCCAGTCCTATTTTCCGAAGGACAATACCGAAATCTTTGATACTGACCTTGTTATCACAGACTGGCTGACCCAGTATTCCGAGATCAAAGATGCTACTTATGTACGTGGTTTCTTAGGAAGAATGCTTTTCGCCGGTGAAGATGGCATGAAGAAAATGAGAGTCCTTTCCGGAGGAGAAAAAGTGCGTGTACTGCTCTCCCGTATGATGATTCAGGCTTCCAATGTCTTAATCTTAGATGAGCCTACCGACCACTTAGACATGGAGTCCATTACCGCATTAAACAACGGTCTGATTAAATTTCCGGGTGTTGTACTCTTCGCTTCCCGTGACCACCAGTTCACACAGACCACTGCCAACCGCATTATGGAGCTTCTTCCAAATGGCGGACTCATTGATAAGATTACCACTTACGATGAATACTTAGAAAGTGATGAAATGGCAAGAAAACGTCAGGTTTACTCCATGAGTGAAGAAGACGAGAATGATAACTAAAAATAGCTTTTAAGATAGAAAGCAGGTGTTCCAATCGGAACACCTGCTTTTTTGCTTTACCGAAAATTGCTTTCCTGTAACACACGTTTCTTGCTATTTGCATATATTATTTATACCTGACATTTACACCGTCATTATGCGAATCATAATTATTAACCGGTCACTTAGGTTGTCGTATTATAAATCTCTCCGGTATTATAATTGTAGGTATATGTACCTGTATTACCATATGTATTGCCCTTGGATGCTTCCCGTTCTGCATAATAATCTGCTAAAGATGCTTTTGCAGATACCTGATATCCATAGGAACCATTTCCATTGAACAAAGATTTTACCAAAGACATATCTGCCTTCTTAAAGGTATCCTCATCAATACTGAGTTTGTTATCTGTACCAACGGTAATTCCAACCTTAGAAAGTAACTTTTCATTGGAATCTGTAGTCCGAACCATGGAAGAAACTGCATTGAGAATTCCATTAGTATTGGAATCTTCTGATTTCTTCAGCAGGTTATTGTAGCTGTCTACGAAAGCACTTACTTTCTTATAAATTGCGTCTTTATCATAATCTGTTGTGGTATTACCCTTTGCATCGGTTGTTGTTACTTTGTTAAATACAGACTTCTTGGTCTTATCCAGTAAAGCATCGGATGCACCCTTCAACTCTTCCGCAGCATCTTCAATTTTTGCTAATGTCTTAGTATCATCCTTTGCAGTAGACGTTGAAGTCTTCTTGTTTGTCTCTACAATCTTGCTGGCAGAATCATTTCCACCATAATATGCCTTCATCAGTTTAAAATAGGAACCGGTACGAATTGCAGAATAATCAACAATATTAATCCCTAACAAACCGCTGTTTGAAGTTCTGTTTCCATTTGATAATCCGGAAAACAATGTGTGAATTGAATTCGAATCATAATTTGAAATGCCTATCATATAATCACTCCTTTGATATCTGATGTGTAACATCCTTGTCCCACGTCTGCCTATTGTTAATGCTATTATAGCATTTTAGGCACAGGATTGCAATATTGTGTAAAATTCACAACTTTTTATGTGATTTTTTTCATCTATTGTAACTTTTCACAAAGTTTTTATGGTTTGTTCATAGTTTTGTCATATTTATAGCATACTATAGAACCATCAAAAGAAACTCATGTTTTTAGATATATTTTTTCATAATAGCCTCGGCATCCGAAAGATGTCGGGGCACTCCTCATTTTAGGAATAATTTTTTATGTTGGCTGGATACCATGTTGGCAATTCGAAGAATAACAGGATTTCATGGGGTTCTATGTTGATTCGACATGAAATACCTGCAGTTCTTAGCACATATTTTTCTTGATTACAAAATGTCTTTCCGTTGCTTTGACTGACTATCCGCACTGTCCGCCAAAGACGGATGTTACACAAGATTTATAAGGGGCACTAAGAATTTCGAAACATATTGTGTTTTGCCCGGCAACCGGTGCAAATTCACATCCATGTTCAGATTGCACCTCGCCGGCACATCCTGTGCCGGCGTTGCCGGTTGCAATACGAAATTCTAAGTGCCCCTAATAAATTGTGTCATACATCCGTCCTTTTGACGAACCGTGCGGATAGTTTGTCAAACATTGGAAAGACACTTTATATTGTAAAAAGAAAAATATGTGATTTAGAACTGCGGTATTTTATGCCTGACATAGAAACCTATTAAATCCTGCAATGCTTTGTTATTCAACATTATTGGTATCAAGTCAACATTAAAATCCATCCTACAAATTCTCAATCTGCCAGTCTATCGGTGCTACTCCATGCTCTTCTAAAAATGCATTCGCCTGTGAGAAATGTTTGCATCCGAAGAAACCACGGTATGCCGAAAGCGGGCTTGGATGAGGTGCTTTTAATATCAGATGCTTCGGATTGGTAAGCATTGGAATTTTGCTCTGTGCCGGTCTGCCCCACAGCATATAGACAACTGGTCGATCCTGGGCATTGACCGCCTGGATAATGGCATCCGTAAAATGCTCCCATCCTTTGCCCTGATGGGAGTTCGCCTGATGTGCACGGACGGTCAGAACCGTGTTCAATAATAATACACCCTGCTTTGCCCATTTTTCCAGATAACCATTGTCAGGGATATAGCAGCCAAGGTCATCCTGTAGTTCTTTATAGATGTTCTGTAAAGATGGTGGAATCTCTTTCTGATCCGGCAGTACGGAAAAACTAAGGCCATGTGCCTGATGTTCATTATGGTATGGATCCTGTCCCAAAATCAGCACCTTTACTTCTGAAAGCGGTGTCAAGTGCAAGGCATTAAAGATATCATCTGCCGGTGGATATACCACATGGGTGCTGTATTCTTTTTTTACAAAATCATATAAATCTCTGTAATATGGCTTTTTAAACTCGGCAGATACACTGTCCAGCCAGTCATTGGTAATCATTGCCATAGTTTTATCTCCTTACTGATACCCCGCGACCTGCAAGATAATTCTTAAGGTCCATAATTTCAAGTTCTTTATAATGGAATAATGATGCTGCTAGTGCTGCATCTGCTTTACCTTCTGTCAAAGCTTCATAGAAATGCTCTTTCGTTCCGGCTCCACCGGAAGCAATGACCGGAATAGATACATTTTCTGCAATCTGTCTGGTCAGTTCCAAATCGTAACCGGCTTTCGTGCCATCACAGTCCATACTGGTCAAAAGAATTTCTCCGGCTCCAAGCTTCTCGACTTTCATTGCCCATTCTACCGCATCAATACCTACATCAATTCTTCCGCCATTTTTATAAATGTTCCAGCCGCTGCCATCTTCTCTTCTTCTCGCATCAATAGCAACAACCACACACTGACTTCCGAATTTGTCTGCCGCATCACTGATTAACTGTGGTGTATTAATTGCAGAAGAATTAATGGAAATCTTGTCCGCACCTTCCCTAAGCAGCACTTTAAAATCTTCTACACAGCGGATTCCTCCGCCTACGGTAAATGGAATAAATACATTTTCCGCTACACGTCTTACCATATCTACTACTGTATTACGGTTATCCGAAGATGCTGTAATATCTAGAAATACCACTTCATCTGCTCCGGCTTTATCATATGCTGCCGCAATTTCCCCCGGGTCCCCGGCATCTCTTAAATTCACAAAGTTCACACCTTTTACAACTCTTCCATCATTGACATCCAGACATGGAATAATTCTCTTGGTAAACATTATTTCACACCTCCCTGTAATGACGCAAAGTTCTTAAGTATCTTCAGTCCAACGGAGCTGCTCTTCTCCGGGTGGAACTGGCAGGCAAAGATGTTGTCCTGCTCCACAGATGCATGAATAGTGACTCCATATTCCGTAGTTGCTTTTACAATTTCTTCATGCTTTGCCTGTAAATAATAAGAATGCACGAAATATACATAGGCATCCATCGGCACATTCTGAAACAGTCTTCCATTATTCTGTAAATGCAGGGAATTCCAACCGATATGCGGAATTTTCAGCCCATAAGTATCCGGGATTCGCACAATTTTTCCCTCTAAAAGCCCAAGTCCCTCTACTCCTTCTGACTCTTCGCTTCCTTCAAACATTAACTGAAGTCCGAGGCAGATTCCAAGGAATGGCACTTTTCTTTCACAGACTTCATGGATGACCTTGTCCAGTTCATAGCGTTTCAGATTATCCATTGCCACACCAAAAGAACCAACGCCCGGTAAAATCACCTTATCTGCCTGTTCAATGGTATGAAAATCTCTTGTAATTACGCTTTCCTCACCCAGATATGCTAATGCTTTTTCCACACTCTTTAAGTTTCCTGCATCATAGTCAATAATTGCTATCATAATGTTCTCCTATTCCAGTCCTGCTGCTGCAAGTATCCCCTGAATTGCCTTTGTATAATCTGTTCTCTTTGTCATCGCATGCAATTCTGCTGCCTTTTCCTCCGATACACCAAAATGGTCTGATAACTGCTGCAAAATCTGATTCTTCAGTCCTGCCATTTCGTCTGTTATCTCATATTCCTGAGCCAGGTCTGCGCCATCTACGCATCTGCCATATCCACGAATCAGTGCGTCTAAAGCCATCTCGTTTTCATTGATTCCGCTTAAGCTCTCATAAGACTGATATTCTCTCTGTATGGAAGCCAGCACCTGTGCCTTCTTATAGAAATTCTCGTCTTTTCCCTTTACAGAAGAACCAGCTATGGTCTGGAATGCTGTTACATAGGAGCCGCTTGCAAAATCATCCTTTGCCTGCTGCATGTCCTGTCCATACTGTAAATTGGAGCTTCCCAGCAAAATCAAAATAAGAATGGAAAGTGCCATAATAAAAATCAGAATAACCGGCTTCTTTGGAAGAGGCGGCGTACGGTCTATTTCTTTTGGAGGCTTCTCTTTCTTTACCTTTGGTGCCTTCTCCTTCTTCGCCTTTTCCTTCTTTTCTTTTTTCTCTTTCTTGCCCTTCTTACCGGCTCCCTCGTCTGCATCCATCTCTTTTAAGATTTCTCTATTTTCGGATGAAATGCTGCCAAGGCTGTCATCTTCTGCAATCTTTGTATCATCCTCTTCTTCATCCGGTCCAAATAAAGCGGACATAATTTTACTGAAGAATCCCTGTTTTTTTCTCTTTTCCTTTGCTTCCTTTAAATCCTTTAATTCTTCGATACTTCCAAGGCGTTCAAATTCATCCTGGACCTCACTGTCCTCATCTTCTGAATGCTCTAATTCTTCTCCATTTTCATCTGCTTTCAGCAAATCGCCGATATCGGATAAGTCAGCATCTCCGGATAACATATCCATAAGATTAATGGCATCATCATCTTCTGAAAGAAGCGGTTCCTCTTCCTCAGATTCTGTCTTTGATGCTTCCGGTATCTCCGCCGCCGAATCTTCATCCAGCGTATCAAAGAAGCCCAGCATCTCTTCTTCCCCGGAAGCATCATCTTCCGGTGTTTTCGACGTATCCGGGTGTTCTTCCTCTCCGGAATCTCCAACCTTCTTCCGGACCGCATCCATGATATCATTCACATCTTCCATCATATCTGATGCTGCAGACCCATCTGTTGCCATATCTGTGGTTCCTGATGAGATTGACTCCGAAGCTTTCTCGACATCGGATGTCTTGTCTTCATTGACATCAATATCTGCCTGATTTGATGCCTCTTCGTCTAATTCCATTTCGAATTCCTGCAGGAAATCATCTGCTGCTCCTGTTGCCAGCTCCTGTTCAAATTCACGCTGGAATCCTGTGCCGGAGTAGTCCTCGTGCTTCTTTTCCACCGGCTTTTTCTCCCGTTCTCTTGGCTTTGCAGCTTCTTCATTCATTGATTGAATCAGATTCTCGATATCCTTCTTATTATTTCTTCTGTTAGCATCTGAAACTGAATTCAGCAAATCGTCCAGATAATCTTCACTCTTACTCAAATTTATACCTCCATGTATCCAAGTTGCCTGTATATCTGCTTACAGGGTCTGCCACAACATCTCCCAGCAGATGCCGGACAGCGTAAAGGAAAGGGATGTGATGTAACATCACACCCCTTTGTCTGCGTTCTTTCCTTACTTTCCAGTCTGGTCAATCAGTCTGTCGATAGCCTGTACCAAACTTCCAATCTCCGGTTTAGTCAATTGGGCGTCTGCTCCGAGTGATTCACCTTTTCTTCTCATTTCATCATTTACCAGGGAAGAGAAAATGATTACCGGAATATCATGCATGTTATCGTTCTCTTTTACCAGTTTTGTTAACCGGTGTCCGTCCATCAATGGCATCTCGATATCTGTAATAATACAATGTACTTTATCTTTTACATTGCCGGCTTTCTCATAAGCACAAAGCTTGTCCCATGCTTCCTGTCCGTTCATATTGACATTCAGGTTGGTATAACCAGCTTTCTTCAGACAATCTGTAATCAATTTACTTAATAATGGGGAATCCTCTACGATCATAATCGGGGAATCATTACGGTTACGATTTTCCAGTTGCTCTACATCAGATACCTTAAGTCCTGTTTCCGGGCTGATATCAGAAATAATTTTTTCAAAGTCAAGAATAACAATCAACTGTCCATCCAGTTTAATGACTCCGGTTGATACACCCTTGTCCTGAACATTAATTGTTGCATCCGGTTTGATAATCTCTGACCAGGAGACACGATGAATTCCAATAACCTGATCTACATGGAATGCAATATTTAATTTATTAAAGTTTGTGATAATAAACAAACCTTTTCCTTCTTCATCCTGCATACCAAGGCATCTTCTCAGGCTGATTACCGTCAGCATGGTATCTCGTGGCATAAAGATTCCTTCCACACTCGGATGTGCATTTGGTACCGGGGTTACCGGCTGATAGGATAAAATCTCACGAATCTTCGCTACGTTAATTCCGTAATGATTATCCCCTAAAGTAAACTCCAGCACTTCCAGTTCGTTCGTACCATTTTCTAACAGAATATTTGTCTCCATTTATGTTTTCCTCCCAAGGTCATTTCTTAGAATATTTCTATTTCAAATTATAACATAATATCACATAAAAATGCACCGTTTTTTTACAATTCTCTAGATATTTTTACCATTTTATAGATTACAGGTCTTATGTACCGTGTTTTCGACTACTTCCAGAGAGATTTTACTCAAATCTTCCGGTGTACTTTCCGGCACCTCAAAGAGTAAAACCGTATCTGTACCACTTCCTGCTTCAATAGTTCCCTGATATGTTCCAAAGTCATTTAACAGAATTGTGACCTGTGCAACAGCTTCCACGCTGTCATTTAACGTCACGCGGAATGACACCTTGCGGCTTAACATATCACAAGCTACTGCTTCCGTTCCAGCATTCTCTAAATGAAAATGTAAAACCAGATATTTATTTCCGGCATCCGGCTCTACCATATAGGATGAATTCTGCTGATAAACTGTTGCAAATTCCGCACCGGTGTACTGCGCATCAATGCCCGGTATTGCCACTGCATCGTTTAAGGACACACTGTTGTCCGATGCCTCATTCTCCGGAGTTCCTGTTGCATCTCCACCTTCTGATGGCATCTGCTCAGTGGAATCCGGCTGTTCCACAGCCTCGGTATCTGCAGTCTCTGTTGTCTCTTCACTCTTCGATAGTCTTACAATTCCATCCTGCTGCTTTATATTATACTTTGATACTACATGTGCTGCATAATCTACAATTGTCTGTTCTTCCTGCTCCGTTAATTCAATCGGCTGCTCTCCGCATCCACCTAATAATAACGCAGCCAACAGCACACATGCCGTTGTTTTTATCTTTCTGTCCCTCATAGGCACTCCTTAACTTATCAATCTATTCCTATGTTAGCATTTTTCCGGCTTTCAGGCAATAGTTATTTCACATTCTTCCTCGTTATCATCGCGATTGCTGGTGTCTAATTCTATCCAGAATTCCACACCATCCTCATGGTTAATGACTCCGCACTGCTGATGCATGGAATCCATAATTGCTTTTACAATGGACAGACCAATTCCGCTGCCTCCATAAGCTCTGGTTCTTGCTTTATCTACCTTATAGAATTTAATCCAGATATTATCAATGTCTTCTTCCGGAATCGGCTTTCCTGTATTAAACACGCTGACTCTTACTACATCCTGCTTACATTTATAAGAAATTTTAATCCGGTTTTCACCTTCCAAATGGTTGATTGCATTGCTCAGATAATTGGTTATAACTTCTTCTATCTTAAATTCATCCGCCCATACAAAAAGCGGCTGCTCGTCAAATTCCAGAATAGCTCCCTTCTGTTCTAAGATAATGGCATTACTGGCAGTTACTCCACGTATCAGTTCGGTGATATCAAACCGTTCCATCACAATAGCATCATTCCCAAATTCCAGCTGATTCAAAGTAAGAAGTTTCTTTACCATGCGGTTCATCTTCTCTGCTTCATCTGTAATGACCTCACAATAGAAATTTCTGCTCTCCGGATCGTCCTGCACACATTCCTGTAAGCCTTCTGCATAACCCTGAATCAGTGCCAGCGGTGTCTTTAACTCATGGGAAACATTTGACAGGAAATCTTTTCTCATCTCGTCAATCTGTTCCTTCTTTTCGATATCTATCTTCAATTCATTATTAGCACTCTTTAATTCCGATATGGTCCGCTCTAAGATTTCCGATAGCTGGTTCATATGCTCGCCCAACTGTTCAATCTCATTATCTCCCTTGACCTCATACTTCGCATCAAAGTCGAATTCTGCCATTTTCTTGGATATATCTGTAAGCTGCAGAATTGGGTTAGTAATACGACGTGTAACAAAAAAAATGATAATACCACTCACTATTACCGCAACAACTCCTACATCCATCAGCAGACGATTAGACACCTGCGCACTTTCCTTGATACTTTCCAATGGAGTTCTCGCCAGCAAAAGATTACCATCTGCCAGGGTTCCCCAGAGAATCAGATAATCCGACTCCAGTCTGGTATCCTCTTTTTCTCCCATGACATAATTGTCGGTTGCTTTCAGTACTTTCATATTAAGATGCATATCATCATTCTGCACACTTGCCATGATAATTTCCATAAACTGCATCCTGAGATTTTCCACACCATTGGTAGAAGAACGCACTACTGTACCATCGGATGTAATAATTAAAATCGTCAGGTTACCATTGGAACAGATTTTTTCAAAATCTATATCATAATCTGATGTATTTAAGATTCCCTGTTCACTGGCCGCATTAATCTGCTGAAACCCATTTTCCAGCACTTCCTGTTTATAGCGGGTATAATAGCCTTCCAGCAGGGTAACATTAAGAAGCCAGCACAGTAATACCGTGCCGGCCACTAATCCAACGATAGTCAATGTAATCTGCGTTGTAATGGAATGCTGCTTTTTCTTATTCTTTGCCATATATCTTCCACCTTATCACATTCTATTGCGGTGCATCAATGTCCAGCTTATAGCCCATACCCCAGATTGTCTTGATATAATCCCCTTTTTCGCCCATCTTGCTACGCAGCTTTTTCACATGGGTATCGATGGTTCTGGCATCACCGAAATAATCATAATTCCATACATGATTCAGAATTTTCTCACGGGATAAAGCAATTCCCTTATTCTCCATGAAATATGCCAGAAGCTCAAATTCTTTATAGCTCAAATCAATGTTTTTGCCGTCAATTGTTACCATGTGGGCAGCCTTGTCCATTACAATGCCACCTACTTCCAGCACATCATCTTCCGTATAATTGCCGGTTCTCCGCAAAATTGCCTCTACCCTTGCCACCAGGATCTTCGGGCTGAATGGTTTACTGATATATTCATCCACACCAAGTTCAAATCCCAAAAGCTCATCACTTTCTTCACTCTTGGCTGTCAGCATGATAATCGGTGTCTTGGAACTTTCCCTGATTTCCCGGCATACATCCCAGCCGTTCATCTTCGGCATCATAACATCCAGAATAATCAATGCAATATCTTTATTTTTATAAAATACGTCTAAGGCTTCTTCTCCGTCTCCTGCCTCTAACACTTCAAAGTTCTGTTTTACCAGGAAATCCCTCACCAGCTTACGCATACGGCTTTCATCGTCTACCACCAGAATTTTACGTTTTTCCATATTTGCTTCCCTCTTCTTTTTTCTATAGTTTAACGGATAAATATGTCAAATTTGTGTTCTTCTGCGATTTAATTCTGCTTTTCCAAAGCATCCAGTGCCGCTTCTCTTTCATCCAGTTCCTGTTCCCACTCTTCATATTTATTAATGATTTTCGTCTCATAATTTAAGATTGTGGTACTGCCACTGGTAAGGCTGATGGCAAACATGGCAATAACAATGATAATCAGCACAATATTCACAGAAAGTAAGATGCGGCAGCGCTTCTGTAATTTCGTTTCCTGTTGTTCCTCTGAATTTTTATCAGCATTTTCATTCTGGTGCTCACCAGATTTTTCTTTGCCAGCTACATGGTCAAGGTCTAAGCCCATATCTTTCACCGGAATACCTGGTATTTCGGATGCATCCACCCCGGGCAGTCCTTTCAGATAATCCTGCAGTTCTTTTAGATAGGCATATCCTATCGGTGTATGGAACAATTCCTGAGCCATGATTCTCTGGTAGATTTCCTGTACCATCTGTGGATTATCCATGTTCATATTATCATGTATGTACTGGATTCCTTCCACTTCCTTTTTTGCCAATTTTGCCTGTTCTTCATTTTCAAATACGAATCCACTTACTTCCCAGACTTTGCCATCTAATTCTTTTTGTTCCATATTTCCTCCTGCAATTTACAATCCCAGAAAAGTCTTTTTATAAAATGGTGCAACCTCACCAATCAGCTCCATTGCCTTTTCGTCTGCTTCATGCATATCAAGACGCATATAGCCAAGGGACGGCTTTACAGCTTCAGCAATTCCTTCAAAGACGCTCTTTCTCTCACCCTTAAACTCTACAACCAGCAAATAACTAATGTCATCCTTACGTTCAATCTTCGTTACCAGATATGCTTTCTTAATATTCTTCTGTTTCTTCATATATTCACTGAGTATCTGTTTCAGTTCATCCGCCTCCGCAATTGGCTCACCAACAAATACACCCGTTTTCTTTTCAACAAGATTGCCAGATGCCATCTCAGCTTCCTGCCTCTTATATCGTTTGAAATAACCTATAATAATTTTCTTCCGGTTCTCTTCTACCCGAAGTTCCATACTGCCCGGATTGATTACAAAATCTCGCTCTCCTGCAATCTTCATCAGCTGGTCAAAACTGACTTTCTGTCCCTTCCATTCCTTTACATTATAAATCTTCTGGAAACTCTGCCAGTCTGTATACACCGGCATCCACTGTGCTCCATTGCTATCCTGTAACAATGCAAACTGAAGGGCTGTTCCCTTTTTTCCGTCTGCATCCTTTTCCTCCTTCGGGTCCTCTACCACTTTTACCGGACATAAGAATTCCCCACGGACTACCTCTTTTAACATACGGTCACATAAGAACTGCTCCGCACGTTTCCACTGTTCATCTTTCTTTTCTTCAAATAAAATCTGTCTGTGTCTTGCCATTGCAAGAATCAGAGCCGGATTTACGACCGGAATCTGTGCTTTGGAAAGCTCGGAAAAATCCGGTGGTGGAAGCAAGTCATCTCTTTTTAATCTGCAGGAATAGCTTCCCACATCCAGTATCAGATCTTCCATACCCCACCAGTGGAGGTTTGCCCAGAAGAACATCTGCTTGTCTCCTCTGATTCCTTTTAATTCCAGTTCTACATTCTGCTCTTTATAATGTTCTATTGCCCTTTGAGCAAATTCTTTCGTTGAAAAGATTAATACACTTCCGTCCCCCATAACACGCGGGTAACCGGTATGCTTGTCCCATGCGCAGTAAAGCTCTTTGCATCCCTTTATTTTATCTGCCAGAATCCTGTTAAACACTTCTATCTTCTTTAAAAAGTTATCTGCCACAAAGGTTTTCTTCTTATGATGTACTTCTGCAGAACGAATCAGAAATTCCAGTTCCTCTAAAGTAAGCTTTGCAAGCTCCTGTTCATCCGGCATTTCATAATTCAAAAGATGGGTCTCTAATAATTCTTCTTTACGCTCTTTACTAATTTCCATGTTCTTCTCCTATATCTTTCCTTAAAACAATCACGTTATTTCTATTTTAATATAAAAATGCTATAAAGTAAAATAGAATCCTTCCGGATTCTACTTTATCTTTCACGCAGTTTACATCAGTTCTTCAATGACTCCTGTTTCATTGTATTTTCTGCAGTCAATGACACGCTGATTGGAAGAACCTTTGAATTTTAATGTAATATCATATAGCTCTGCCACATAAGGGCCATCCACCAGCACATCGATTAAGGATAATAATTCTTTCGTATCCTCGGTATATCTTCTTCCCTCCGGTACCAAATCCTTATCCAGTACATATCCGGTATATGCCCATATGTCTTTTTCCGGATGTTCCGTCCGCACCCGCCTGATAAACGGAAGCAGTGCATGCTGGTTTTCCGGTTCAAAAGGGTCTCCTCCCAAAAGAGTCAGTCCCTTGATATAGGGAGATTCCAAAGATGCAAGAATTTCATCTTCTACTTCTTTTGTAAATTCCTCTCCATTTTTAAAATCCCATGTTTCCGGCTGAAAGCACTCTTTACAGTGGTTCCGGCAGCCGGATACAAACAGCACCGTTCTTACACCGGTGCCGTTCGCAATATCATTATATTTAATCGCTGAATAATGCATTTTCTTTTCACTTTCTTTTTATAAATGAAGTACACGCTCCTTGATTTCCTGGGTTCTTCCCTGATTCCAGAACTGGGAACCAATATAACCACAGGTACGTCTTGCCACATTCATCTTATCCTGGTCACGGTTGTGGCAATGCGGGCACTCCCATACTAATTTTCCATCATCATCTTTTACAATCTGAATCTCACCATCATAGCCACATACCTGGCAGTAATCGCTCTTGGTATTTAACTCTGCATACATGATATTCTCATAGATGAATTTCATTACAGATAAAACAGCATCCAGATTATCCTGCATGTTCGGAACTTCCACATAGCTGATTGCTCCACCCGGTGAAAGTGCCTGGAACTGGGATTCGAATTTCAGTTTGGTAAATGCATCGATATTTTCGGTTACATGCACATGATAGCTGTTGGTAATGTAATTCTTATCAGTAACACCCGGAATAACTCCGAAACGTTTCTGTAAACATTTTGCAAATTTATAGGTGGTAGACTCAAGCGGTGTTCCATATACGGAGAAATCAATATTTTCTTTCTCTTTCCACTCCTTGCAGGCATCATTTAACCGTTGCATTACCTTTAAGGCAAATGGTGTTGCTGCCGGGTCGGTATGTGGTTTTCCAGTCATATATCTGGTACATTCGCAAAGTCCTGCATAACCCAGTGAAATAGTAGAATATCCACCATATAAAAGCTTGTCTATGGTCTCGCCTTTTTTCAAACGGGCAAGTGCTCCGTACTGCCAGAGAATCGGTGCCACATCAGAAGGTGTTCCCTTCAGGCGGTTATGACGCGCCATCAATGCACGGTAGCAAAGATCCAAACGCTCATCAAATAGCTTCCAGAATTTTTCAAAATCTCCGCCGGAAGAGCATGCCAGATCTACCAGATTCAAGGTTACCACGCCTTGATTGAAACGACCGTAGAACTTTGGCTTGCCATCTTCATCATGATATACGGTAAGGAAGGAACGGCAGCCCATACAGGTATAGCAGTTGCCATCTTTTAATTCCTTCATTTTCTTCTCGGAAATATAATCCGGTTGCCGTCACACACACAAGCTTTAAGTGACTTGCATTTCCAATGGTCT
>JABLTN010096366.1_pt1 | contig 18272 bp, 20 predicted proteins | sample 7160141 | NCBI WGS metagenome assembly JABLTN01 (sample SAMN14651226, study PRJNA627086) | human gut metagenome | isolation source: feces | host: Homo sapiens | reverse complement strand
CCATAAATTTGAACAGATCCATACACAAAGACACATTGATCATCCACAATATTTTCTTCAATTTCTAAATCTTTAAATTCAAAATGAATATTCTTTCTTTTCTCCACATCAAATTTGGAAGAATTTAAAAAGTGCTCAATATTTTTAAAAAATTCTTGTTTTCCCGTACCAATAATACATGCATTTGTATCCAAAAAATCCTGAATCTCAACTTCACTCAACGTATCCGATCCTAGATATGTGTCTAACAATTGTCTAGTAAGTAACTTAAAATCCTGCATAAACCAACCCCACATTATAAAAGGCATTATCTCAAATCAGACAATGCCACACTATATTTAATAACTGATTTGAAAAGATATATCAATATCTATATGATACCATTAATTTCAACCAATGTTATCATTAATTTCATCTAATTTATCAAATATATCTTCTAAAGAACCATCACTATATTCATTTCCACGAATATCATCCAATTTTTCATTCATTGTTCTAAGTTCATCTAAGATTTCATTCAATAAATCAACTACTTCTTCCATGTTTTGTCTCCTCTCATATATTTCTTCCATCTACTTAATACATCTTTTAACGGCTCATCCAAATAAGACAAAGCCTTTTCCTTTATATCTTCCGAAATACCATAAGCAGCTTCTGCAATACTACCCGTTATAGCTGCGATGGTATCACTATCTCCACCAATCGAAATCGCATTTCGTATCGCATCCTCAAAATCCGTGCTTTCTAAAAACACGATGATGGCCTGTTAAACACTGCCTTGACATGTTTCATCAAACTTGTAATCCTTACGAATAGAATCTAAAGACATTGATAAATCATAACCATATTCTTTTTCAATATGCTCTTTGATTCTACTTTTACATTCATCTGAATAAAGCCTAGCCATAAAAATCGCATCACATACTGCCAATGCACCCTTTATACCTTCTGGATGATTGTGTGTTACACTAGCCGATAATCTAGCTAAATCACGACTTGGCCACATACCTGTTCTTGCACAAAAACTACAATCCATCACCCAAGCACATGGAGATACTCGCATAGCTGAGCCATTGCCATAACTATTATATAGCTCAGTATCCATACTTCTTAACCATACACGAAAACGACTCCCATATCCTGCATGAGGATACATACGACCATATTTTTTCATAGAACAAATAAAATCCGATTCACTTCCTCCATTCATAATCGCATCTGCCACAGCACATGTCATGATGGTATCATCTGTAAAGCGACAACTTGGTTTAAACAATTCAAAATCTTTTGTCTTGATATTCGAGAATTCATAAACAGAACCTACAATATCACCAACAATAGCCCCTAATATCGTATCATCTCTTTTCTGTTTATAGATTTTTTTAAAAACATATAATATCATACATGCAGAAACTAACTTTTGATGGATAAAGCTGAGCTGGTTGTGCCAGTAAGATGTTAATCGAGATGCCAATGCTTGTGGGTTAGTTTTTTTCTTTTAGCATTTTATAAAACATTTCAGTTTGATTTGAATCTGTAATTCCTGATACTTGACCATCTCCAGACTCAATGATAATCCATGAATCATCTTCTAATTGTGCAAAATCAAGTGTAAAGAATGGACTATCTAACTTTTTGTATTTATTAATCAATTCAATTGGTGGTTTACAACAAGCATCACTTTGATTTGAGTTCTTCATTAATATCATTGGTTCATTAAAATAATAGAAAATTCGATATTCATTTGTATGACTATCATACTTTTTAAGATCCAAATATTTCTTGATACAAATACCACCCGTTAATAAATCACCACGATATTGATAAAATTTTTCCATCCAACCATCAAATTCAGATTGTGTAATAGTTGAATCAAAATATACAGGAAAATCACTTCCCTTTACAGATTTAACGTAATCTTTTACCATAAAACGACCAAAAATATCTTGAAGAAATTTCACATCCATTCTTGTATGTAAAGGAAACTTCATCAAAGGTGCTGTATCATTTCGTATAATTGAATATACATTCACAAATTCATGTAGTCTTTTATAAGAACTAGAATCAACAATTAGATAATATCCTAAACCCTTTAATTGCTTTTCAAACTCACAATACAATTCTGGCTTCATCATCCATCCTCGATATAAGATAAGATCACAATCACTATCTCGATGCAACACGATTTTTTTAGTTTCAAACCAAGAAGAATAATCAAACAGCATCACATCGAATCCTGCTTTTTTAGCAGCCTCATATTCATGTTCTAATTCAGCATCGATTTTATTCCGATTAAAATAATCCGATGGAAATAATATTGTATACATAATCTCAATACCTCCAATGAATCTTACCACTTGAAATATATTCATTAATGTAATCTATATCCTTTTCCCAATCACCAACCGCATCATCCATGTGGGCTTTCTTTCCAATAAATCGAATGTTAAACTGTAGTTGTGATTTTATTTCTGAAGCTGTCATCAAATGATTCTTTAAAATAAAATCCAATAATTCATGTCTTGCACCTGTACTTAATCCATTTGCTCCTACACTATAACCAAACAATTTTAGTTTAGAAAACTCTCTTAAATCCATCTGTTTAAATACAATTGGATGTCCTGTTTCACTTTCAAAACTAGCCGCAAAATAATTAATATCTAAGTTGTATTTCTGTAATGTCTGTAAAAACGATTGTTTTATATCAAAATATTTATCACACCGACTGCAATAATGCATTGGAACACTCACTATATCAAACGTTTTAGATTTAGGATTCTTATAAGCTAGTTTTACTACAACATCCTCTACAGGATGAATCCTTGTTGCATGATTGTTACTTGATCCAATTAATTGAATCTTATATATAAGTCCTGGTATTCTACGCACATCTGAACTTTTTGTATTTGTAACCATTACATTTTTTGTGATCAATGTATTTTTTTGTTCATATCATTTTTAATTTGATTCTTTACGACAATTTTATCATTATTATTAATAAATTCCATCATTGATTTCTGTGGATTATCATCGATAAATCTAATTTTTCCTGTTTTAAAACAATCTGGGAATCGGAAGGAATGCAAATTCCCACCAAAATCAGCAAACAAAGTGGAACCTTGTATTTTAATAAAAACACCTTGTCCATAAGTTAAATTCCATATTGTTCTATTTATATAAAGTTTCTCATCAAATGTTTTTTCATTTTTCCCAGTTACCCCAATAATGTTCTTTATATTATTTAAATATAAATTCTTTTTATTGTTGAAATCTGTCAAATTTATATAATATTTTCCGCATTTATTACAATAAGATAATCTAATTTTCACATTCTTTTTTGAATCATTTAAAAACTTAGTGTTTTCAATAAGCTTATACTGACATTTTGGACAAATATCTTTATCTATAACAGTAGCTTCATAAGGCAATGCAATAATTTGATTTGCATATATACATATCTCTGAATAATTTTTCTTTTGGACAACTTAATGTTCAAATTACACTTTCTCTTTAACTCATCTCTAAGCAAATTATAATTGTGACGAGTAATATAATATTTGCCCGTTTGTTTTTCACATTTCATTGGTATCCAAAAAAATACAAAATCCTCTTTATACTTCATCATAAATTTATTAACATCTGTTAAATCCTTCTTATGTGATAAACTCACAATTTTTGTATCTTCCAACACATATATTTTTTTGGGTAATACTGCATATTGAGTCATATCAATTACTTTATTAAGTCTTACATTCGTACATTTAATTTTTAATTTGTGTATTGCAAGCTTATAATATGCATATACTTCATTATCAATCAAGTAAATATCTTTTTCTTCATCATACATTAATGGTATTTTGTGTATTTGTAAGTCTTTATCTATAATTCTTTGAATATTTAATATTTTCTTAATTCGTGTTAATTCATCTAATTCAGATTTATTCATTATATATATTTCATTAGGATCTATTTCTTTACAATCTAAAACCAAACCTTCTTTATAAACGACTTTCATATTTAATGTTCTAAATAGTTTTAAATTCGTAAAAAGTATCGAACTATTTATATAATAAACATTATTGTCATAATCAAATTTAGTACTAAATTTATAATGTTTACCGTCTTTTTCAAACTCAGTAATTCTTTTGCAATTAAAAGGTAATGATTTATAGTTATCATTATCTAAAAGATGCAGCACATTTGGTATACTACAACTACTATTTAAATTAACAATTTCATACCCTGAAATTGTTGTTCCTAAATCTTCGTCATCTATCCCTTTAATATCTATATACGCTTTCATACAGTCATAACAACAATATGCACTAACAAGCCCGTATTTTCCATTTAGTAAATTTATCTTAATTTCACGTAACTTCTTTCCGTGTTTAGGACAATTCATTATAACTAGCTCCTCAAGTCAAAACGATTATTATAGGATTATTTTCTATATAATAATTCTTTATAACTATTATACTGCTATATGAAATTAATAGATAGGTGCATCACAAATGACATTTATTACTTTAATAACCTATTAAATATTATACAAGCATAAATAATTATGAATTAATTGTGATAAAATTAAGTTTAGTTATACGTATTAAAGGAGAGGGTTATATGAGTAATCAAAATGTTAAAGATAGTCTAGTAAAAGTTGGACATGGTATCGTTAAAGTCGGTTCAAAAACTAAAGATGTAGCATTAGAATCTAAAGATAAAATAATGGAAGCTCTTGATGTGAATCAAAATGGTAAAATCGATGTTGAAGACATCATTATTTTAGGACTAAAAACACCTGGTGTTCATATCGATAGAACAAAATTTCTAGAAAAACAATTCATGAAGAATTATCCAAAACATGTTATTCATGATGCAATTCTTTACAATCCAGCACATGCGGGTATTCCTGTCAATGAAATTGATGCAATTGCAGAGCAAGTCATCGAATATGAAAGGAATTGTGTTAGTGGAATTTCGTTAGCTTTAGGAGTACCTGGAGGATTAGCAATGGCTGCTACTTTACCTGCAGATATTGCACAATACTATGGTTACATGTTAAGAGCCATTCAAAAATTATTATATTTATATGGATTTCCAGAAATTAATATTGAAAATGGCACAAATATTGATGATGAAACAATGAACCTTATTACCTTATGTTTAGGAGTCATGTATGGAGTAAAGGGCGCAACTTCAACCCTTAAAATGTTATCTACTGCACTAGGTAGAGGCGTAGAAAAGAAGTTATTATCAAAAGCACTTACTAAAGGTACATTCTATCCAATGGTCAAGAAAATATCTAAATGGTTTGCGGTAAGAATGACAAAAGAGATTTTTGCCGGATTCTTTAAAAAAGCAATTCCAGTAGTCGGTGGAGTTGTAGGTGGTGGAATCACTTATCTTTCATTTAAACCTTGTTGTGACAAATTAAAGAAATCTTTACAAGATACTTTATTAAGCAACCCTAATTCGAAACATTCTTATGACAACCTAGATATAATTGACATTATTCCAGAATAACAACACAATTAACCAATTCAATCCCTAAGAATTGGTTTTTCTAATATACAAAAAAATTGCCACTAATCAGTAGAATAGATTTCAAAAAATAACTTATAATTTTATAATCAAATAGTATAGAAATTTGTTTTACTACTTAAATAAATTACAAAATGATCATATATGGAGGATTTTATGATTCCGGAAACAGTTTATAAATATAAACCTATTGTTCTATCTAAAGAAGAAGATAATAATGGTGATATACAATTTGATACTGAAAAAATAAAATATATACTAGATATAATCCAAGAACACCGATTATATTGCGCAAGTCTTGAAAACTTAAATGATCCATTTGAGGCATCACACCTTACAATATATGGAGATGGCGTTGCTGGAGCATCTTTATTGGCAAACAACGGAATTATACCACCTCATACATATGAACACTTTGCAAAGCATAGAGTATTATCATTAACAGTTGATGCAAAATCTCATCTAATGTGGGCATTATATGCAAATAATTATTGTGGTGTATGTATTGGATTTAAAACAAATTGTTCTTTAAAACGCATAAGGAAAATTAATTATTTTAATGCAGATGACGGAAATACCACTTGTTGGGTAAATGATCCTTTATTGGAAGATAAAATAATAGATACATTTTACAAAAAATTAAAATGTTGGGAAAATGAATTGGAATATCGAATCGTTCAACAAGATCAATACCTTTATTTTAAACAAGATGAAATCAAACATTTAATTATCGGATATAATGTTCCTGAAATTTATAAAAAGAGTTAACTAAAATCTGTAGAAAGCAAAACATACCAATATTTATTGCTATACCTAACAAAATAAAAAAACAAATTTTTATTAAAGATATTGACTATCAGCCAATTTATGATGGTAGTGAAATTCTATCAAATCTTTAAGAATTAAAATTTGTATATTTTAGAGATCGTATGAGAAGCTCATTTTATACAATTCTTTTAAAAGGCAGATCACTTCGAGAGGATTGTTCAAAAATCAAATAATAAAAATGGGAGCCATTTCATAAATTGAGGTGACTTTCAGTAATGGATTATATGGCTCTGCCCAAATGGAATACACAATCTACTTTGTGAAATTATAAAAAAAGACCCAATAACCGAAATCATATTCCGCTTATGGGTCTGTGCATTTTTTATACTTTATGAAGCTTAAATGGATCTAATAATATCAATCAATATTTAATAACTATTTAAGGAAATGAATTTCTAATAAAACACTCTATTTACTCCTACAATCAATTATATTCCAATTGGAAAAGGCATAATTAGATTTTATGTATGTGGATTCCTGTACAGCCAAGCACAGTAGTTTGTTCGGGCGGCTCATTCCAACATAAACACATTTACGACTGCGTTCTACATCTGCACCTTTTCCTAATTTTCCAACTCCTAAGTAGGGCAATATACGTTTTATATCCGACGAATTACCTTTCTCAGTTTCTACATATAATGTAGCGTCGTGAGTTTCACCCTTAACACCATGAACTGTATCAAACGTAATTTTTCTCTTGTATGTTTCGTCAAAAATAATATTATCGTATGATTTGCAGTCAGTCTTTAGAATAGCTTTATCTAAATAATAAGAAGGAATTTTTGAAAATACATCTGTTTCACCGTATTCTTTGCCTACAATATCATTTACTAAGCCAACTATCATATTATTTATTTCATCAATATTGCTATCCTGTAATGTAGATAATTTTATTAAGCAATTCGTATATGTGTCAAAATACTTATCAAAGAGAATCCTTTTTACTGAGATTACAGTATATTTAGAACCTGATTCAGAATCAATTATTCCGATGAAATCAAATAATTTACATAAGATTTTTCGTACTTCTTTTTCAACTGAATAGAGCTTTCCTTTTTCTAATTCATCTGCAATCACATTAACATGATTCCAATACCTATTCAGATTTCTTAAATTCTGCTCTGGATTAAATTCATCCCAATAATCTCCAATTTTTAAACCTTTTAGGTTCTCACTTTTCACAAGTCCAATAACTTTATAAACGCCATTCGAATCAAATAAATCATATTGATCCAGCACATCAATAAATGCCTCAATCACTTTCTTTCTTGAACCATCATCAAAAACAATTAGTGTTGGAACGTACTTTAAGTAGCCTTTTGATGATTTAATTTCTCGATTGTCTGTTCTTAGATTCACCAAAAAATCCGCGATTTCTTGTCCGTATCTATTAGAACAAACCATTTCAATACAATCTTCATTTGGAGTCCATCCCAATTCTTGATTGTTTTCTGAGTTATATATAGCCTGATCTGGATCTCCGATATAAAACACACAAGTTTTATTCTTATCAAACAATTTATCCAAAACTTGTCGTTGCAATGAATTACAATCTTGATATTCGTCTACAAATACATATTGAAATCTCTGAGAAAATAAATCCGTATATCCTGACGACAAATTTAGAATTGCTTCCTCTGCATATTTATATGCTTCATTATAGGTAATAATACCTTCTGCCTTTAGTAAGGTTTCTTTTGCTTGAATATATTGCTTTGCAGAAGCAGAATTTTTTCCAGCAACAACACGATTCTGCCCTTTAACAAACAAATTTTCATTATTAATATATAAATTCTGAATATAGTCTAATTCACTACTAAATTTACCGGAACCATTTTTAACTTGATTCAATATAAAGTAACGCAAACTCTGATAAGGGGATGTCTTACGTTTATCACTCCAAATCAAATTATAAAAATGATTTGCATAAGTTACATCATCGATAACTTGTATAGGAGTTTTAGTTATACTCTTCAAATACGGCTTTGTAACATATTGATCAATGAAAGATTGTATTGTTCCAACGTAATTTGGATAGCCCATTAGTTTATCAGCGTATCTATTTAATTTTGTTTTTATTTCACTAACTGCAACGTTTGTATGTGATAAAACACATACTCCTGTTCCGTCTGAAAAGGGCATTCTTTCAGCTAACATCTTAAGTTTTGCTAAAAGGACTGTTGTTTTACCGCTACCTGGACAAGCTACAATTTCAGATGATTTCCAACAGCGAATAACATTTATCGCATCTTCAGGAAAGTAGCATGAACTAGGTAACAAAATTTTTTCTACATCTTTTATTTCATCATCCGATATATTTATATCACCCATTCAATCATCATTCCTTTCTTAATCATTATTAACTGAATATTTTATAGCGTCCACCAAGTATTTAAGATACGGATCATTTAGAATTTGTTCCTTTAATATTCGTTTTTTTGTATCATTAATTTTATATTGATATAAATCAAGGTCAAACATATCTAATTCTGTAACACCTTCGGGAGGAGTGGAAATACTCATCTTTATCAATACAGCAAAGCATTGCGCAACAATTGCCTTTAAACCACTTTTGCCTGAATCGTCTAACATCAAACAATACATTCTATATGCCTTCTCAGAAGGAGATAATCCCTCCCATTGCTTTTGGTCCTCCACAATTTCTTGTTTGATTTCTTCCATCTTTTCAATTGTAAGTGCATATTTGTCACTATTTTTTATTTTTTTGCCATAGCGGATTGCTCTATGAAATATTTCTTGAAGACAGCTTAATGCTAAACAATATTCTAATGTCCATCTAGGTGTGATAAAGCCTTTTACTGAACCCATAGTATACTTTTTTTCTTTGTTAGATACGGCTTTTTCGGATTCTTGTATTCTTTCATCAAGAATGTTTTCGCCACATTCATCTTTTAATTCAGGTTTAATATCGCAATCAGTAATAACTGATATGGGAACATCTATACTGCCACCATTGCTTCTCAAAAATATTTTAGAAAATCTTAAAAAAGCTGTACTCCCTACATTTACTATAGAAACACCATGTTTTTCAAGTGGACAATCTATAACATCTGCCAAAACTGGGAGTAAAAGATTCTCAGCATCTCCTTCAACCATTAAAATGCCTCTTGCAAAGAATAAATTGGCTTTAGTAACATCTAAAAATCTTTGCAAAAACAAATAATCACCTTTTTCTAACATAGTGTTCTTGTAAGACATATCATATCCCGTTTTATTTTTAAGTAATATAACATTTTTAAGATTTACCTTTGACGCAAGGATTGTACTATGAGTAGATATAATAATTTGGGTACCTGCTCTATCATATTCTTTTTGTAAATAATCTATTAATCTAAGTTGTGCTTGTGGGTGTAAATGAGCTTCTAATTCTTCAACTAAAGCCAATCGTAATCCTCCTGAAGTATCAGAATTCAAGAGCAATAGCTCCGCCGCAATAAATAACAGATTTAATTCTCCTAATCCCGGATTTTTCTCTGATACAACTAAAGATAAACTCTCCAATATTTTTCTTAATTGAATGTCGGCAACTTTTATCTGTGCTTCTGAGAAAGTTTCAGGAGCATTGAAAGCAGAAAGACTGTTTCTAATACTATCTAATACAATCTTCCCTTCATCTTCGGTAAAATATTTTTCTATATCCTGATTAGCATTGACTAGAATATCTTTGAGTCTATGTTCTTCTTTGTTAATGAACAAAGAATGACCCGACAATATTTGTGCCAATCTTGAATTTCTACCAGAACTCATTTCTCGTTCGGCATCTCTTAAAGGTTTTAAGTACACTGCTTTAAGTAATTCTCTTGCTTTCCCATCTAAAACAATACCATCTTCAAGAGAGCCAACACGCAATTCGGAATAAATTCTATTCTTTTCTTTCCATGCACGATAAAAAAGATTCATAGAATAATTCGTTCCCTCTCCACAATGTTCAAAACACAAATATTCAATAAAGTTTTTAGCTTCGTTTTGAGAAAAACTATCGATTACACATTTGATTCTAAATTCATTTACTGCATTTCCGTTTTCATCAACATAAAAATCTTCATCCATCGGACGAACATATTCGTTACTTTGAGTAAGAAGAACAAGTTTAAGAGAATCAATGATTGCTGTTTTTCCCGAATCATTTTCCCCAATTAGTGTATTTAAACCTTTATGAAAAGACACGGATAATCCCGGTGATTCACCTAATGATTTAAACTGTCTAAAATTGTAAAGTTCTAATTTTGAAACAATCATATGATCCCTCCGTTTATACTTTTTATTTAAATAATCTTTTTTACATTTCTATTTTTTCAAATTGAACTCTATTCTCAACCAAATATTTAAAGCTAGAATTCAAGCGTACTTCGTCATGAGAAATCAATACATATGACCAAGGCTTTCCTTCATTTTCAGCATTCCATTCAGAAACTGCTTTACAATATTCTTTTGCAGCCTTTGCTTTTTCAATAACATCTTTACTTTTAAGCTCATTACTTGCTTTAGTTTCAATCATAAAGATACCATTATCAGTTTCAACAATGAAGTCAGGTTCGTATCTGCCCATACCACCCGGACCGTAATAAATATTAAACTGCTTTGGAGAAGGTCTCATCCATTTTGCTACAGAAGTATCATTTTCAAGTACAATAGCAAATCTACGTTCTGTATCACTATCGAATTTATATAATGTGTGACAAGCTTTCTTAAAACCGTTAAACACCTTTGAACGAACTTCGCTTGCGGCATAGTTGCTCTTAAATCATAGATTTCATCAGATTTAATTTTGGCACCAAAACCTGTTTCAATACGAGAGAATGGTCGCATTTCTGTAGCACGATACTTTACTTCATTTGTATAGAAGTGCTGCATCATTTGAGCATAAATTAAATCTGCAATAGTTGTTTGGCGCTGATACATAACTTCTTCTACTTCTTCTTCTGATAAATATGTGCAAAAATAATCTTTTGCTTCACCTACAAGTTTATAAAGCAAATCAGCACAAGTAGAATAATCTACATTCTCATGAATAATGATATGTCTTATTATCTCGTTTTCAGCTGAATCAACCCTTGTGGCTGCTGCTATCTCAGGATTATATTAAAAGGTTTCTCCTCCTTCACGAAGCTCAGTTCCAACCATTGATTGACTTGATGGATGCCAATTCATATTTCTTGTTTCCAAATCAAAATCTACAAAGCCTCTTTTTACTTTATTAAATGGTTGAACAACAGTTTGAGGTATTGGAATAACGCAATCCGTTAATGCTTGAACACAAGTTTCAATTGCTTTTTCAACAACTGACATTAATGTTTCTGGTTGTAAATTCATGTGTGGAAACTGTCTAATAGTTTCCGCAACAACTGTTTTATGAATTGCTTCTCTTATTTCCGGATCCTTAACGGCATTAAAAGTCTTAATCTGACGATTTAACTCCGTAACACTCTTTGCGGTATACGAAGCAACAAACTGTGCAACTTCTTTTGCCTGTTCTTCTACTTTCGGCTTTTCTTGTTCTGCAACATAATATGATGGTGTCTCCATCAATTTCATTGCTAATTGTTCTGTAAAACTCACATCTTCAACAATGCAATCGTAATCAATAAATACGCTACGAGTTTATATAGTAATTTTATAAGTTTCATTGTTCATGCCTATTGTCTTTTTCCAATTACATTTTAAAGCATATGTATGTAACTCACAAGGATGTCAACTGATCACTATTGTAAATTTCGATAATCTTCTAACATCTTTTGAAGAATTAGAATATTTCTGCACTCATCTTTAAATGCGTCTTCCTTATAATTCTCTTGCAGCTGAGGTACATATGGCATCTGAATTTGGTTCTTATATTTTACCTTATCTTCCTTCCAATGTGCTATTACATAAGATTTAAAATCTAGTCGTTCTACCTCGTTATCAAAAATTAAAATACTCTCTAAAAATCGATTTCTTGCAAAGCCTGCGTCACCACTAAACTCATTTTTATACAAAAATTCATTAAAAGCATAAACAAACGAATCCTTTTCAAAATATTTATACATAATATCCCAATGTATGTTATGTCCAAATGTAATACCATCCGTACAAGGACATGGTGTTGTATATCTTCCACCATCTAATGACAGTCCTACAAACTCTATCAATAATGTTTGATTATAAAAAAATTTCATAGATAAAAATCTAGGAGTTGAATCTGTTTGGAAAAAGAAATAATATTCATATCCATCTCTACTTTCATTAAATTCATAATGCAAAGTATATTCAGGAAAGAATTTATAGTATTTATCCATTTCCCCGTCAGGACCATCAACCCAATTATTAGGATCTCTCAAATAAATTTCTAATTTTTTCATTGGCGTTTGAATTAAACCGAATCTTTTTTTCCAAAGATATTCTACTTTATCAATATCTGCAGACATATGTTTTGGAGTATTAGTGTCTTGGATTCTTGTATAAATGTTATTTTGATTGATATCTCGATATTTTTCTTTTAAATAAAATGGTGTTTTATTACTATTCTTGATTACAATAACATCAAGTGTCACATCTTGAATAATAACTTGATTCACTAAAACAGTAGGTCTAATTTCACCGGCAAATTTTTTATCCTTTAAAAAATCAACTATTTTTTGAGTGTTCTTTCTGTTTGGATCTACAGTTACATCGGACAATTCATAATTTTCATCATCTACTCCGATAATAATATATGCATCACGATTTTCTAAATTATTCGCCATACAAATAATATCATGTAACAAATCAGCAATTTTAGATTCAACATACCATTCTCGCTTAAAATCCCAATATCCACCTTCTTGCTTTAATTCAATTAATCGTAAAATTTCAGATTTAAAATCTTCCACATCTATCAACTCCTCTATATCAATAAAATTATTTATATAATTCTTAAAACTGGCTTAAACCTCTATCATCACGAGTAAATAATACACTATGTAGTATACATCTCTAGTTCTTCTGTTGAATGTCATTAAAATATCCATTCACAATACCATCCAACTGCTTACTTATATCTTTAAATGGTTTATTTAAATCCAATGTCTTAACCGATATTTGATTACCATGCATTTGATACGTTTGATCTGGTTGTATTTCTTCATTCGTTCTTGCATACAATAACATACCTGCAACTCTATGCTTTTCATCCTTGAATGTATATTCTTTATTTTTCACATAAGTAAATATTTGATACAAGTTATTTTAATGAATTGTATTTTTATTAAATTGTGATTGTGTTGTATGACTATAATACTTGGCATCTATAATTAATACATCATTTTCTTTTTGTAGATGAATATCTAACTGCATGACTGGAAGCATTTTAGTAAAATCATCATCTACTGCCCAAGGAATTTGAGAAGCTGATGCATTTAATTTTGGATAATGCTTTCTATAGTATTCTAAAATGAACTTTTCATACAATCTACACATATGTTGTTCATCAATAAATGTAGCTAGTTTATATTCACCAGTCTCAGTAGTCATCAACATTCCATCAATAATCAACCTACAAATATGAATCAACATGTAGTACGTTTGATTATTTCTATGAAAACGAACATTTGACCAACGAACTTGTTTTAGATCAATTAAATCTACATTTGAAAAAAACAACAATTCCTTTTTTAAAGACTGTTTATATTCTTTTTTCGCCTTACTACTTCTCAACAACAATGTTGCCGTTGATTTAATAATTTGATTCAATAAAACATTCTCACTTAATTCATTTAATCTTAGTAATTGGTCTTGTTTCATGATTACTTCACCAGTTTTAAAGAAACAATGCTTTCTGTTAAGATATATTGTTCTTTTAATAATTCTTCATATAACTTTTTATAATCATTAGAAATTGATATTTTTTTTGAAACTAATGATTCATATTTTTCTTTCAAAATATTAAGTTTATTTTGATATAATCGCTCTGCTTCCCTATACCCATTTAATTGGCCTTTTCTATATTGTCGTACTTTCTTTGATGAAATCATATCTAACAATGATATATTTTTAGGAAATGCTGTAAAACCTTCTAAATCATTTGGAGTGCATTGTTTAATTTTAACAACCCTCTTTATTTCATCCCTTTGAGTTTTTTTGAGCTCTTTAACTATATTTCTTTAATTTTCTATTATTTAATCAATTAAATCTATTTGTGTGTCATAAAATGCAATTGATTTGTTTAATTGTAATATTATTTTTTCATATTCATCTTTTGTAGAAATATAAATTTTTTCATAACTTTCCGCAACCAAATTATATCCTTCTTTTTTCCTTGAGTATATGGATCTGTTGTTAAAAGCATTTCAATATTCTCAAAAAATCTTTCAAATCTTTCTGCTTTATAGTCTAAATACAATCCTATTCCATCTTGACATAAATCAACTGCTTCTTCTGCAATTTCTTTACTTAAATCAACTATTTCACTACCAAATTCTTTTGCTGTATCTTTAGCATCTTCTGCATAAAAACTAATTGCTCCTGAATGATATGTAATTTCAGAATATACTTCAGTTTTTATATTTATGAGTAAATCACGTAATCCCATAGATTAGTTCTCCTTCTTTGTTAGATTAGCTTTACGAATACATTCAATTTTCCATTTTTAAATTATTTTGTAATGGACTCTTTTCTTTAACTATTTAATTATCGCATCTTTATTGGTTGTTTATTTACTAATTCTTTGCTTCATATAGTCTCTTAGATTTTTATCTGTACAATACACATAACAGCCTTTCATGCCACGTGTCATTAATGTTCTATATGTATTTTTTATAATTTCATCCGCTCTATTTAAAGCTTCTTCTTTATTTTCTTTATATAATTTTTTTAAGCCTTTTATAGACTGATCCGTTGATGCTCTTTTTGTAAAGTCAGTAATAATCTTCCCGTTTTCATAACGCATATCATCACCAATAATCACACCAACATAATCAAACTCCAATCCTTGTGTAGTATGAATACATCCTGCTTCATGAACTGAATTTTCACTTATCGCAAAAGCTTGACCATTTTCCAAATTCCAACTAATACCAAAATTGCCAATCTGAATATCATGATAATTTGTATCTTTTCTGTATTTTAAAGGCCATTTCCAACAATAGCCAGCTAATAGTCTTGATTTATTATTTACCTTATTCTTTTCAATAACTAAATCCAAAACTTCTTGAGGATCATCTAATATTCTTATATCATAATCCATTCCTTCTAAATTAAAATTAGCGGTTTCTCTAATTTGTAAAACATCATCAATCCATGCTAAATAGCCATTAGAACCATTACATCTAAACTGTGATAACAACTTCATTTCATAAACTTCTGAATTTTCTTCATTGGCCCATTTCTTTATCTCATCAACAGAACCAATATCCTTCATGGTCACACGTTGACTTTCATCAATAAAGAATACTGAGCACAAAGACGAGTGAATAATTTCTTTAATTTGATTTTCACCCAAATTAGAAAACATACCTGATTTTTCATTTAATCTGTGTGCTTCATCGACCAACAACGTATTAATGACATTATTTCCAACGTCAGTAAAAGAACCAGATCCTTTAAACATGTTATCTACACTACTTTTTCGAATGGTCCCCTTTAATTTTGATGCATATACCTGTCTAGGAGCACTATTTTTTGATACGTATTGTACAAATTGGTCTCTTTGAGTTAATTCCGACAATAACCGAATCGCAATAACACTCTTACCTGTACCAGGACCACCTTCACAAATTATAGTTCGTTTCTTTTTGTCTTTTTGGCATTGCTCGGAAAGTTGAATTACTTCTTCGTAAACAACTCTTTGTTCATCAATCATAATGAATTCAGGATTTCCCTTAATCATTGAAGCAATCGCATTCTGTAAACTTTTTGATGGCTTGATTTTTCCATGATCAATTAAATAAAGAATTTCTTTATTATCACCATACTTCACAGTTTTTTTTATAAACTCTCTTAAATCAAAAACTTGACCTCTAGTAAATGCAGGTGCTTCTGATGTAAATTCTAAATACTGATCATCATCTAAAGGATCATTATCTTTTCTAACATAATTGTGGAGGTACGAACATGGTGATAATACAATATCATCCTTTTGAACAGATGTATTATAGTCTGATATTAACTGTGCATATGACCAAGCCTGATATGAAGGATGAACCACATTTCTATTCGCATGACCTGTAAAAGTATTAACTAAAGCAGTATTATCAACCTTTTCAAGTTTTTGCCACTGCTTTAACTCAATAATAACCATTCCTGGTTTATTTTTTTTGTCATACCCAGAAATCATAAAGTCAACACGCTTAGCGGTTTGAGGAATATTGTATTCAATCGCAACACCAGCATTTTCAGGAATAGTATTATCATTTAGTACTTTATACATATATTCCATTGAATTCATCCACGATTCAAATTCACTGTGAGGTGTATGCCTACCCATTTTTTCTAGTATTGTACTCTCAATCTCTTCTGCAATGGTATCCATCTCAACACTATTTAAAAAATCCTTTTTTAATCCTTCATAAACTAACATAAAAACAACCCTTTTCTGATACTTGAATAAATTATACACCCATTTAGTTACTATGTAATTTAACCAACTAAAAAGTAACAGATTATGTGTACTTTAATGCATCATGATATTCATCTACACTACTATAGTCACAAGGATCAACATTTTTATGTTCATTATTTGGATCAAATTTATTCTTCCAAGCCTTTCTTAAATTAATTTGATGCTTATAACTGAATAAGATTATCATAATTCGATGCATCAATTTTAGAATACTTGCCTTCTGGGTCACATTCTTTGATCCAATTGAGTCGATTATGAAATTCAATCAAATAATCATCAATTGTAGTGAATTTATTAAACTTAAAACCATTGAATTGATGTTTGGGATCATATGTCTCTTGCCAACAAGATCTTAGTGCATCCAAATAATCTTCTTCAAAATCATAATCACTTGGATCTAGATTATAATCTCCATACGTATCGATCCACTCTCTATACGTCTCAACCTGCTCCTTATACTCATTCACATCATCAATAAATTCTAAATCAATATGTTTAAACTCATCATAAGGATCATATTCCTTTTTCCAAGCCCTTTTTAAAGGCTTAACATAATATTCTTCATACTCAAAATCACATGGATTTACATCAAATTCACTATCACAATCCCATTCATCACGCCACTCCAGTTTTGCTCTATAAACATCTACATCATAGGCATAATCATCATAATTCGAATAGTTTGAAACATTCACATAATCCTCAAATTCACATTCAGGATCTGCATATTCTTGCCACTTCTCTTTAAGCGCAGCCAAATATTCCTTGCAAGTGGAATAATCATATTGATTTACATGAAACTGATTCTTAGGATTATACTTTTCAGCCCAACCATCCTGACGCAACATTTTACCAATCGCAAACCCCAATATTCTTTTTTTACTAAACATAATCCTAAATTCCTTTTATTCAATTATACACAAAAAAGCCGCCATATTATAGGCGACTCAATTATCAACTTCATTTTGTACTTAAAAGCATCATTTGTTTTAATTCTAGAAAGCGACTATTTCAATAACTCCATAATTTCATCTTCACTCTTCGACAATGACTTAGAAATAAGCTCTAAACTCATCCCATTTGCAAGCATCACTTGAATCATTTGTTTTATCTCTTGATCCTTTTCTTCTACTTTCTTTTCAGCCTTTTCTTTTTCTTTTTGAACTTCTTTCATTTGTCTTTGAGTTTCTTCAAGTTCAAGCTGTAGCTCAATTCGTTCTTCATTTTCATGTAGTTTTTGAAAATCTTCTATTATTTTCTTCCAACGATCATCCGATATGGTTTCTACACGCTTCTCTAACATTTGAAT
>JABLTN010052583.1_pt1 | contig 18275 bp, 22 predicted proteins | sample 7160141 | NCBI WGS metagenome assembly JABLTN01 (sample SAMN14651226, study PRJNA627086) | human gut metagenome | isolation source: feces | host: Homo sapiens | reverse complement strand
TTGTGATTATTATTACTGTAACATGAACATAAACTTGTGAACTATTTTTTTACATATTTTTAGATGTTGCACTTAATATGATAATTTATCATATAAAAACAAATAATACTTTAAATTCTCATCCATACATGGTTATATTTGGATGGCTAGGAGTTGTTACAATAGTCCCAGTTATTTTAGGTATAATTCATGGGATAATATCTTTAAAAGAATGGGATAAATTAATTCTTAATAAAATTTGTCCATCAACAATAAAATCAGCACCAACAGCATGGGATTATAAATTTAATAGTCTGACTGAAGGTAGACATATAATCGTCAAGTTAAAGGATGGATCTATTATATATGGTTTATACTCTACAAAGTCTTATGCATCAGGAATTCAAGATGAGAGAGATTTATATATAGAAGAAATTTTTGATGTTGAAGGAGATAGTTTATCAATTATTCCTGATAGTGATGGAGTATTAATCAAATCAGATCAGATATCTATGATTGAGTTTAGAAAAATCGATTTAAATGAAGATTCTAAAGTTAGCACTTATGAAGAATTAAAAAATATAAAAGAATCTATAGATGATATATATAAATTATTAAAATCACAAAAAGATGAAAATAAGGGGGAGTAGATATGTCTAGTAAGAATGTAAAAATAATTAAAGAAGGATATCAACCAATAAGTAGAAGCACAAATGTTGTAGAAGAAAGAGGATACCAACCAGTAGTACCTAAAACAGAAACTCAAACTCCGAGAAAACTACCTAAGCCTAATACGGGGATAGGTCGAAAATAATTTAAGGTAGGAGTTATAATCCTACATATAGAAATTCTTAATTATACTTATGATGTAAGGAGGATATTTTGTATGGATTTAAAATTAAGTGATTTACCTCCACAATTTGAAAAGATAGCATTGGAGCTTGGAGTAGAGAAAGTTAAGTTATTATTTAAAGAATTTGGAGGGACTTCAGTATATTTTCCTACTGAAAAGATGATTTACAAAGAAGCTAGAGACAGAGAGATTATATCAGAATATAATGGATTTAATATCAGATATTTAGCATCTAAGTATAATATGTCTGAGGGATATGTAAGGTATATTATACGTGAGAAAAAGACAGGTTAATTTTATAAAGAAAGAGCTATACATCTAAGTTTAGGTGCATAGCTCTTTTACATTTTATTATTTAATTCATTAATGTTTGTGCTTAGTGATGATATACTTGTACTTAAATTTTCTAGTTTCCCTTCGATACGAATCAATAGATACATTGTAACGATAGCGGGAAAGCCTAAATTTGACACTAGTTGCATTAAATCTAGTTCCAATGAGTAATTACCTCCTAATAGTAGAATAATGGTCTTAGAAAGCCCCCTATGAGACCAGAGGGCTATCTGTGTTTCATTTGTTACGAAACTTGTAAGTCGTATTCTGTTGTTTCTGTTTGAACAATCTTTGCTCCTAATGGTGATAATAGTTCTTCTCCATGCATTGGTGCGAATATATTTTTAGATACTATTAATTCCATTGCTGATTTTATTTCTGTTTCATTTATATCTTCTCTAGGATCTGTTATGAAAAGACTTACTTTTCTTCCTGCTGTTGTTGAGAATGTCATTAATAATTTAGTTTCTAGTTCCATTTTTACTTAGTCCTCCTTTTTATTAGTTTAATATTGTGTTATCTTGCTTTATTACATCTGTTAAAGTATGTTTTTGAAGTGATGCTAGCGTTTCAGCGACATTGTAGACATCAAGTGATGTTGCATCACTTTTTACGTTTGAGAAACTTCTTGTTTTTGTTATTGTTTTTCCATCACTAGTTAAGCCACAATCAAATTTTAGTTTTAATGTTGAATGTTCATTAACTTCTGTAACTTCTGTTGCAAGGTCTCTTTTTTCCATAGATATAATCCTCCTTTTTAATTGGTTAATTTAAGTGTATTTGAAAGTTTATGTAAAGTCCTAAAATATAAAGTTTGAATATTTATATGGTATTTTTTATTGGAAGTTTATTTGGAATGTATGCTTTCGCATGGGTTTATTGAGGTTTAGAGATTGATTTCAGTAGTTAAACCTTCGGTTGTCAGCCCCTGTATGGACAAATCTTTCACTCCGTAAAAAATTAGGCATACAAGGTGTGGCTATATTTTAGCTAATATGATATAGGATTTTTTGATTATGATATGAGCTAAAATATAGCTTTATTTATTTGCTAACTATTTACTTCGTTTCAGATTGGTCCATAGTTCCCACCGCGCTCTCTGCTCCCCCGCCATCCTTCCCTGTGTTTTTATTTGTGTAGATTTAAATTGAATAATGTATAGGAGGATAGTCTGACATCACAGATTGTAGTAAAAACCGCTACAAACTGTGATGACAGACTAAAGAGAATATTGATTTTATTTTTGTATTAAGAATAGGTGTATATGTTTTGATTTTTATATATGATTTTAATTTGAATTATCAGAGTTTATATTTAGTGTAGATATTGATATAGCTGGTATACATAGATTTGATACTTATGGAGTTTGGCTTTCGCCACCGCGCTTTACGTTCCAATCTTTTGAGTAAAGAGCACTCAAAGTAGTTCGCCCACACGTGGCTCAAAAGGATTTCCACTACAATCGCTAACTCAAAACCATTATTTATATATAGTTATTTGATGATGATGTTATATTTTTGTTTGTAGTTAGCTTATTGAAAGATAGCCTTCGGCTGTGCCCCTCTGACTAATCCCCAAAGCACTCACACTATTCTCTTCTAACATACTTCGCAAACATCTTATTTCATAACAAGTCTGCTACGTATATTATCCGCTCATACGTGTTCGTAGCTTTTTGGGATAGCCATTCACTGCCCTAAGCCCAATGCCCATATGCTTTTGCTTTTTGTTGCATATTACCATAGTTACTTTATAGAGCCTCCACGTTTGTAATAAGATATTTTATTGATTTTATTAGGATTATAGCGTTAATTATAGGTAGCAGTTTTATCTAGTTGGTGTCGGCAAGGTAAGTTACTTCGTGGTATCCCGCAATTGGATAAAATCGTGCTCCGCTATCCAATTGCTAGGTGGATTTGGCTTTTAAGGAAAATTGTATTCTCGGTATCGTGAAATTGGAGTTTTATTTTTTTATTATTTTTTCACGACATAGTGAATGTAAAAATGGTTTTAATTTGGATTAATAGAAGTATTTATGTATGAAATATAGATTAAAAAATTACTAGGTTATAGAGTTATCAATGGTTAGAGGAGGATGAAATGGCAAGAGGAAGTTTTGATGGGTTATATACTTTTAGTGAAGTTGGTCAGATTTATGGTATTGATAGTTCATGCCTTAGAAAGAAAGTTTGTTTTGATAAATTTGTTGTTGGAAAAGATATTAAAAAGTTTGGTAAGACTTGGCTTATCACAGAACAGGCTATGGTTAAACATTTTGGTGCTGAAAAGTTTGAGAACTTTAAATTGAAGAGATTGAAAGAAGATACTGCTAGAAATAAAATGATTAGGGATGAAAGGAATAAGATTAAGTCTGAGAAGAAAAGTAAAAATGGAAACAGTATGAATGTGAAAGAAGAAAAGAGTGTAGATAGTTGGATTAATGGTGAGATAAAGGGGAGAGAGGTTAAAAGTTTTAGATTTTAAATATATTAGAAGTTAAAGCCTTTTTGCTAGAGTGAATTAAATAGTTTTTTAGAAACTAGCTTATTATTTAATAAATATGATGGACTTATCTAATGAAAAAATATATATAGATATCTTTTCTCTAATCTATATATTACCCCGATACCCCAAAAAAGGTGGTATCGGGAGATTTTAGAAAATATATATAATTTAGGGGATGGATATAGTTGTTTCACTTGTTCTAAAATAAAAGGTTATAATTTATATTTTCTTAAAAAAATTCTTAGTTGGAAAAATAAAATACAATAAAAAGTATAACCTAGAGATACATTATAAAAATGTAAAAAATAAAAACAACTAGATATTAATCTAGTTGTTTTTATTTAATTCTTTGGTATTAATTTTATTTTTTATTTTTAAATTTTTTAGGTTCCTTTACTCTCATAGATAGTATTTCACCACAGTCAGTGCATATATCTGCTATAATTCCAGAACCTAATAGAGTATTTTTAGATTGCATAGCAGCATAACCATCTAATGTTCCTTGCCCTATATTACTACTACCACATTTTTCACATTTAGTTTGTTCCATATTAAGAATCTCCTTTAAAATTTTTATATATTATTATAATTATTTAATAAAACTGCTATATTTGCAAGATAAGCTACACCATATCTTGAAGCGTTATAAAGATCATATATTGCAACACCAGCAGCTGTAGCTTTAAAGTATGCTGAGAATGTACTTATAGAAGGTGATAGATTCTTTTTTGATATATAGTGCGTTCCAACTGCCGTAAGAGCAGCAGCAGCAGAATTACCTGCATAGTTTTTAGCTGTACCCCAACTTCTTCTTGCATTTACTACATTATCGTAATATCCTTTAGTGTATCCTGAATACCAGTTATTTGTAGGTTTTGTGTAAGATTTTTGAGTTCCAGTTAATGGATTACGAACTTTTATTGAATCTCTTGAAGAGCCTTTTGTTACAGACATATAAGCTTTATCTGGCGCTTGAGTCTTCATACCAGATGGTCTGCTAGGTGCATATACAGATATGCTATTTTCTATATTTAATTTATTAAGCGTTTCAAAATAATTTAATGTATCTACTTCATTTGTTTTAAGATCTGTTACTCTTATTATACCTCTAGCACCATTAACTTCTGTTCTTGTTTCAGAATTTTCTTCAGTTATATTGAATTTATCTTCAATTCCATAACGTTCTTGAAACTCAACCTTTATTAATTTAATTTGCTCATCAGAGAAATATTCTTCAGAACTTGTATCTTCTGTAAAGTTATCTCTAGTATTTTTAGCCTCAATAAGTTCAGATTCACTAACACCATTATTCGAAAGAATTGTACTATACATTTCCTCACTATTTTGCTCCATAGCCGATGCTGAATTTAACATTGGCGTTACAACTGTAATCCCTACTAATGCTAATGCAATAATTTTTGTTGCCCTTTTTTTAAAAGTCATAATTTTATTCCCCCTTAAAATTATTTTAAATTTTGATATTAATATATCTTAAAAGTATTTTTTTAAAAAGTATTTTGATAAAACTAGACGTTAAATAAGACAAATTGGATATATCAGATTTGAAGGTCATTTTTTATATTAAATATATTTCGAGACTTTATTTTTTGAAATTAAAGCAATTATTTAGTTTATGAGATTTATTGTACGTTAGAATTTATAATTTAGTTATAAGGATTGTAAATTTCAGGGGGGATTTTATGAAGAAGTTAGTCATTGATTTGGGACATGGTGGTAATGATCCTGGTGCTATTGGACAAGGTGGAACTCATGAGGCTGATATTGTTTTGGATATTGGTAAGGAGATTGAGATTTTATTAAAGGGTTATAAGGTTGATTATAAGTTTACTAGGCTTACTAATAAGAGTGTTTCACTGCTAGAGAGGTGTAGGATTGCTAATGGATTTAATGCAGATTATTTTGTTTCTATACATATAAATTCAGCTAGTGATAAATCTGTTAGAGGGGTTGAGGTTTTTAAGTATTCTAATAGTAATGGGAAGATTAATAAGTTTTGCGATGATGTTTGTCGTGATATTTCAAAGCAGTTGAGTATTAGAAATAGAGGTCCTAAGATTGGTAATCAGTTTTATGTTGTTAAGAATACGAAGATGCCTGCAGCTTTAATTGAGGTTGATTTTATTTCTAATAAGGATTGTGAGAGGGATTTGAAGGATTTAAATAATATTAAGAAGTTATCTAAAATTATTTTTGATAGGTTGATTGATATGGTTGGGTTAGAGACTAAGGATGATAGATTGTATAGGGTTTGTATAGGAGCTTATAGGGATAAGAATAATGCTGTTAAACAGTTAGAAATAGCTAAAAATAAGGGATTTAAAGATACATATGTCATCTAGTTCATTCATTTGTAAAAATTTGTATTATAATATACATAAATTATATCATCATAAGGGAGCTAAATATGGTAAATACACTAATTTTTAACAAGATACAAAGAGGTAATATATTTAATAATGATTTTATTAACTTTGATAAAAATAATAAAATTGAATTTAAAAAAATAGGAAGAAATAATATTGCTGTTATATATGGTCCTAATGGAACAGGCAAAACTAGTTTGAGTGTAGTTTTAGGTGGAAAAGAAGATAAAGATAATATTAGTTTTGATGTAGATTTTAATGGTACGAAATACACTCAAGACAATAATGAATTATTTTATGTAATAAGTGATCAAAATGGTAGAAATATAATAAGGGGTTCTGCTAGAGACTACTTATTAGGGGATAATATAAAAAGGGAGTATGATTTAAAAGATTATATAAGTAAAGAATTTATATTGCTTCAAAAAGATATAAATAAGTTAATGAAAAGTAGCTTTAATATATCCTCTATGAAGAATGTATTAATTAATCAGGTTGAAAATACAGATTTAAGAGTATTTGTAAGAAATTTTGCAAATAGTAGATTTAAAGTAGAAGAACAATTAGATAAGTCAAAATTTCTTGATGTAGTTAAATCTTTAAATAAAGAAGAAATAAATATAACTCTAGAAAATGAAGAAAAATATATATTTATAAAAAATAATTTTAAAGACGAATCGTCATTAATATATAGAATTATGAATATTAATGACAAAGAAATAAAAAAGAATGAAGAAATATTAAAAATAGAAGAAAATGATGAGGCTTTAAATATACTAAGTAAATTCAAATATAAAGATGAATGTATCGTATGCGATAATAAGGATTATAACAGAGAAGAGCTTATTGAGAGAAAAACTTCGAATAAAGAGTCTATTATAAAAAGTTTAGATCCTATTACAAAAAAAATATTAGAAGATATAATACAAATTGTTAAAACGTTGGATAAAGATCCGTTAAAGATAGAGGAGATATTTGTAAAAGCAATAGAGACCGGCGATAAAAATCTCATATTAGAATTAAAGAATGAAATACTTATTTACATAAAACTATTTAATAATGAAATAAATAATTTATTTAAAGATTTAGTAAAGCCAGAATTAATAAAAAGATATGATGAATATATGAAAATATTAGAGTCTCAGCCTACAATTTCAGATGAAGATATACTTTATATAGAAAAAATAGTGAGTGAGAATATAAGAAAGTCTATTGAAATAAAGAGGGATACACAAAATGGAAATAATCTAAAGATATTATTAGGAGGAAAAGAATTTTTAGATAAAGATAGAGATGAATTACAGTTAAGTACAGGACAACAGAATTTTATATCGCTATCATTCGAACTTTTAAAGGCTAAAAATTCAGATAAAGAAATAATTATTTTAGACGATCCAATATCTAGTTTTGATTCAATATATAAAAATAAGATAGCATTTTGTATTATAAAATTTTTAGAAGGTAAAAATCAGATAATATTAACTCATAATACGGATTTGATAAGGTTACTTGAGTTTCAATTACAAAACTGCTTTAATTTATATTTATTCAATAACTCTGAAAATGCAATAAATGGATTTATAAAGGTAAACTTAAAGGAGAAAGATATATTATTACAAATAAACAAGCTACTAGATTTATTTAGAACTAATATATTTGAAGAAGTAAGGAATCAAAAACATTTTTTAATATCAATGATACCTTTCATGAGAGGGTATGCAAACATAACTGGTAAGAGACAGGAATACACTAATCTTTCTAAAGTTATGCATGGTTATGAAAATGAGAAAATAGATATTCTAAAAATATATAATAATCTATTTTTAGATGATGATGTAAAGTTAAGTGGAAAATTAGAAGTATCGGTAGATGATATATTAGAGTTAGATTTAGAGAATATAAGAATATTAAAGGAAGATAGCGAGTATCAGCTTTTAGATAATACACTATATCATACTTTAAGTTATCTATATTTAAGATTAAAAGTAGAAAAGGATTTAATTGATATTTATAATGTAATGGTTAATGGTAATATGACTGTACAACAGATTATAATGAAGGCTTTTACTCCATCTAACGGTGGAACTATTGAAGATAAAATATTTTTTACATCTAGAAAAACATTGCTAAATGAGTTTAACCACTTTGAAGGTAATATGAATATATTTCAACCTGCAATTGATATTACAGATATAGCATTGAATGAAGAAAAAGAAAGCATTTTAGATTATTTAGAAAAACTAAGAAAAAATAAAGAACATATGATTGAAACAGAACTAGAGGAAGATCTGGTTTAATATAAATATATTAAGACAAAAATGCTCTATATAATAGAATCATATATAGAGCATTTTGAAGTTTAAATATTAATTTTCTTGAAAAAATCTATATAACTTTTTAATATATAGTTTAAAAACTCTTGCTGATTAATTCCTTTACTAGAAAGATCTTTTGCTATTTCTTCAAATTCATTTAAAATCTCAGAATCAATTCTTAAGCTTTTAACTTTATAGTCTCTTTTTTCTTGTTTAAATTTATAAATGTCACTAATTATATCATCAATACTATTTATTTCATTTTGAGAATTATTAGTTTTATTTCCTTCGATTATATTTTTTAATATATCTATATTTTTTAGCAAATATCCTAAATTATCAGAGTCAGTACTGTTTAATACTAAGTTAGTATTTTCATTATTACAACTTGTAAGCTCATTGCTTACAGAGTTGTCTTTGTTACTTTCTTCGGACGGAGAAGTAGTTTTTTCTATATTTTTATTTTTAGAAATTTTATTTGTAAGCTGGTCGCTTACTGTAAGCTTACTGTAAGCTCGTCCGTTATTTTCTAGTATATACTGGTTTAGGTCTTTGTCAAATGTATACCCCAGTTTACTTGCTCTTGTTCCTACTGTACTCCTTGCAATACCTATGTTATTGCAAACTTTTGTTAGTGTTAATCCGCTTAATAATTTATTATTTATATAATTGATTTGGTCGGAAATTTGTAATTTATTAAATTCGTCCTTAGTCAAAATAATCTACCTCCCCCTAAATTACAACTTGTAAGCTAGTTGTAATAAGTTGTAAGCTTTTTGTAATATTGTAGCTTACTTTTAATATATTTGCACTAGAGTTGTGCTACAATTAAGTTACTAATTAAATAAATTTTAAGCAACGTACCTTTAGGTCGTTGGTGATACGAGCATCGCGAATTTTAGTTTTTAGAATTAACCTTATTCCATAAATAGCTGCTAACTATTTTGGGAACTTCTAGGTTAATTTTATTTTTTTCTACTTTTCCATTGTATGTATATTTTCCTATATAAATTGGATTTGAGAGTATATAAGATATTCTTTGTTTTGAAAAGTTAAATTCTTTTCCTATTTTCTCATAAGACATTCCCTTGGATCTTAGTTTAAATATTTTTTTTACTATTTCAGCCTCTTGGTTATTTAATATCAATTTATCATTGTCTATTAGTGTATATCCTAATGGTATTCTTCCTCCTGGAAATAGCTTTTTATATCCTTTTGCAACTCTTCCAGAGTGGGTACGTTCTACGATTAACTTTCTTTCAAATTCTGAGAAACTTCCTATCATTTGTAAGAATAAAAGTCCTTGAGCTGTTGAGGTGTCAAACTGCTCTGTTATTGATACAAATCCAACGTTTATTTCATGAAGGTAATCAACCATTATCATAAGATTTTTAAGGCTTCTATGTATTCTATCAGCTTTATAGACTACCACTGCATCTATTTCATTTTCTTTTTTTGATATAAAGTTTAGCATTTCATTGTAAGAAGGTCTATCAGATGTTTTTGCTGATAGACCTTCATCTATATATGTTTTTACTATTTCTATATTATTTAATTTACAGTAAAGCTCTATCTTTTCATTTTGAGTTTCTATAGAGGTGTTGTCAATTTGTGAGGCACTAGATATTCTAAGGTAACTTACTATTTTTTTCATTTTTTATTTAGTATCTAATTTAAATCCCAAAGCATTTTATATTCTACTTTGAAATCTTCTAGACTTTCTAAGTACTTTGTAAGTGGATCATAGTGACCTATATCACATAAATTTAGACTTTCTCTATATAAATCCTCACTATCCCAAGATACTATTTTTACAGGTAGATTATTTTCAAGCATTTGTTTTAGCATAAGAAATCTTCCTATACGTCCATTTCCATCTTGGAATGGGTGGATTAATTCAAATCTATAATGAAATTCAGATATATCTTTTAATGTTACAGTGTCTAGGTGATAGTACCATTGTAGTAGCTCATCTAGCTTTGATTGAACTTCAAATGGTTGTGCAACTTTTGCTTTTGTTCCAATTATCATATTTGGAATTGTTTTATATATTCCTGCATATCCTCTTTGATGCATTGTTGTATTAAGCATAAGTCTTGCATGTAGATCTTTTAGAAATTGGTCATCAATTTTCTTTCCTAATGTTTCTACTATTCTATCAAATACATAGCTTGAGTTTACTGTTTCTTGAACATCATCTAATGTGTGTTTTCCTGTAACTACATTTTTATCTAGTAATAGTGCAAGGGCTTCTGTTGTAAAAGTACTTCCTTCTATTTTATTTGAGTGATAAAGGAAGTTGTGTTTTAAAATGCTATATAAGGAGTTTTTGAAATCTTTTGTTTGTAGTAAAGCGTCGATAAAGTTTTTATTCATATAGGTAGTATCCTCCTAATTTTTTTATAAATATGTATTATTAGTTTGCCCAAAATGTCAAATAAATGCCGATTTATTTGACGTATATAGTTTATAGTATATGTATAGTCCTTGCAACACAAAGGTTAAACGTATTTGAGTTTGATTATTTTTTTATAAGTGTTGAAAATACTATATTAATTTTGTGTTACAATATATAAATTTATTTTATTATATTTCGTCTAAACTTCAAGTAAGTTATGGGAAAAGTTTTATAAAATTAAAAAAGCTACTCAAATTAATGAGTAGTAGTTTATGCTTGTTTTTTATATTTATTTAATCCATCAGCGATAAACTGAGAAAGTATTTCTTGTTGGGTAAATGTGGAACTGTTACAGAAGTCTATAAATTCATTTAGGATACAAGAATGTATTCTAAATGATCTTGATGTTAAATTGCTATCTCTTTTCTCACATTCTAGTGTAGATAACTTTGTATTTAATTTCATCATGATTCTATTTATGAGTTCGTCTGATATTTCAAGATTTATTATGTTGTCTATATTTTCATATTGGTTAATAATTCTGCTATATACATAATTATTACGTTTAAATCTATCTCTTATTGTGCTATAAGAAATATTTATTGATTTGCATATTTGACTTATATTTTTTCCTGATTTAAGTTTTGTATTAAAGTATTTGACTTGATCTTCTAAAGCTAGCTTATTAAATGATAATTTATTCACTTTATGTCCTCCCCTAATGAACATTTATACTTTTATATTATATCATGAGGAAAATGTTTTACACAAATACAGAGTATAAAAGATAGCAGGTATTAACCTACTATCTCTTATATTTTATATTTTTTCTTTTATTTCATTTACCTCAGATTCTAAATTACCTAAGTATTGATATAATTCATTTAATTGTTTATATACAACCGTATTCATCTGAGCATTTTCATATATAACGGTAGCATGGGCATTGTTTATGAAACTTTTTAACTCATATTCTGACTCTAATACTTTTGGATCATTATTTATTTTTTTTATATAATGTTCTATACTTTCAAGCTTTTTATTCACTTTTTTTAATAAAGAAGTCTTTATTATATTAATAACTATATTACCATTTAAATATTCGCCTGATTCAATATATCTTCTACATTCCTTTATATCTATAAGAAGATTTTCACAATAATCATATATATTATCCATTATGCTTCTCCCATCTTAAATTTACTGATACACTAATTGTGTCTGTTACCCCTTATGTCTATTTACTTTTAATATTATTAATATGATTGATTTTTTTCAATAATTTTGACAAAACTAGTTGTTAAATGTTTAAGTTTGGATATTTTCATCTACGATTCTTGTTGTGCTAGTTAATTTTTATAATAAAAAACTTCAACCAATATAGTACTTTAAGATTAATAACAATCAATTTTAACTAGAACAATAGATTAACTAATTAGCAGCTATTAAAATCTATTTAGTTAAATGTGTTGAAGGTAGGTTCGAATAATATTATCATAAATGTATAATTAAAAAGGAGTTAGATGAGATCATGGGAGTTTTAAATAAAATTATAACCTTAGTTTTAGCGATTATATTATTTGAAGGACCACAGTTACATAAAGTAGATGCAATTGAAATATATGATAAGACAAAAGTAAATATATCTAAAGAAATTAATTTATAGTTTAAAAGTTATCTAAAATATTTATATTTTGGATAGCTTTTTTTATTTTAGTGAAGTATATATTAAGTTTCTAAAATGAAATAATTAACGTCCAAAAAGTACTATTTAAAGTCTATATCACAACAAAAGATGTATAAATATGGAAAAAACTGTAAAAATAAAGTAGTATAAAATATAGTATAAAATAATAATACGGAAGGAAGTTTAAATTGTGATTAGTATAGGAATATGTGATGATGAGTTACATTATAGATTAAATATCAAAGAGACATTAGATAAAATACTAACCTCATATCCTATAAATTATAAGTTATATGAATTTTCATCAGGAGAAGATGTACTGAACAATTATCCTAAAGATTTAGATATATTAATTATGGATATACAAATGAAATCGATAAATGGAATGGATGTAGCAAGAAAGATTAGAGAATTTGATGAAAACTTAGAGATAATATTTATGACTTCATTTACAGAATTTATGCAAGAAGGGTATGAGGTTAAAGCGTATAGATACATATTAAAGCCAATAAGCGAAAGTAAAATTCTAAAAAATGTTGTACCATGTATAAATGAAATAGTAAAAAGGAGAAGCAACTATTTGACTATCAATGTTAAAAATTATGTAGATAGAATTAAAATAGATAGTATTGTTTATATAGAAACAGATAGGCCTAATATACTAATTTACACGTCAGACAATATGTATAGTGTAAGAATGAGCATATCTAAGATAGAGAAGATGATAAGTGAGCATGGATTTTTTAGATGTCATAACAGTTATATAGTAAATTTAAAATTAGTAGAATCAATGAATGGAAGTACTTTAAGAATAAATGGAAAAGATATACCGATAAGTAAGTATAGGGTTAAAGATTTAAAATTAGCAATAACTAATATATTAGGTGATATAGTATGTTAGAAAAATACGGTATAAATTTATGGGATATTGTTAATACAATTACAGCATATATAGATTGGATTGTATTCTTTACAGTATTAAGTACAGTTGGAATTAGAAACGTATCTAATAAAAAATACTTATTTAGAGTTACACTAATAACATTGTCTATGGGAATCATAAATATTTCTAATATATTCCCTAATACTAAAATTATTTTATGTATTATAACAGGAGTATTATTTTATAAATTATCATATGAAGACAGTATTTATAAAGCCGTGATGATTAACTTATTATTCTGGTTAGGATTAATGATCATAGAGGTATTATCTTCTGGAATAGTGATTTTAATAAATAACCTAGATAGTATACAGCCAATACTAGATGGTAATTTATTTAGATTTGAAGCAATATTTATATCAAAATTACTGTTATTTATAGAATTGATAATAATAAAATACTTTAAGTTATCATTAGAATTTAAGCCTAAAGACATGTTATTAATAGGAGTTCCAATATCATCTAACATAGTAAGTTTATTATTAATATTTGAGTATAATTTTAACCAAAATATATCAAGCAAAACAAATATTGCTGTATTAGGTTTTACTGTTTTACTGATAGTGCTATCTAGTGTAACCTTGTTAATAGCAATAGGAAAGATCGTGCAAGATGATAAGCTTAAATTGGAGTATGAGCTTATAAATGAAAGAATAAGAGCAAATCATAAAGGTTATGAAAATATAAATGAAATACATGAAAAATTAAAATACGTTTATCATGATTTAAAAAATCACATGATTTGTATTAAAAACTACAGTACAAGAGATGAAATAATATCATATATAAATAATTTAGAGTTTCAAATAAGTGATTTTGATAATTTAAAAGATACAGGAAATAAGACATTAGATATAATTTTAGGAGAAAAAATTTATCTTTGCAAAAAATATAATATTGAATTTGAAGAGAATATAAATATTTCAAAGTTAGGATTTATTAAAGACATAGATATATGTGCAATATTTGCTAATGCACTAGATAATGCAATTGAAGCATGTATGAAGATAGATAATGATTTGGAAAAAAGTATACAAGTTAAGGCGACATATATAAATGGATTTGCAATTATTAAATTTACTAACACTAAGGTTAATGAGATTAAATTTAGCGATAAAAGAATTCAAACAAGTAAGGATAATAAAAAAATTCATGGGATAGGTATTTCAAGTATTAAGTATATTGTAGGAAAATATAATGGTGAAGTAATAGTTAATTACTCAGAGAATGAGTTTATATTAAAAATAATGATACCAATAATAAATTAGGGAGTGTAGAAATGAAAAAAGTAGTATTAAAATGTCTTAAAAATATGTCAGCGTTAAGCTTAGGTGTAGCTGTTTTATCAGCAAATAGTCCGAGTATGTGGTTTGTACATCAGCCGAAAGAACCAAAAGAATTAGATAAATTAAAAAAAATAAGATAGATATAAAAAATCTCCTTTGGAAATAGGAGATTTTTTTATGTAAGGAGTAGATATGTTAAATAGTATACCAGAGAAAATTACAAGTGTATTAGTTGAAAATGAAATTATAGAAAGTGATGATTTTGAAATATATAGGTATGGTTTTGAGGCATTAATATACTTTATAGTTAATATCTCAGTAGCGTTATTAATCGGCATTATTTTTGATAGGGTTATACATACAATTGTATTTTTGAGTTGTTACTGTACTTTAAGGCAGTTTACAGGAGGGTATCATGCTAGAAATTATACAGAGTGTACACTTACATTTGTGGTGATCTACCTAATAACTATTTTTATAGATAATAATATAGATGTAGATCAGTATAAGTACATACTAATATTGTTTTTGATTTTAAGTATAATTATAATTTATAAATTGTCTCCAATGGAGCATAGAAATAAGCCTCTTAGTAGTAGTGAAAAAAAACACTATAGAATGGTTGCTATGAACATAGTTGTAGCTGCAAGTTTGGTATTTATTTTAAGTATATGGTTAGATATTTTTAAGTCATATGCTATATATATTTTATTTGCTATTGTTTGGATTTGTATATTATTAATTCTAGGATTTTGTATAAATTTAGATAGATAAATAAAATAAAAAATTTATGGTGGAGAAAAGTATTATTTGTAGATGCAGACTATAAATTAAGTGAAGTGTATTTTTATTAGGAGAATAAGTATATATTAATTTGATGATTTTACATGTATCTATTTTTTATGTACGAAAAATAGATTTTATGGTACAATTTATCTATAAATAGGCGGAAATGTAAAAAAGTTAGAAACTCGGTCGCCAAACAGAAATTCTAACTTTTAACTAAAGCCCTACAAAATAAAGATAAAGATAAGAGTATCTTAATTTGTAAGATATATTTACTTTTTTATAGTGTAATTTTAGCATATCATGTAAATCATTACAAGATGTATCAAGTAAGTTCTCTTATCTTTTTTGAGGGTTATTCTGCAAAGATGGGGGAATTTTTTTATGCAATTAAGTAATTTAGCTCTTGATATAGATATTAATATAGATGAATCAAAAAAACATTTACAAAATTTACATAAGAATAGTAAAGGATACATAACTGTAGCATCAAAGAATCCAGGTTATAAGCAGTGGCATTATAAAAGCGAAGAGCTAATCGAAAATGCTGAGGAAATTCTAAATAATATTAATGCTTATGTTTCTCAAAATACTTTTTATAAACCACAAAGAAGAATTGAAAATATAAAAGAGCTTAGGGCTATTTATATAGATATTGACTGCCATAATACTAAATACACTAAGGAAGCGGTTAAATACTTCTTAGAGAAGGATTTATATGGTTCAAAGATACCTAGACCAAATTATTTAATAGATAGTGGTAGGGGACTTTATTATATTATTTTAATAAAACCTGTTCCAAGTATGGCCATGCCTCTTTGGTATGCTATTCAGAGGTATTTATATAATGAGCTAAAAGAGTTTGGTGCAGATGCTAATGCACTTGATCCAACAAGGGTTTTAAGGGTTGTTGGTACTATTAATTCAAAGAGTAATTCATGCGTTGAAATTTTAGATATGGATTCTTATGAATATTCACTAAAAGAAATTCAGGAGGAGTATTTACCTGAGATTAGTGAAAAAAGAGAAAAGAAAAAGGGTAGACCTAAGAAGGTTGTAAGTTTATTTAATGAATATAGTTTGTATCATGCTAGAGTGATTGATATAGCTAAGATTTGCGAGCTTAGAGATTATGATGTAAAAGGTCATAGAGAGTTAATTTTATTTTTATATAGATATTTTTCTTGTTGTTTCTTAAATGATCCTGATGAGGCTTTAGAAAATGTATTAGAGTTAAATGCTATGTTTAAGGAGCCGCTGCCTGAAAAAGAGGTAATAACTGATACAAGGTCTGCTGAGAGGGCTTATGAGGAAAGAAAGTATAAATATACTAATGCTAAGTTGATTAAGATACTTGATATTACTTTAGATGAGCAGCAGTATTTAAAGACTATTATTTCTGGAAAAGAGAAATATAGAAGATCTGCTGAAGATCAAAAAGCAAAGAAAAAGGCTAAGAGAAGAAATGAAAATGGATTAACTAAAAGGGAGCAAGAGAAACAAGACAATATAAATGCTATAAAAAGTTTATATGAAAAAGGATATAAACAAGTTGAAATAGTTAATAAATTAGGATTAAGTAAGGGGAGAGTATCTCAAATTATAAAAGAATTAAAAAAAGTTTAATGAAACGTCCTCTTAGTATTGGGGGGCTTTAGCCTGTATCTTTTTATTTTGGAGGAGAATGGAATGAAGTTATTATATAGTGATTATTTGATGTACTCTACATTACGATTAGAATGTTTCAATAAAGATAATTTAGTTTGTTTAGGTACTGGTTTTATTTTTAATTTTTATTTTTCACCATTTAAATATCCAATACCTGTTCTTATAACGAATAAGCATATTATTAAAGATTCTTTTATAGGAGATTTAAAGTTTACGTTATCTGATAATTCAGGCAATCCTTTAGACAATGAATTTGTAGGAATTAAATGTACTAATTTTGCAGATAGATTTATTATGCATCCTGATAAATCTATTGATTTATGTGGTATGTTTTTAGGTGAAATAATTAATTCTCTTAATATGGAAAATAAAAAGATATTTTACATTCCATTAGAGAAATCAATTATTGCTACTAAATCTATTATGGAAGGGTTGCTTTCTGTTGAAGATGTAATAATGGTAGGATATCCAAATGGAATTTGGGATGAAGTTAACAATAAACCTATTTTTAGAAAAGGCATAACTGCAACAAGTCCTAAATTTGATTACAATGGAAAAAAAGAATTTTTAATTGATTTAGCATGTTTTCCAGGATCAAGTGGATCTCCTGTATTTATATATAATGAATCTGGATATACCGATAAGATTAATAACTCCTATAATATGAGTTCAAGAATAATTTTTGCAGGTATACTAAGAGGTGGGCATGAGTATACAATTCAAATAGATGATGAGGTTAATGGTACGGTAGAAACAAGTATCCCAAATAATCTAGGTGTTGTTATTAAAGCGGAAACAATATTTGAATTAGAGGCTGAAATGTCTAAAAAATTTTATTTTAATATAAGGAGGAAAATAGATGTATGTTAAATAATATAAATACTGTTTTTTATACAGTTACATTTATTCTTCCTGGATTTATTATTTCCTATATTAAATCGAAGTTTGTTCCAATAAGGATTATACATACTTCAGAATACATTTTTAGATATTTCTTTTATAGTGCTATAAATATGTTTATATCTATTCCTGGTCTTTATTATATGATAGATTGTCAATATAAGTGCAACACTTTATATTCATGTTGCATCAAATACCTCTGCAGGTGTCTTATATCCAAGACACTTGCGAGGTCTAT
>JABLTN010045356.1_pt1 | contig 18279 bp, 21 predicted proteins | sample 7160141 | NCBI WGS metagenome assembly JABLTN01 (sample SAMN14651226, study PRJNA627086) | human gut metagenome | isolation source: feces | host: Homo sapiens | reverse complement strand
CCCAGAGGGGGATGGTAAGCGTAAGGCGAGGTTCTTCGCCGGGGAGCTTAGGGTGTTCTACTGCGGCACGAGCTAAAGTGCAGCGCCCAAAGAGGACATCGGTGAAATCCATCAAGGCACGATCGTTCATCCCCAGAGCCAGATCTAGGTTGCGCAGGCCCACGTCCATGTCCAGACAGAGCACGCGTTTGCCAGACTTTGCCAGAGCAGAACCGATGCCGCAGGTCGTAGCCGTTTTACCGGTGCCGCCCTTTCCTGATGTGATGACGATTGCAGAGCCCATTGCGATCTCCCCTAATAGCGATTTATTATACCATAAAAACTTGACAAAATGCAACCTTTAAATGATGTAATGTGTGGTCACTTTCCCTTTTTATACTCATAATGGAGCCTTTTTCATACGGGAAAAGCGACGAGGATACCCCTTCGGCGTGGGTCGGATCTTTTCCACAACCACCACGCGCCGTGTGATCTCCGTTCCTGGGATCTGATACTGTGCCATAGGTCGAAGCTGGCCGCCCAGCTTGGCGATGGCACGTCCGGCGCGCTCCACTTCTTCCTGGCAGTTGTCGCTTTTCATGGCCAAGAACCGTCCGCCCACCTTCACAAAGGGCAGGCAAAGCTCCGCTAGGATCCGCAGGTCTGCCACAGCACGGGATACCGCCAGGTCATAGCAGTCTCGATAGCCCTCCAGCAGCGCCTGTTCCTCTGCTCGGCCGTGGATACATTCCACAGGGGCAGCACCCAGTTGTGCGGAAAGTTCTGACAGCCACTTCACCCGTTTGCCCAGGCTGTCCAGCAGGGTCAGCTCTATGGTCGGCTCTAAAACCTTCAGCACCATGCCGGGAAATCCGGCGCCGGTGCCCACGTCGATGACCTTTTTCCCCGAAAAATCATCCACCGTCAACAGAGCGGCAGAGTCCAGCATATGCAGATCTACCACCTGGTCTGGGTCAGTGATGGCGGTCAGATTCATCATCTGATTCTGCTCCAACAGCAGGGAACAGTACCGTTCCAGAGTCCCCGATGGGGTAGGGGAGAGGTGCAGGGCGCTTAAACCCTGTTCCAGTCGTGTTTTCATTTAACTGCCTCCCAGGAAAGCCAGAACTTGCTGGATGCCGCTGGCCAGGAGAAAAAGAGCCAGGGCGCCAAAAAGGACGCCGCCGGCCATATATTTTTCCCAACCGGGCAGGGGTTCTTCCGGTTCCACGAAATCCGGTTCCTCCTCATGTCCCGCCCGTCCGTGCTTGACGATCCAGCTTCGGTTGAAGAACTGAGCGGACAAGGCTGCTGCGGCGGGAAAGAGGACGATACCGGTGATGCCAGTGATGAGGGTGGTGGTGGCGATCCAGTAGGTGATCAGCAGAAAGCTGAGGAATACATAGACCGCCCCCATCATGGCCCAAATGCGTTTTGTTTTCATTTAATTGATGTCGTCTCCTGCGTCCTGCTGGGCTTTCAGCAGGTCTCGAATTTCGGTCAGCAAAACTTCTTCCTTGGTGGGTTCCGGATCTTCCTCCGGTTCCTCCTCCTTGTGGTGAACCTTGTTCATGGCGCCGTTGATGACCTTTACCATCCAGAACACCACCAGGGAGATGAGTAGGAAGTTGATGATGGCACTGATGAGGGTGCCGATGGGGAAGATACCCACGGTCACCTTGTCAAACTCAGTCTGCCCGCTGATGAGGGTGATGATGGGATTGATAATGGCGTCTACAATGCCGTTGACGATAGCGGTAAAGGCGCCGCCGATGACCACGCCTACGGCCAGGTCGATGACGTTGCCACGGGAGATGAAGTCCTTAAATTCGCTGATCCAAGAAGGTTTTTTCATATCAATTTTTCTCTTTCTCTCGTTTTAGTTAGGATTCTGCTTCTGATCGACCTGGCAGAGTCTTCAGAGCGTCCAACAAGTCGTTCAGATCTTCCACGCCGTAATACTCCAGCTCCAGGCGACCCTTCCGCTTGCCGGAGATGATTTTGACCTTTCGACCCAGATGATCGCCCAGGTCACGGGCGGCTAAGGCGGCGTAATCCACCTGATTGGGATCCTTTTGGGGTGTTTCCGGTGTTTTTGGGATCTGATTGAGCCGTTTGGCGATGTCCTCTGCCTGTCGGACGGACAAAGCCTTGTCCATGATCTGCTGTGCCAGCGCCCACCGTGCTTCCTCATCGTTCAGGGAGAGGATGGCACGGGCGTGGCCGGCGGTGAGCTTGTTTTCCTCCACCAGCGCCTTCAAATCCTCCGGCAGGCTCAGCAGACGAAGGGCGTTGGCGATGGCTGGACGGGATTTGCCCACTTGACGTGCTACAGCCTCCTGGGTCATGCCGTATTCGGAGATCAAGGTCTGGTACCCCAGCGCCTCCTCCATAGGGTTCAGATCTTCTCGTTGCAGATTCTCAATCAACCCCAGTTCCATGGCCTTCTTGTCATCCGCCTCTACAATGAGCACCGGTACTTCGGAAACCCCTGCCTCACGGGCGGCTCGCCAACGGCGTTCCCCAGAGATGATCTGATAGTAACCAGAAGCCAGCAGGCGGACGGAGATGGGCTGTAAAATGCCGTGGATGCGGATGGAGTCCGCCAGGTCGGAGATGGACTCTGGGGCGAAGAACTTTCGGGGCTGAGCGGCGTTTGGTTGTACTTTTTCGATGGGGAGTTGGGTCACTCCCTGCTGTTCCGGTTCCAGTGCCGCCTCGCCCAACAGGGCGCTCAGCCCACGGCCCAGGCCGGAGTCACGGGTTCCTTTTGCCATGTGTACCTCGCTTTGTTGGTGTTTCACGTGAAACAATCAAGGGTTTTGTTCCAATATCTCTTCCGCCAGTTTTTGATAGGCTTCTGCTCCTCGGGAGAACTTGTCATAGGCCAGCGCCGGTTTCCCGTGGCTGGGGGCTTCACTGAGCCGGACGTTTCGGGGGATGACGGTGGCGTACACCTGACCGGGAAAATGATGCTTGACTTCTTCTGCCACCTGGATAGATAGGTTGGTGCGGCCATCGTACATGGTCAGCAGCACTCCTTCAATGGTAATGCTGGGGTTCAGCTTTTTCTTCACAATGCGGACGGTGGACAAGAGGTCACTCAATCCTTCCAAGGCGTAGTACTCACACTGAACTGGAATCAATACCGAGTCTGCCGCGCACAAGCCGTTCAAGGTCAGCAGTTCCAGGGAAGGGGGACAGTCAATGAGAATGTAGTCGTACCGGTCGGATAGCCTGTCCAGCGCCTCCCGTAACAGATACTCTCGTCGATCCATGCCGATCATCTCCACGCCAGCGCCAGCCAACTCCTTATTGGAGGGCAGAACATCCCCCCAAGGGGTTTGCACAACACCACGTTCCACATCAGCGCCATCAATGAGGATGTCATAGATGTTGGGGGAAACGGCATTTTTGTCCACGCCAAGGCCTGAAGTGGCGTTGGCCTGCGGGTCAAAATCGCAGAGTAGGACGGATTTCCCAGCGGCGTGCAGAGACGCAGTCAGGTTGACTGCTGTGGTGGTCTTGCCCACGCCGCCTTTTTGATTTGCAATTACAATGTGTTTTGCCATAAAATCAACCGCCTGAAAGAGAATATATCCTTATTATAATATAGTGCCAGACGCTTTTCAATGATTTTGCCTAGATTTTACCGCAGATATTGGGAAAAGTGTTTCACGTGAAACATGGAAAAAATCGCTGTCGCAGAGGAAATACGACAGCGAAAGGGGAGAAAAAGGGGATCATACATCGTTTTTGGGGATCGTAATGGTCAGCACGATTTCCTCAACCGTCTCCTCCTTGCCGCAAGACGCACCCACCCCAGCGCGGTTCATAATGCCCAGACTGCGGTTGATGGTGTTGAGAAAGAGTCGGATGTCCTTGATATGGATGAGGGGTTTCCGCTTGGGTTTGGCAGGCTTGGGATCCAACAGAGCGTCAATGTACGCTTCGGTCTTGGCCACCGTCAAGCCCTCCTCAATGATATGATGTAACGCATCCTCTCGCAGCTCCACCGGCAGACGGAGCAGGGCGCGGGCGTGCCGCTCGGACAGCTGATGTGCCAGCATCTCATCCAGCAGCGCCTTATCCAGCTTCAATAGACGCAGCTTGTTGGCCACAGCGCTTTGGCTCTTGCCCACCCGATGGGCGGCTTCTTCTTGTGAGAGGTGGTAAGTAAAGATGAGCTTTTGCAGGGCGGTGGCTTCCTCTACGAAATCCAGATCCCGCCGCTGAAGATTTTCCACCAGTGCCAGCAAGGAGGACTCCAGGTCGCCGGCCTTGACCAAAATGCAGGGGACGTGACTCAAGCCGGCCATTTCTGCCGCTCGCAGCCGCCGCTCTCCAGAGATCAATTCGTATTGACTGGTGGAGAGACGGCGGACAGAAAGGGGCTGCAAAATACCGTGAGTACGGATGGAATCGGCCAGTTCTTCTAAGCTCTCATGGGAGAATCGGGTGCGAGGCTGACCCGGATTGGGGGCAATGTCATGAATGGGGAGGAAGAGAACACGGGTGCTTTCAAAAAGACCACGGCTGCGGGTAAATGCCATAGGTAAGACCTCCTTTTGCACAAAGGATAGCACAGATGTGGAAAAAAACCTGTCGAATCCTGTTGGAAGGAAGAACTAAGGCGATTTCCCGTGGGAAATCGCCTTAGTGAGTGTATTAAAGCTATACACAGTTTGAATTTGTTCTAGTGACTTGTAAAGAAACACTTTTGCTTTTTATGTGTAAAAATTTTATAATACAAATGAGAGGGTGATATTATGGATACAAATGAAATGAAAAGAATCGCATTAAACGCATGTATTGAGATGCTTGGAGAAGCACTTGTGATGCAACACAAAGACTTATGTTGCTGTACTTGTGGAATGATGTCGGATGGCTTATTCCATTATAGCCTTGGAGTAGACATAAAAGAGCGTGCGTACAAGATGGGGGATGAAACACCTTTCGAGTATGTTGCGTTTGTTGTTGTTGATCCCAAAACTGGGGAAGTGACAAGGGATTACAAAGGAAGCTTTTTACCATAACAATTTAAATCAGAAAGTGCTATACGGTTTTGTATAGTGCTTTTTGTGCCCATTGTCAATAAAGCTGACTTTTCAACTGCCGAATATCCTGCCCCCAGAACTCCAACAGCCGATACTCCCCAGCGATGCGGCTGGCTACCTGGGCGGAATAGCGGAGAGCGATCTCTCGTTGGCTCAGGTTGGAGGAGATGACGGTGTGTTTGTTGGAGATGAGACGGGTGTTGACGATTTGGTACAGAGCGCTCTGCAAAAACGGTGTGGTCAGTTCACTGCCCAGGTCATCCAAGATGAGCAGATCGCAGGACAGATAGCGCTGAACGGAGCCTGCTTCCCTTCGTCCAAACTTTTCCTCCTCAAAGTGGCTGAAAATCTGGATGGCTGTGTCATAGACCACGGAAAAACCGGCCTCAGAAACCACCTGAGCAATACAGGCGGATAAGAAGGTTTTCCCCAGGCCAGGGCTGCCGGAGAGGAACAGGTTGCGGATGCCTGTGCGGCCAAAGCGGCTGGCGTAGTTGTAACAGATGTCCCGCACCATCTCCATGTGGGAACGGGGAGAGACACCGCTGGGGCCGGGGGTGGGGGAGTAGTAGTCCAAAGAAAAGGTGTCAAAGGACTGACCCTGAAAATCCAACAGGGAGGACAGCGCTTGAATCTGCTCCTCAGCACAGAGCTTTTTCAGGCAACCGCACATGGTCGCTCCACGCCAGCCAGTGTCGTTGCAGTAGGGGCAGTCCGGTCGGTTCACCAGGTCATCCTCCTGGTATCCTGCTTGCAGCAGCAGCGTTTTTCGCTCCTGCTGGAGGGACTTGCTCTCCGTCCGCAAAGCCTGAATGGCTGCGGTGGGATCTTCTCCATGGCGGAGAGCCGCAGTGGCAGCTTTGGTCACGCCTAGACGCAGCTGCTTGTCGATCTCCTTCACCCGAGGCAGTTGCTGATAAAGTTTTTCCCGCCGTGCTTCAAAGGTGGCCTGCCGCATCTGCTGCCGCTGCTTCAGCCGTTCGGTTGCCCGACGCAGGACTTCCGGTTCATAAGACAAGTGGATGCCCTCCTTTCTGTTAAGAGTTCTTTTCCTGATTGGTCAAAAACGCCTTCATCCAGCGTTCGTTTTCCAAAATTTGACGTTCTTTTTCCTCCTGGGCGGCTGCCGTCTGCACAGGCGCCGGCGCAGGCGCCTTAGAAACCTTTTGGGGGATATTCCGATGCGGATGCCGTTCTCCGGCGGTCACGTCCTCCGGCGTGTGTCGTCCTTCGCTGTGCCAGCGCTTCAAGATGGCGTTGCAGTAGGCCCACTTCATCGTGCCTGTGTTGGTCACTGTCCGGTCGTAAGCCATAGCCACCATCTCCGCCGGGAATCCCATCTCTGCCCAGGCGGTGAGGTATTTCCGCTCACCTGGTGCGGCCTTACGGCCGGTGATCCCCACGGCGGCCAGCAGAGCGCCTTCCTGAGAGCGATAGTATTCCAGTTTTTTCAGATATGCCTCTGCCGCTTCCAATGTGTCCACGCCGGATTCCTTCCAGCGATAAGCTGCGGTGCGGATGACGGACATCCGAGGCTTGCGCCCCTGGCCGTATTTGTCCTGGTGCTCTTGGATCTGCCAAATGACCAGCTGATAGATCACCTCCGGCGGCAGAGCCAGGTGATCGTACAGCTCCAGCAAGATCTTGGTGTCAGAGGGAGACAGCCGCTTGCCCATGGCTACCTCTACCTCGCTGAGCAGGTCGGGGAAGGCGGAGGTCTGATCCTTCAGCTCTTGGTTTAGGTCATCGGCGGAGTAGGCGGGAGCCTGTTCTCGCTTGGGCACTGCTTCATTGAACTGTGGCTGGGGCACGCCACCGGCCAGACCCAACTCCCGCAGGTGGGTCAAAGCGCTGTCCAACTGGAGCCGAGACCAGCCCAGCTCCTTGGCAGATTGGTCGGGATCTAGGTAACCCTGATGGCGGAGTAAGTACAGGTAGAGCAGCGCCGGGTCTCCCTGACCACGGGAAATGAGACTGTCCGCAGCGGCGGCAGTCATAGAGATGGTATCGGTGTCTAATGTAATGCGATGGGAAGCCAAGCGTCTCGTTCCTCCTTCGGAAAGATCCTGTGATGTCTGAACTCTTATTTTACAATACTTTCGGCTAAACGTAAATAATCCGGCAGAAAAACCGGTAAAATTTCAAAAAAAATCTGAATCTTGTTGCATCACCTTGACTGGAAAGACGGATAAAGGTACAATAAATATGTATGAAATTTTGTGGCCCAGTCGAGTTCCTGCTTTGACCGGGCAGTTGTCTATTTAGAGAAATGAGGAGGACTTGCACTATGTCAGTCAAACACATCTTTGTCACCGGAGGCGTGGTTTCCGGCCTGGGCAAAGGCATCACCGCTGCATCCCTCGGCCGCTTGCTGAAACAGCGGGGGCTGCGGGTTGCCTTGCAGAAGCTGGATCCCTATCTGAATGTGGACCCGGGCACGATGAACCCCATCCAGCATGGCGAAGTATTCGTGACCGACGATGGTGCGGAAACCGATCTGGATCTGGGCCACTATGAGCGTTTCGTGGATGAAAACCTGACCGTCAACTCCTCCGTCACCTCCGGCAAAGTTTATACCGCTGTCCTGGATAAGGAGCGGGACGGGGAGTTCCTGGGGCGTACCGTCCAGGTCATCCCGCATATCACCGATGAGATCAAGTCCCGCATTTACCGTATGGAAAAAGGCGAGCCGAAAGACGTCATTATCACCGAGATCGGCGGCACTGTAGGCGACATCGAATCCCTGCCTTTTCTGGAGGCCATCCGTCAGGTAGGTCGGGAGCTGCCTCCTGAGGATGTCATGTACATCCACGTCTCCCTCATCGTCACCATCCCCGGCTCCGGCGAACAAAAGAGCAAACCCACCCAGCATTCCTGCAAGGAGCTGTTGACCATCGGCATCCAGCCCGATGTCATCATGTGTCGGGCAGACCAGCCGGTGACCGAGGATATCCTGAACAAGATCAGTATGTTCTGCAACATCCCTGTGGAGAACGCCATTCCCAACCTGACTGCGCCGATCCTCTATGAGGTGCCCTTGATGCTGGAAAAGGAAGGTCTGGGCAACGTAGTCTGCAAGCACCTGAAGCTGAATGTACCCGAACCTGACCTGACCGAGTGGACTCAGATGGTGGAACGAGCCAAGGCTACCGTAGATGGAGAAGTGGAGATCGCCCTGGTGGGCAAATATGTAGAACTGCACGATTCCTATCTCTCCGTGGTGGAAGCCCTGACCCATGGCGGCATTGAAAATGATGTAAAGGTGAAGATCCGTTGGGTGGACTCGGAAAATGTCACCGAAGGGAACGTGACAGAAGTGCTGGGCGGAGTCAACGGCGTTATCGTCCCCGGCGGCTTTGGCGCCCGCGGTATCGACGGCATGCTCTACTCCATCCGCTGGGCCAGAGAACAGCAGGTGCCCCTGTTCGGCATCTGCCTGGGGATGCAGATGTCCGTGGTGGAACACGCCCGACATCTGGCCGGCATGGTAGGCGCACATTCCAGCGAACTGGATCCTGATACGCCTTATCCGGTCATTGACCTGATGCCCGAACAGCGGGATGTGGATAAGATGGGTGCGACCATGCGTCTGGGCGCTTATCCCTGCAAAATTTTGAATAAGGCTTCCAGAACCTTTGAAGCCTACGGCGAAGAAGTCATCTATGAGCGCCATCGCCATCGCTATGAATTCAACAACGACTATCGGGAAGCCCTGACCAACAGCGGTCTGTCCCTGGTGGGCGTATCCCCCAACGATAAGCTGGTGGAAATCGTGGAAGATCTGAACCATCCCTGGTTCGTAGGCGTCCAGTTCCATCCGGAGCTGAAGTCCCGTCCCAACAAAGCACACCCCTTGTTCCGAGAGTTCATTCGGGCGGCAAAGGAAAACCGAGATCAGTAACAAAAAATGCGATGAGAGTCCTCATCGCATTTTTTTCAATCCTTATCCAACAGCATTTGATAAAAGGCAGAGTAGTTGGTGTCGTGTGCTTTGGTGGCCGCAATGGCGGTTCTGGGGTGTTGATCCAGCAGACCGGTGAGCAGGTAGGGGATGTCATAGCCCCAGACGCAGCCGGCCTCTTTCAGCGCCAGAATATCCTTCTGGATGAATCGGAGCAGGGGATCCAGCTGGTAGCGGGGATTTTTCAGGAAACCGATCAGCGCTTCTAAGGCACAGTTGCCTGCGCCCCGTCCCATGCCGCTGAGGGTGCCGTCCAGATAGCTGGCGCCCATGGACAGGGCTTCGATGGTGTTGGCGAAGGCGCACTGCTGATTGTTGTGGGCGTGGATGCCCAGACGTTTGCCTGCCGGTTCCAGCACTTCCAGATAGCGTTTTGCCATCCGGTTGATCTCTTCCGGATACATGGCGCCGTAGCTGTCCACCAGGTAGACCGCATTCACCGGAGAATCGGTCAGGGCGGCCAAGGCGAACTGGATGTCGCTCTCCCGGCAGTTGGAGACGGCCATGATATTGCAGGTGGTCTCATAACCTTTCTTGGCGGCGTCCTCAATCATGGCCAATGCTTCCGGAATGGTGTTGATATAGGTGGCCACCCGAACCATGTCGATGGGGCTTTCGTCTCGGGGGTGGATGTCGTTGGCGTAGTCACAGCGCCCCACGTCCGCCATGACGGCGACCTTCAGCTGAGTGTCGTTCTCGCCTACTACGGCACGAATGTCCTCATCGTCACAGAACTTCCACTTGCCAAAGGCGTCCGGATCGAACATGGACTTGTCCGCTTTATAGCCGAACTCCATATAATCTACACCGGCCTTGATGTTGGTTTGATAGAGATCCCGAATAAATTCATCCGGGAAAAAGAAGTCATTGACCAGCCCGCCGTCTCGAATGGTGGCGTCCAGAACCCGGACGTCACTGCGGACAGAGAGCAGAGTACCTTTTCGTTCCATGTTCTTTCCTCCTTTAAAGCGACAACGCTTTTTATTGTGAAACCATTATACCACAAACTGTACCATTGTACAGAGGCGAATTTCACAATTTGTCATCTTTTTTCTCCCCCTTCCATGCCAGATTCCGCCGTAACACTGCCGGACCACGCCAGGCGAAGGCACGGTTGCCGAAGGCGGCACGAAAGGTACGGTTGGTCAGCCCCTCCAAATCCTCGGATGACAGGGATGCCAGATAGGGCGCTTCCGGCGTTTGACCGGTCAGCTCAGGCAGAGAGGACGACTGAGCATCTCGGTTGTAGGGACAGGCCAGCTGGCAGCAGTCGCAGCCCCAAATGAGCGGGTGCGCTTGCAGCTGTTCCTCTTGCTCTGCTGTCAGCATCCCTTTCTTTTGGGTCAGATCGGAGAGGCATCGGGCAATGTCGCATCCTGTTTCTGTCAGCGCACCAGATGGACAAGCACGGATGCAGGCGTTGCAGCCAGGGCAGTCCGGTGCAGGTACAGCGGCAGAGGAAAGGGGGAGATCGGTCAGGATAGTACCCAAAAATACCCAGCTTCCATAGGGCGGGACAATGACCAGCCCATGCCGCCCCAAAATCCCCAACCCAGCCAGGCGGGCGCACTGCCGTTCGGGCAGGGGGGAGTTGTCCGCTCCGGGCACAAAGGTTTTCCCGGGAAATTCCGCCTGTAATCCGGCAACGATCTGCCCCAGCCGACGGGACAACGCCAGATGATAATCTTCTCCACGGGCGTAATAGGAGAGATTGCCCTGGGGCTGGTCGGCGCCAGCCCAGTAGGGGAAGGCGGCGATGAATACTCCGGCGGGAGCAGGACAGAGGACGTTCGCTTTTTCCAGCTGGTCTGTGGATAATGCCAGGTCGGCGAAGGCGCACATCCCCCATCCAGCGGCTCCGGCATGGGAAAAGAGGGGGGAGAGGGTGTGGAAATCCATAACAATGCGCCTCCTCGGAAAAAGTCAAAAAATTTCCCCAAAGGGATTGACCTGAAACATAAGGTTAATGTTACACTGTTAAGAGAAAAAATCAAGACCTGAAGGGGGAAAAGCGGCATGAATACCGTTCAAGCAAGCGTTGGCCTGGACGCCACTGCGCTGAAGCTCCTGGGTGTGGTGACTATGACGGTGGATCACATCGGATATATTCTCTGTCCCGACCTTGTTCTGCTGCGCATCCTAGGGAGATTGGCCTATCCCATCTTTGCCTACCTGATCGCAGAAGGCTGTACATATTCCAAGCATAAGGCGAAATACTTCCTCGCTGTTCTCGGTACTGGCCTGCTGTGCTCCATCGCCAGTTATGGGGCGGAACACACTTTGTATCAGTCCATTATGATCACCTTCGCCTGCTCCATCGGCTTGATTTTTCTCCTGGAGCGTGCCCTGGTTCAGCGCAACCGCATCCTCTGGGCTGGCGTGTTCACAGTGGCATTGACCGCCTGCTTTTTGCTTTTCCAGTTCCGCCTGATTCCACGATTGGAAACAGATTATGGCTTTTTGGGTACCATAACTCCCCTGTTGGTCTGGTTGGGTAAGGGAAACCGAGAGAAAATCTTGGGACTGACCGTGGGATTATGCCTGATCGCCTTAGAAATGGGCGGCATCCAAATGTTCTCCTTGGCAGCCGTCCCTGTGTTGGCGCTGTACAATGGAAAACGGGGAAAATATCAGTGGAAGCCCTTCTTTTACCTCTATTATCCCATCCACTTGGCTGTGCTATATGGGATTGCACAGTTGATGTGAAGAAAAACTGCTCGGAATGGATTCTGGCAGCTTTTTGGGAGAAAAAAATTCGCCGGTAGTCCGGCGTCCCAAGCGTTTTGCGGAGCAAAACCTTGGCGCAGGTGGAATTCAGTTCCACCGAGCAAGTGAAATAGAAAAGGGTTCCCAAAAAGCAAAGCTTTTTGGGAAAGGAAAGGCAGGTAACCCGTCGAGTTACCTGCCTTAAGAAGGAAAATGAAAAAACTACTAGCACTTAAAAACCTTTGTCTCTTGCTTTCGAGTGTATGATACCAAGAGACTATTACAAAAATTCGTAAAATTGTATTACAGAAGTATTAAATTAAATGTTTTCTTTTCCACAGCCGCGGAAAAAGTTGTGCAAAACTTTGGCGCACTCCGCGCCCAATACACCGCCGTAAACCACAGGACGGTGGTTAAACCCCTCCTGAAACAACGAGAGCACACTGCCGCAGCACCCCGCCTTGGGGTTTTTGGCGCCGTACCACACCTTGCCGATACGGGCATTGATCATAGCACCGGCACACATAGGACAGGGTTCCAGCGTCACATATAGCTCGCACCCGTCCAGCCGCCAGGAACCCACCTGGGCGCAGGCGGCACGGATGGCCTCCAGCTCTGCATGAGCGGTGGCGTCCGCACCGGCCACTCGCCGGTTGTACCCTTGGCCGATCACTGCGCCATCCTTGACTACAACGCAGCCCACCGGAATGTCCTCTGCCGCTGCTGCGTGGCCTGCCAGCGCCAGCGCCTGTGTCATATAGCGTTCCTCTTTCGTCATGGGTCGCACCCTCCTTGTCCTGTTGGACAGTGTACAGGAGACGGTGGAAAAAAACAAGAGGGTTATTGCAGATAGACCTTCAGACGGGTGATGTTGTCCTCCTCTGCCTGAATGGTGGCACGAGCTAAGTCCAGCGCCTGCTGTTCCGGCTGCGTGGGAGGCGCAGCGTCCTGCTGGGTGTCTGCCTGGGTGGGTGGGGCGAAGGAATTCAGCGCCTTGGTCAGGGAGACGATGCCCATGCTGCTGCCCTGGATCATCATCTCCGCCAGGTGGCTGGTCTCTCGGTTGCACAAGGTGTTCCCCTGGAGAGACAGCCACAGCAGGGCATATTTCCCGTTGGTCACCTCTTTGGGGCAGCGCCCCATGGCCTTCATCTGGTTCTCCGCATTGGAAGCGGTGGCCTGATACTGCCGGAATTGGGTCTGTAGGTCGGAACGGAAGCGGGCGTTGTCCACCTTGGGCAGCAGGAGCCGAATGGAGATGTCCCCCATCTTGGCGCCGCGGTAAACCTCCTGCAACAGTTGGTATTGATTGTTGAAATCCATGCAAAGTGTCCTTTCCCTGTGGAGATTTCCACAGCTTTGTGAGAAAACAAGAGTAGCTTGCCCAGTGGATTGAAAAAAATGCAGAAATAGAGTAAAATGCTCTCAACTGGATTCAAGAGAGGATGAATATAACATGGATCAGTATTGGCTGGAAGTGGCCATTGACACTACGCCAGAGTGCTTGGATGATGTGGCGGCCTATTTGACCGGCTGCGGCATCGTGGGGCTGTCCCTGGAAAATGAAGCGGACTTGAACGAGTTCATGGCGGAGAACAAAGCTTATTGGGACGAGGTGGACGATGCCCTGAAAGCCGCCTGGAAGGGCGTCTCTCGGGTGAAATTTTATGTGACCGAGGACGAGGACGGCAAAGCCCGCCTGGCAGAGGTGGAGGCCGGATTGGAAGCCTTCCGTCAGCGGGTGGGCAAGGATGCTGGCACCTTGGCCATCTCCACCACATCCCTGCGGGAAGAAGATTGGTCGGAGAATTGGAAGCAATACTATCAGCCCTTCCCGGTGGGCGAAAAGCTCTATGTGGTTCCTGAGTGGATGCGAGGGGAACCTGTCCCCCAGGGACGCCAGCCGGTGTACCTGAACCCCGGCCTCATCTTCGGCACCGGCAGCCACGGCACCACCCGCCTTTGCCTGGAAGGGGTAGAGCGCTATGTGAAACCTGGGGATCGGGTGTTGGATCTGGGTACCGGCAGCGGTATCTTAGCCATCGCCGCCGTGCTCTTGGGCGCAAAGGAAGCCGTGGGCTGTGACATCGACCCCAAAGCCTCCCGTGTGGCGGCGGAGAACGCTTCCTATAACGGCATCGGCATGGATCGGTTCCGCTGCTATACCGGAGTTAAAGGCCAGCTTGGCGGGGAAATACGACCTGGTGGTGGCCAATATCATCGCTGACGTCATCATCCCCCTGACCGCCGTGGCAGGGGACTACCTGAAGCCGGACGGCCTGTTCCTCACCTCCGGCATCATCGAGCACCGGGCAGAGGACGTGAAGAACGCTCTGGAAGCCCACGGGTTTGTGATTTTGGAGACCCGGAGCAGAGAGGGCTGGGTCAGCTACACGGCAAAGCACAACGGGTAAATCAGAAATGATGCACAAGGCACTCTCCGGAGGGAGAAACTTCGTAAAGAAGTTTCTCCCTTCGGTTTTTGTAATCAGCCGGAATGATTGAATGCAGGTAAATCAATCACATAGGAGGATTACACAATGGATAAGTACATCTATGATGAAAAGAATGGGCTTTGGTATGAATTGCGAGGCGACTATTACTTACCTTGTCTGAGGCTGCCAGAGACAACGGAGGTACATATCGGTATCTGGGGACAACGTCATCGCCGGTATCTGAAAGAACATCGCAAAACTGCCTATACTCGTCTGCTGACAAGCGGCAGGCTGAACAAATACCTTGCCGATATAGATCATCAAGCGGAAGAACTGTTCTCTCAGCTGGTAAGTCAGATGGCAGCAGCCGAGGGTATCACCGAAGCGCTCAAAGCGGCCGATCAGATGGAATGGGTACGTCGCACGAACAGCATTCGAAACCGTGCCAGAGAAATCGTCAATTCCGAACTGATTCACAACTGAGTAGACCCCGGAGTACAGGCCGAAAACGGCAGTCTGTACTCCGGGGTCTCTTTGGGCAAAATCGTGCGGTATCGGTCTAACAAGCAACGGATTTGCTGGGGCAAATCCAGCTTAACAGGGAAAATCCCTATGACCCTTACAGGATTGTCTCCTTCAAACAAAATTAAAACTCCCGGAATATTCCGGGAGCTTCTACTATTATAAGGAGAAAAAGTGCAGCTGTTTTCGTTAACATAAAAGTCACCTGATGCCGGACAAGCCGGCGAGCTGAAGATACGGTCATCCGATCAGGTCTCTATTTTCTCCTCGATGCAGGAAGACAGCTCATCTTTACCGTGAGCCGCAACACAAAACAGTCTGCATTTCTCTCCCTGCACCATCAGAAGATATAACCGCTCCATCCTGTTGGCCCGCATGATTCTGCACGCCATCTGTATGTCCACGTTGGAAGGGACACAAGGACTGCACGACGGGTGACTGTGCACTACGCCGCAGAACCGCAGTGCCGGACCGCTCCAGTGCTTCCGCACAAAGTCCTGTATGGGCAGTCGGCTGGGAATATAGGTGGCATTGCCGACACCTGCATCCGCATCAAAATAGTAGTCCGCAATCCTGCCGTTTTGATCTGCTGCAAGGATGCCGCCGCATTCCGGCTTCTGCCTGCCGATCGTATCCATGATCTCAGTTAAGACCTTTGGTGAGATATACATCCGCATCCCCTCCTTGCATCAGTGCAGCAGACAGGGCAGCACCCCGCCTGGATGCTGCCCTGTGCCGGGACGGTATCACCGCCGCTTACTTGTAGCAACCGCAGGCCGTATCCGAACTGCTGGTATCACGCCTGTGGTAGTTGCAGAATGCCTTGCCGAAGCCGTACTGCTCATAGTACATACAGCTGCCGCAGGTCAAAGAGAAAAATTCGCATTCCGGCATCTCAAACATAGGTTCGCGCTGCTCTTCGCTCTGATATTCCTTCTTACTGTTCATTCTGTTACCTCCTGACTTCATTCCATTTGACAACATACCGATACAGACCGTACTGTATATAATAAATATAATACCTGTATTTGTGAGTTGTCAAGCCAATAATGCGGTGGAAGGAAACTGCCTTGTGTAGTGATGGGATGAGGAAGTATGACGACGATACAAAAGAACGGATACGTCTTTTTGGTTGACCGGGAAAAAACGCAGCAGTATTACCGCACCCACACCCTCTGTGGCTGCGTGTATTGCCGCAATTATTATGCCCAGGTGAGACAGCAATTCCCGCGATTGGACGCCTTTTTGAGTGAATTTGGGGTAGATATTGCAAGGCCGGACGAGATCATGAGTGTGGAGCTGGAAGGACGCGTGGCGTATCTCAACGTGGATTATACGGTCTGCGGAAGGGTTCAGACGATGGGAGAAGGGGAGATAGAATTGTATGATGGACGGCTGCTGCATATAGCTGTCACCGAGGGGTTCGCTTCTCCCAACGAACAGACTGGGGACTACTTTACCATTTCTGTGACGGAACTAGAGTTGACCAAACAAAAAAAGGAGACACTTCCTAAGGAAGTGTCTCCTTTGGGTTTCGTTATAGGAAGATGCTGACGCCGCTGAACAGCAAGCCGCCCACCAGCAGAACCCACACCCAAGGGGAGGTGAAGCAGGCGTGTGCTTTCTCCGCTCGGGAGAAGGGCAGCGGCCCAGGTTCCAAGGTATAATGCTTCCGGCGCACGAAGAAAAGCACCACCGAGAAGCAGATGGAGAACAGGATGACACAGGCCAGCAGGTAATCCAGCAGGTCAGACTCTACCAGGGAGGTCAACACGCTGATGCCGTTGATGAGCATATGGATGCCAATGGTGTAGCGCAGACGGTTGGTCAGCAATACGATGGCGGAAAAGATTGCGCCCAGCACAAAGGCGTACAACGTCTGGTTCAGGTTCCCGTGGAACAACCCAAAAGCCGCCCCGCCGATGAGGATGGCGGCGCCGTCACCGAAGATACGCACCCGATCCAGCAGCAGCCGACGGAAGATAAATTCCTCTGCCACAGGGGCGACCACCGCGAAGGTCAAAATGGCGGTCACCGGCGGCAGGGCAGATTCCATGGCGGACACGGCATTGCCTGAGGACTGTCCCACGAACCCTTCCAGGACATGGATGAGCGCCAAGGTCACATAGGAGAATAGATAGCCGGAGCCGAGGGAAAAGACAACAGCCAGAAATTTCTCCTGCCCAGACAGGGGATTGACTGGAGCGGGCGGCTGCTGAGGGAGACTGCGCAGAAGCAGAGGGATGAGGAGGATACTGGGGACATAGACGCAGAAGTCGTTGAGGAACATCAGGATGGTGTAGTTGGTCCAGCCTACGAAGGTCATCCAGATCTGTACGGACAGATAGGACAGGGCTTGGGAGACCACGAAGGTGATCAGCAGGGTCAGCGCGACTCGGCCAAACCACCGGCGCAGCTGACGGGGGGAGATCGTTTGTTCCATGAAATCGCCTCCTTTTGAAAGTGAGAGAGCAGGAATGGCGTCATTTCGAAGGGGAAAAGATGCTTTTTTCTCTGCTGTCCGAGTAATGTTAGTATATCAGGGTTGTGCGAAATTGACAATCCGTGCTACAATAGAAAATTGGTGGAGAGTGTCTCTCTGCCAAGCACCTTTGATTTGGAAGGAGACCCTTCGTTATGAAGACCAAGGCAGATGTTGCCATCATTGGCTGCGGCGAGGCCGGGATCTTTGCCGGCTATGAATTGAAGAAGCTGCATCCGGAACTAGAGATTGTTGTTGTGGAACAGGGGAAAGATATCTATTCCCGAAAATGTCCCATTGTAGCGGGCAAGGTGAAAACCTGCGTCCACTGTAAAACCTGCGACACCATGTGCGGCTTCGGCGGTGCAGGCGCATTCTCTGACGGCAAGTTCAACTTCACCACACAGTTTGGCGGTTGGCTCACCGATTATATGGAACCGGCAGAGGTCATGGAGCTGATCGAGTATGTGGACAGCATCAACGTCGCGCACGGCGCCACCATCGAACGCTACTCCACCTCTACCCCTGAAGCACGGGCACTGGAGATCGAAGCGCTGAAATACGACCTGCACCTGCTCCAAGCCCAGTGTAAGCACTTGGGAACAGAGCGGAACCTACAGATCTTGACCAACATTTATGAGGATCAGAAGGACAAGATCGAGTACCGCTTCAACGTCTCTGTGGAAAAGATCGAGCAGTTGAACGACGGCTATCGGCTCGTCACCGACCAAGGGGATGTGGACTGCACCTACCTGGTGGCTGCCCCCGGCCGATCCGGCGCAGAGTGGTTCGCCACCCAGTGTAAGGATCTGGGGATCAAGCTCATCAACAATCAGGTGGATATTGGCGTCCGTGTGGAGCTGCCTGCCAAGGTGTTCGAGCATATCACCAACGTGGTCTATGAGTCCAAGCTCCTCTACCGCACCAAGCAGTACGGCGACCAGGTGCGTACCTTCTGCATGAACCCCTACGGTCATGTGGTGGCCGAGAGCGTGGAAGGCATCAACACCGTCAACGGTCACAGCTATTCCGATCCGTCTCTGCGCAGCGAGAACACCAACTTTGCCCTGCTGGTGTCCAACCGGTTCACCGAGCCGTTTAACGAGCCTTATCGCTACGGCAAGCACATTGCCTCCT
>JABLTN010106020.1_pt1 | contig 18284 bp, 16 predicted proteins | sample 7160141 | NCBI WGS metagenome assembly JABLTN01 (sample SAMN14651226, study PRJNA627086) | human gut metagenome | isolation source: feces | host: Homo sapiens | reverse complement strand
TAACACTGTATATAAGAAATGGCTAATTTATTAGTATTCCCTATGCTAAAAATTTTATACTTTCCTAAGCGTTAAAAAATATCAACTATATTTTTATAGTTGATATCTCTAACTCCTCTATCAAATTCAATCTCATATTGTTAAATGTTTTTTATGCTACCAATAATTATACCTATTTTAATCATTAGATATATTTTTGTATCTTTATTCAATACGAAACTCCCTTCATATTTGGGATAATCATCATTGTATTAATTTTCTATGTTATACAATAATGATTTAACTTTATCATACCATTCATTTATTGAAGCTGATGTTCTTCCTTTATCATTAGAAATATCTATATTTACTTTATATTTACCCCTAAGTAAAATATTCTCAAGCAATTTTAGATTAATATCCTCTTCATTACTATTTACATTATTGTTAAAAATACTATTTTTTTCTCCATATCTTTTAAATGTTTTTTCACCTTTAAACTGACAATTATTAAACTCAATAAAACAATTTTCATCGCATATATTAATATTTAAATCACTTTTAAATATACAATTATTAAATTGTATATCTTTTAAATTATTTTTATAATTTGGTGAAATAGTAACATTTTTTTCAAATACACAATTATTAAATATACCACTATTAAATTCATTGTGTTTATCAAGATTAACTGGAGATTTAAATTTACAATTAGTAAATTCTCTGTATGCATTATATGCATTAAAGCTAAATCTCATTGTTTCATTTATATTGGTTTTATTATAAAAATTACAATTTTCAAAAATGTAATCTTCCCCTAAATATGGAGCTACATCTATGTCACAATTAATAAACTTTGCTCTTTTTCCTGCTAACTTTTCCACATCACAATTCTCAAAAGCCAATGTTTTAATACTAGTCTCCATGCTCCCCCTTATAGTTGAATCCTTAATAATTGTTGATATTATTCCTTCATCATTATCATCACTTATAGAAATTAAAGTATCAATTATGTTATTATATACTCTACTATAAGCACTTCCAGTTTCATATCCCCTTGCCCATCGCAACATTGGTATACTATTAGAATTTCTTACTGTTAATCCTACAACAGAATACCTTATAAGATAACTAAAATCATTATTATTTTCATATACATGATTAAATCCAGTATTATCTATAATCGTATTTCCTGCACCATTTTCAATTAAATCGCAATTTCTAAAATATACATCCTGACATTCTTGCCATCCATCTTCAAAATCTACTGCTGCTGGAGTTATACTATTACCACATCTTGTAAAGCTACAATTCTCTATTAATAAGTCATCACAAGTACTAGTTGCTATAGCAGTAGTTCTAGTATCAATAAAGTTTATGTTCTTATAGCTCCAATTAGTTCCTAACTCCCTATAAAATAAACTAATATTTGAATCTTTATTTACTTCACCATAAAATGAAACTGTTACATACTTGGAATTGTTTGGTATCCTGCATTTTCTATACTGATATCCAACTACTGTTTCAATAAATTCTTTATTTTCATCATAAAAATTATAATATATGGTTAAAGACTCACCCTTTACTCCCCTATATCCTAAATAAGTTCCAGTCATTATGTAGCCATCATTTAATAAAGATGATATATCTTTTAATTCACTAGTACACCATTTTTCATCTTCTTTTAGCACTCCATTTATAACTATTCCTTCAATAAAACTAGTTAAATTACCTGCTCCAGCTATGGTTTCTCCCTCTGTACCAATGGTATGTCCTGTAGTTGATTTAATAGTTAAATCTTCAATACTTGAATATTTTCCTCCAGCTATGTACAAAGTATTTATTGGTTCTCCATTATATCCATATTCTAACCCTAAATCTTTCCTTTCAAATCTATCCCCTTCTAGAATTCCATTTATTAAATGAGAATCAAATGTATTATCCATTCTTACTAAGGATATCCCTATATTATTTTCACATACTGTATTTAATTTAAATGTACTTTTATTCATATCTACCGTAAAATTTGTAGGAATATTTATACATTCAGTTCTGCTAGTGCACTTAACCCTATAATATCCCTTTGGCAATACACATTTCCTATATCCTTTACTTTGTAATTGAAAAAAAAGATTATTTAACCCATCTCTTGTATTTATCATATCTTCTTCATTTAAACTATTATTTTTACTTATATTATATTTTACTAAATCATCATCTTTAACATAATATATCTCACTATCTTTTAAATTATAACTTTCTGGATCAATAACTAATATATCATTATATAACTTAGCTGATTTTAACCCTGTTTCTTTATCTATAGCTTGAATACTAAAATAATGTTCACCTTCACTTAATTTTCCTAAATTAATCTCATTATCACCTGCATCTACAGTAATAATCCTGGATATCTCATCATCAATTGCATATTGTATATCTAACTTTAAATCTTCATTTTTTAAATATTCTTTTTGTTCATAATCAGTAACATAAAAATTAACAATAAATTCTTCCTTACAACTTGGCTTATTATTAAAATAATATGTTGAAATATAAGGTACTTCATTATAATTAACTTTATTACTTCTTGTATTTAACAAATTATTTTTATTATCATATCCTATAATTAAATCTCTTATCCTAATAATATTGTTTTCTATATTTTTTTCTTCTTGTACGTAGTTTTCTTGAGTATCTGCATCATAAATCATATTAATAACCTCTACCTATTTGTATAATGAATTTTCACCATATTTTTAATTGTTGCCTTATTTTAATTTTAAAATTCATTTAATGCAAAAAAGAAGTGAAATTTTTCCACTTCTTATAAATATTATTTAAATACTGAATTACTTTGTCCATAACCAGAAAATACTTTTTGTCCTTTAAAGGTACAATTAATAAATTCTATATAACAATTAGCATTCCTTATATTAATTACAGTATTCCCTTCAAAAATACATTTAACAAATTGAATATCTCCTAAAGTATTTGCATAATTAGGTTTAATAGTTACATCTTTTTCAAAAGTACAATCTTCAAAATATCCACTATTAAACTGATTATGACAATCTAAAACTGATACGGATTTAAATGAACAACTTATAAACTTCCTCGTTGTATTATAAGCATTAAAACTAAATCTTATACTGCTATTTTTATCATCCATATTATAAAAATTACAGTTTTCAAAAACAAAATCTTTTCCTAAATATGGCTTAGGGTGAATATCGCAATTAATTAATCTAACTTTTGATCCAGATATACCCAATAACACACTATTTTCAATAGCAAAAGTTTTTATGCTAGTTTCAATTCCTGAATTTAACTTCCACTTCTTAATTACAGTTGATACAATACCTAAGTCACTGTCATCTGTTGATGACATAAATAATCCAACTATTTTATTACTAAGATTTCTAGAAAATTTGCTTCCAGTTTCATATCCTCTAGTCCATTTAAAATTAGTTAGCTCATTATTCTTAGATACTACTCCTAGTACTGAATATCTAATTGTAAAGCCAATATTATTATTATTCATATATATATGATTAAATCCACAATTATCTATAATATCTTCAGTTCCAACCCTATTTCCAATTCTTCTACAATTCATAAAATAAATATCTTGACATTCTTGCCATCCATCTTCAAAATCTACTGAACAAGGAGTAATGCTATATCCACAGTTAGTAAATGAACAATTATCTATAAGCAAATTGCTAGCAACAGATATGGCTATTGCTGTTGTTCTTGTTTCTTCAAAATCAATATTTTTTATAATATGATTAATACCTAAATCATTGTAAAAAATATTAACAGTTCCCACTGATGATAATTCAGCCATTAATGATACTCTTACATATATAGCTTCATTTGGAATCTTAGTACGTCTATATTGATACCCGACTGTTGTTTCTATATAATTCTTATCTTTATCATAATAATTAAAATAAATAATTAAAGACTTTCCAATTACCCCTCTATACCCAAGATATCTTCCAACTGCAATAAATCCTAGTTCTTTAGCAACAGAAATGTCTTTCAATTCACTTGTTATCCAATTATCATTAGTAGTTTCTTTTCCATCAATAATAAATACATTTCTAAAATTGCTCAATGCCCCATATGATCTATTAATTCCTGAACTTGTTAATGTATGACCAGTAGTAGCTTTTATTTTTAAATTTTCACACGAACAATACTTACCACCATAATACATTAAAGTGTTAATTGGTTCTCCATTATAACTTCTTTCTAACCCTAAAGATTTTCTTTCAAACCTATCTCCTTCTAAAATACCATTTATTAGATGTGAATCATAACAATTATTAAATCTAACTAATAATATTCCAGTATTATTTTCTGTAATTGTATTAAGCTTAAAAGTACTTCCATTCATATCTACTGTAAATTGTGACGGTATATCAATTGTTATACTTCTACTTGTACATTTAACTCTATAATATCCATTAGTAGGTAATATACATTTCCTATATCCTTTAGATTTTAAATCTAAAAATAAATTATTTAACCCAATTCTATTATTAGTAACCTTAGTATCATCAGTTGTATCTCTATCAGTAATACCGTATTGAGTTAAATCATTTTTGGTTACACTATAAACTTCATTATCTTTAATATTATAGGTTTCAGGATTTATAACTAATATCTCATTATATAGTTTATTACTTCTTACTTTTGATGTTTTATCAACTGCTTGTAAAGAAAAATAGTGTTCTCCTTCTGACAATTTCCCTAAATTTATTTCATTATCTCCTAAAGGCACTGATATGAATTGCACGTTATTGTTATCAACTTGATATACTACATAAATTTCTAAATTATTAATATTCTCTAAATATTCACTTTGATTATAATTTGTTACATAAAACGGTATTATAACATCCTCATTTATAGTTGGTTTAAAATTAAAATAGTACGTTGAAATATATGGTGATTCATTCCAATTTAAAATTTCCTTTTTATATTTAAATATAATAATTTGATTTAAATTTTCCTCAGTTAAAATAACTTTTTTACTTCTTTCACCAATTACATAATATCCATCTATTTCTTTTGCAGAATAACTATACTCTCCTAATTCTAATTCTATTTTATCTGAGTCTATTAAATCTTCATTAAAATCTGGATCTATATATCTTATTATAATATTACCTTTAGTTGTTATTTTTTTATATTTATATATTACTGTCATTTCTATATTATTTTCTACATTTATTGTAACTTCTTTATCCCCTTGAAACTCATATCCATCTATTTCTTTGATAGTTTTATCAATTAATTCTGTATTTACTATATCCTGATTAGTATCTTTATCAATATACTTAATATTAATTTTATCAATCATAAAAAACCTTCTCCTTTGTTACTTATTTTATATTATATGAATAACAAAAAAGAAAGTTTCCTTACTCCTATTAATTTTTACTTATTAATAAATACTTTTTCTCCACAATACTCTTCAACGAAATACAAAGGTCTATTTTTTACTTCTATAAATATTCTACCTAGATACTCACCAATTACCCCTAAAGAAATTAATTGAATTCCACCTATCATAAGTATAAAACAAATTATACTAGCATATCCTGGAACATCTATTCCTAAAATTATAGTTCTTACTACTATATAAACTATATATATAAATGCTACTAAAGCACTTAAAATCCCCATAAACGTTGCAATTCTAAGTGGAGCTGTTGTAAAAGACGTTATACCATCTATAGCTAAATCTATAAGTTTAAAATAATTCCATTTTGTCTTACCCGCAACTCTTGAATCTCTATCAAATTCTACTTCTTTCTTTTTAAAACCTATTAGGCTAAACATTCCCTTTGTATATCTTTGCTTTTCTGGAAATTTTCTCAATGCTTCAATAGCTCGTCTACTTAATAATCTAAAATCCCCTGTATCTTTTTGAATAGGAACACTCGAAATATTACTTAATATTTTATAAAAAGCTTTTGAGGTAAACTTTTTTAGCCAACTCTCTCCATCCCTGCTTCTTCTTTTAGCATAAACATCATCATATCCCTCTTCATAATATTTAAGCATTTCTATTATAAGTTCAGGTGGATCTTGTAAATCTGCATCAATTATTACAGTTGCATCACCAGTTACGTAATCAAAAGCAGCTCCCATTGCAACTTCTTTCCCAAAATTTCTAGAAAGATTTAAGTAACATACCCTTTTGTCATTACTTCTAAATGATTTTACAATATCTAAAGATTTATCTTTACTGCCATCATTTACAAATAAGAACTCTATTTCATAATTATCTACTTGTTCGCCTAATGCGGTTAATCTTTGGTAAAGATAAGGAAGAGATTCCTCCTCATTATACATCGGTATTATTATAGATAATTTATTCATATTTATTTACTCCTATATAATTTTTATTTAACTTTATATAAATAATATTTTGTATCACCATTTGAACTAACATCAACACAATTGTAATTTTATTCTAAATACGGAATATTTCTATCATCAATTTCACTCTCATATTCTGATTTTTTAAATACTATATAGTCAACTAATTTTTCTTTTATATAAGTGTCTTGCATATCTATCATCTCTGGAAAATTTTTCCTACTTATATTTACTTTACAAAAATATTTGCAATTTGGAACTATCCCCGTTGCTGTATAAAATCCACCATCTAAAAAACCATAGTTTAATAGTGTAGCATCTTCAGTTAAATTTATTATATTTGCAAATTTATATTGAACTAATGACTCTTTATTTTTCAATAAACTTTCACTATTATTTCCCAATACTATAGTAAGTAAAAAACAAAATGCTATAATAATAAAATTTATCTTTATATCATAAAAATTATTAATACTTACATTAAACTTTTCTAAAATATTTAATAATATTATTGGTGATAATACTATAAATGCAGAAAAAATTAAAAAATAATAATCAAATGCAACATTTCCCCAAAATACTCCTAATATGAGAATAATACCCATAAAACCTATTCCAATTCTCCCCAAAATATTTCCTATGTATTTTTTAGTAAACATAAAAGGTATTACTCCTAATGAAAATAAAGATATTATTAGATTCTTTTTAGCAAAATAAATAAATGTTCCAAAACATCCATTTATTCTAGTTAATATATCTATTTTATGACTATACAAAGTAATATTTATTATAAAATAAGTATTAATCCAATCATATATAGCATTGTTAATTGCAAAATATATTATCCATGGAATTGTAGCCAAAATCATTCCAAATAAAAACACTATGCAACTTTTAATCCCTCTCATAATTTTTTTATTTTTTATCATATCAATAAAAATAAACATCATCCAAATAAACCAAAATCCCAACATTGTATATTTAATCCATAATACACACCCTGCTATAAATCCATTAATTAGCAATATTAAATAACTCATTTCTTTATAATGTTTGTTTTTAAAGTACTTAATATAATAATATAAGCTTATTATTAATAATGGTAATATAAATTCTTCTGCACTATCCCCTTCACAAAATGCACTTGATGTTATAATTAATGAAGCAATAATTGGTATAAAAAACTTATAATAATATTCTTTACTAAATATCCCCCAAATTTTATTACTCCAATATAACAATACCGATAGAGATATAACTTCAAAAATATATACTCCAAAAAAACTTTTATTTGAAATCAAATATGCTAATCCATGTATAAAGTATAATAATGGTCCCTTTTGCTCAAACAAATCTTTATAAATAACTTTTCCATTCATCATTCCTTTTCCAACAGTAAAAAAGCAATTTGGATCTGTCCAATAATTTAAAGGATATAAAAATGATGATTTAGTAGCTACTGCTAAAAAAACTATAGAAATTAATAAGCAATATAAATATATTTGTATTCTCTTATTGCTAATCTTAAATTTAATGTATTTATTCAAATCATATTCCCCCTCTTTATTTATTTAATAGTTACTATATATTATCAAACAGTATACTAATACTAATTTGGGGTACCCATATCTTGTTTTTTAACTTATATTTGCAATTACAATAGATAATATATTTCCTATACATGAAGTATAAAAGGAATTATCTCTTTACATTTTCTTTTTTTCATCAATAATATTGTACATGTAATTATAGGAATACAATAAATCAAATGAAACTATTATTGAGAAAAAATATAACTTATCCTTAAATTTATATATTAGATAAATTATTGATATAATAGTTAAAATAAATGATATTACTCCATTATGTCTAAATAGTACAGTCCCACTTAACCCTAAAATTAGAGTTATACAATCTGATATTTTAATTTTATCCTCTAATAATAGTCTTTGGTAAAGATAAGTAAGAGATTTCTAGTCATTATACATAGGTATTATTATAGATAATTTTCTCATTCTCATATTTTCTCCTTCTACTTATTAAATATAACCGATAAATCATTACTGTAAAATTCCCTAAAATTATCCCTTCTTTTATTGATTCAATTCTTGATAAATGAAATGTTAAATTAAGACCTCTAGGAATTCCTGGAATCCATAATAAAAAAGTTGCATATATGCATACAAAAGCAAAGATATATTTGTGATTATTTTCATTTAAAAAATAGTTATTAAATGCATATAATTTATTATTTATTTTATTAAGTAATCTCATCTATATTCCTCTCTTTAATTTCAATCTTCCTTTATAATTATTGAATTTTATTATATAATCATGTACTACAAAAGCTATTACTAATGATAATAATAAACAAAATGTTATACTGAATAATGAATTTTTATTTATATATCTACTATAAGCTATTATTATCATTTGATGAATCATATAAAACTCCATACTAAAACTAGCAATCTTTTGCAGTATTCTATTGGATAATATTCTAGATATAATTCCCTTTTCAAAATAAAAAATAAATAATATACTTATTAAATTTGGAATATAATACACACCACATCTAGTTTCTGCCGGTAAATATCTCGAGAATATATAAACTATACCTAAAAATATAATACTTATTATTTCTAATAAAGAAAAAATCTTAATATTTAAGTTATTTATTCTAATACTTTTTAGTATATTAGCCATATTCATTCCAATAATAAACTGTATAGCTCTTATACCTGGATTAATATAAATTAACCATTGATATATACTATAATTTTTAAATATTAACTCTAAAATTAATTCTATAATTAATATAATAACTACCATTAAGCAACTCCTTTTAACATTAATTTCAGATATAAAATTATAAATAGGATTTGCTATTAAATAACAAAATGTAAGTGACGATATAAACCATAATACTCCATTATACGAAAAATAGATTTGTGGATTAGGTATATAACTTTGAAGACAAAATAAATCAATAATTATAGTTATAGCCCCCTTGAAACTCTTAAAAAAATTCTCACTTAAAATAATTCCTAAAAATAATGATAATATATATACAGGATATATTTTTTATATTTTTTTTTAATACATAAAATATATATTCTTTTACTTCATATATTTTTGTAGTTTTACTTAAGGATAGATAAGTTACAACCCCAGACAACATAAAAAATAATATTACAGCAAATTGTCCATCATAAAATAAATTACTATATATCTTTAAAAATAAGCCTTCATTCATTAATGATACACAATGATAAAAAAATATAATTAGCATAGCTATAACTCTTATTCCTTGATAACTTCTAATCACTATATTTACTCCTTATTAATGAAATAATAGCTATAAACTATTAAGCTACTTACCAATACTAAAGTTGGATATCCATATCTTGCTTCTGAGCTTATATTAGCAATTACAATAGATAATATATTACCTACACAAGGTATAAAAGGAATTAACACATTGAATTTTCTTTTATTTATTAATAATACTGCACATGTAATTATAGGAATAAAATAAATCATATGAATTGAAAATAAATTTAATCTAACAAAATCTATCTGCCACATTATTGCTGCTGATCCTATTACATCATAAGCCATTAAAAAGAAATTTTTAGGTAACAATTTGAAAAAAATCTTTATTAATATTTCTTCTTTATTTACTAATGTATTTGCAAAACCGTACTCACTATCCTCTTTATCTATATTCCATAATAAATCTTGACCTTGGCTCCAATTATAATTTTTTTTAATAACTTCAATTGGCATTATATCTTCTATTATTTCTAACTCTTCTTTATTATAATTTCCATCATTAGCAACTACACTTACTACTGCTTTTGCAAAAATTGCATATTTGGTTCCATTATCATTAGGCTTAACTTCATAAAAATCATACACTATTGTTTTTGTAAAAATTATAATAATCAACGAAACAATAATTGATATACTATACAGCTTATCTTTAAACTTATATATTAAATAAATTATTGAAATAACTATTAAAATAAAAGGAACAATTCCATTATGTCTAAATAACACAGTTCCACTTAGACCTAAAGCTAAAATGATACAATCGACTATTTTAATTTTTTCCTTTAATAGTAATGATTTCATTAATACAACTGTTACAAATAAAAGTGATATTGAATAAAACACATCTTTCCATAAATAGCATGTTGTTGTTTGTAATGTAGTAATACATGACCATATAGTTAATATTCCTATCATCACCTTATTACTTACACCTAATTTATTAAATACTCTAAATATATACCAAATCCCTAATGATAAAAATAATATTTGAAAAAATACAATTGTTGCTGGACTATTATATATTTGCAATAATGCTTTGCAAAATAAAGTATGGGCTGCTGGATGAACATCATTAAATGTGTTATTTTGTATTTGTTCTAGTTGATAATATGAGTCAAAACTCATTAATGCTGGAAAATTCTTAATCCATTTTATAGAAATAGCTAGAAAAGGTATTAAAAAATATACTAAGCTATTTATCTTATATTTGCTAATTTTTTTGTATTTAGTAAATATAAAAAGTTGCTTAATATCAGTATTAGAGATGCAAATACTGATAAAAAAATTATTACGTTAAAAGGAACTGCAAAATTTTTATAGTTAGTTTTATATATTGCATCAAAAGGTACACATAAACTAAAAATTACACTTAATATTAAAGTAATTTTAAAATCACTCTTTATTATTTCTCTGTTTCTTATAATTCTAAATAAGCAAAATATATCTAAAATTATTATATATATTAGATATATCAATAAATTTCTTATTAAAGCATTACTAATAAAATTATCAAATATCTTTATTAAAATTGTTTGATCTAATAAAATATATGACAATAAAAAAAATACTACCATATATCGTATTTTTCTCAACTTATCTCCCATATAACTTCCCCCGAAATTTTAATTAAATAGCCATTTTATTTTTCACAAATTGTGGCATAATATTTTTAAATGTATTAAGTAAATATTTAAACTCACATGTTTTGAAAAATACACCTAAATATATTATATTAGGAACAAATAAACATATAATTCCTCTATATATTAATGACATAAATGAAGTCCCAGAAACTAATAAGTTACAAATAAATGCAGTAATTCCTCCAGTCAATATCATTATTACTATTACCGTAAAGTATCTTATAAAATAACCTATTAATGTTTTTTTAAATAAATACTTATATGTTACCCTAGGCTGACTCCAAAATACTGTTGTTAAAGTACTAATCGTTGTTCCTAAAAATACACCTATAAATCCAAAATACTTAATTAATATTAACGATGTAAAAAGATTAACTAATCCTTCTATGACAGATATATATCTATCTTGAACAAATAAACCTGCTTTATTCTTAAATGTAGCTATTGGTCCCCTCATTCCATTCAAATAAAAATTTATTAATACTACAATAAAAATAGGTTTTGTCAATAAATATTCTTCTCCTATCCACCATGATATAAATGGTTCTAATAAATTAAATAAAAAAATTACTGCCCATGAATAAATCCAAAAACTTACTAAAAAAGATGTTTTAAAAATTGAATATATCTTTTCCTTACCTTCAGTAACAATTAAATTTCCTACTCCTGCATCTATACCACTTATTACTGCTGATAACAATGCAGATACTTGACTTGTTATCATAGTATAATTTGAATATAACCCAACTGCTTTTACACTAACAAAAGCAGATATTAATATATTATCTGTACTAAATACAAGATACCCACCAATATTATGCATAAACATTGCTTTCACATTCTTAAATATATTTTCCTTAGTTTGAGAATCTATAATATATTTATTTTTTTCCTTTATATACGGATATCTATTATAAACAATTATCGTTTTAACTATATTTTGTATAACAAAAATTATTAATTCAATTGATAAATATAGTATATAATTATCTGTTATCATAAGTATTACTATTTTTCCCAGCGTAGTAAGTACCTGAAATATAAGATTCCATTTTGTCAATAAATATGCTTTTTGATCAGCTGAAACTAATGCCCATTTATAAGCATTAATATACGATATTGAATTTTTAGCTACAAAAATGAAATATACCCAAAACATTCCTTTTATTGGATTATCCATTTTCATTATTAATCCTAGAAAAGGATATAATCCGCAACTAATAACAATCATTATTAAAGCTAATATTCCATATGCTTTTTTATATAATTGTACTAATGCTAATATCTTTTCTTTATTATTTTCAGCTAATGGCTTATATAAATTATATACTATACTAATTCCAATTCCACCTTCAATTAATACCATCATCGAAAGCACATTTGTTAATAACCCATTTACACCTAAATATTCTTCTCCTAAACTATTAATAAATACTTTTCTCGATAAAAAACCTAATAATATTATTACTACTTGTGAAAATATACTCATAGATATATTTTTAATTGCGTATTTTGTTCTCATAATACTGTCTCCATCTTTTTAATAATTTTAATTATTTGCTTATTATATTTTTTATCTAATATATCTTCAACACAATCTCCACCATTTATCTCTCCAATATATTTATTCTTAACTGGACATTTTTCTTTTACTTTCATTAAATACCATTCATATTCAATATCAATATGTCCAATATCAATAGCTTGATAGCCTTCATTAGATAAATCATATGCTAATATTGTTGCTGTTGGTCCTAACGCTATTAATATTAATTTTGATTTATCTTGTTTTTTTACTTCTTTGAAAATTTCATCATATTTTGAAAAAGCATTAATTGAAGGACATATAATTCTCTCTATTGATTTGCATCCATTAAATAAATCATTTCCTATCCCTAATCTGCTTTTTTCTCCTTCAACAATTACTACTTCTCTATTATTCCACAGAGATTTTACTAAATTAAATCTCTTTTCAACTTTACTTTTATCTTTTATATCAATATAAAGTCTTGTAACTTGAGTATCATAATATATTTTATTCATATTTATTATTTTATAAATTTTACTTCTATTCAAATTCAAATATTTCATCCAATATTTTCTTGCATTATCAGTTGCCCATTCCATATTTTGAAATACATTTGGTATGCAAACTATATGATTATTTTTATTACTTATTAATATTTCCCTCAATCTATTAGACATTTCTGAACCATTTGCTTGAAACTTTAAAGATTCACCATATATTAAAGAAAATTCTCAATCCCCAAATCTACTTACTGAACACTTATCATTAATTATCCTTTTCAATGTTTCATCTGTATTCATAACAATAGGTGGTTTTCTATTTAAAGTTATTTTTTTATTATAGAAAATAACTATCTTATCTTTTATATTCAAAAATGTGTAGTATATTTTTAATAGAATTTTCTTCATATTTAACCTACCTTACTTATTCTAGTTATAATATTTTTATATAATAATGGACTTATTTTATTGGCTATAAGTAATAACTTAACATTTCTAGGATATTCCTTGATTTTAATAGATTTATTAAAATATTTATTTAATATTTTTGCTACTTTATAATATTGCTCTTTATATATTCTAAACTCATGTCTATTAATCATTAAATTCATTATTGCCATTGTATTATTAGCTAATTTTAAAACCACTAAATCGCACAACTCTGGATATTTCTTCTTCATAAATTTATACATTTCTTCATAAACTAATACAGCATCTATTTTTATTTCTTTAATAGCTCTATCCATAGTGCTATCATCACGTTTAATATAGTTATATTTTGCTTCACCTTTACAACATACTTTATTAGCTCTATCAATTAATTTATATGTGAAAGCTGTATCTTCATAAGCAATTCCTACTGGTATTCTTAGTCCATTGAATAAATCTTTTTTTATCAATTTAGTCCATAAGCATTCATCATATAATATTCCTTCTGTAGCTATTCTCATTGCTTCTTTTCTATCATGTATTTGTAATTCATGTCCCCCATTAACTTGCACTCTATCTTTAAAATATATAGTGCTACTACAATTAGCTATTTCACAATTATTGTCTATACACATTTTGTATAAAAATTCATACATGTCAGATTCAATATAATCATCACTATCTACAAAACCTATAAAATCACCTTTAGCAATATCTAAAGCTGCATTTCTTGCCGTTGCTTGTCCTCCATTTTTTTTATGAATTACAATAATCCTACTATCTTTTTTTGCATATTCATCACATATTTTCCCACAATTATCTGGCGACCCATCATCTACAAGAATAAGTTCAAAATTCTTAAATGTTTGATTTAATATAGAGTCTATGCATCTTCTTAAATATGGTTCTACTTTATAAACTGGAACTATTATACTTATTTTAGGATTCATAAATTTCTCCTTTTCTTTAAATATAATCTAATAATTTATTTACTTCATTTGTTGTATCTATTTTTTCTTCTCTTAATTTTTTAGAAAATTTACTGCAAAATTTTTTTTCGTCAATTAAATTTCTAATTGCATCTGCTAAATCATTTTCATTACAACTAACTATAAATCCATTTTCATTATTTTTTATTTGTTCATATGCTCCAATAAAATTAGTTGTAACTATTGGTTTATTTAATACTTTAGCCTCTGCTAAAGTTAAACAGTATCCTTCATGCCTTGATGTTTGTACATATATATCTGCATTTTTTATATATGGATATGGATTTGATGTTGCACCTAATAAAAGAAAATCATTTTCTAAATTATACTCTTTTATTAATTGTTCAAACTCTTGCCTACTATTTCCTTCTCCAATACAATACCATTTCACATCATATCTATCTTTTTTTAATTTAGCTAAAGCTTTTATAGCTAAGTCTTGTCCTTTTTCTTTTGATAATCTTCCTACCGTTATAATCTTAATTCCTTTATAATTATCATCAAAGTCAATATTTGATTCCGACATTTCATTAATTAAATTTTCTGAAACTATATTAAGTAAAACTTCTGATTTATTTCTAACTGCTGGCATTATTTCATCAAGTTTTTTCTTACATTCATTTGAAACAGCAAAAATTTTATTAAATCTTTCATATAAATTGTTATATAATTTTTTATTAATTTTATGTTTTGATATATCAAAATGTACCCATGCGATTTTTTTCTCTGCTTTTACCTTACGACTTATATATGCATCAATAATTTCCGTTGGTCCAGCATAAGCTATAGCCGCATCATACTTTTCTTTACACTCTGGAATACTCTTTAACACATGCTTATAATAAATATATCTATCATTTGTTTTTTTACTTTTAAAATATGAATAAATAAATGAAGGAATTTTTAAAAACTCATAATTTTTAATATACCTTTTAATAATATTTTGTGGGGAATCTATTATTAATGGCTTTATATACTTAAACCATTCTGCTTCTATTAACTTTACATTATTAGGTATATACTCTAGAAAGCCACCTTTTTTATCTAAAGTTAAAATTGTTATTTCATATTTATCTTTAGGAATTGCTGATAGTAACGACAAAAGCGATTTTTCAACCCCACCAATATTCATGCTACTAATCATAAATAATATTTTCTTCATGTTAATATCCACCCTTTTAACTTTTAAAGCTCTTGCATGTTATTTTACATATACAGTAAATGAATCATTTTCAAATACTCTTTCATAATTATTTTCACATATATAATTATTTATTAGCTCATATTTAACATCACTTTTCTTTATTTCATCCATAATTATCTTAGTTTGATTATCTGGCCATATACTATTATTAGTGCCAACATTAGATATTATTATTAAAGGATACTCTTTAGTATTCTCTAAGCTATTCTTCATTGATTCAACACTTAATTGATCCATCTCTATCCATCCATTAAATCCATCAAAGAATGGTGACATATCTAGCAAATATGAAAACAACGGTATACTCCCATATGTTATTAACTTTCTATTACTATCTACATATTTATCTATACTATTTATCACTTCTTCAACATCATTTGCTCTTTGTTTATTAGTTTTTATCCCTCTTAGTTTATCATTTTTTATACTATATTTATCATTAATACTATTATCTCTATATACATAAGTTATATTTCTACATAAAAGCATTAATGTTAAATATACACAAATTAAAATTATCATACTATTTTGAAATATCTCTTTTACATTTACATTTTTTTTACTAATTATTCGCCAAATATAACATGCTAATAAAGGAGCTTGTATATAAAAACTTTGATAGAGAATAGCAAATCCTTGATTGGAACCTATAGGCATAGAAATCATTAATAAAAAAGCTATTATTAAAATGGTGTTTTCATCAATACTACTTCCCTTAGTAAAAAAACAATTAGTTAATACTAGTATTGAGAAAAAAACTACAGCTATTGAAAACGGCTGATATACAGAATAAAATAACTTATATATCTTATTAAATACAATTACTTTATCTAATCCTATATATTTAAACACTATAAATACTAGTGGAATTAGTATAAATAAGAAATATATATTCCTTATATTATCTATAATTCTCTTATTATTCTTAAATATATAATATAGTATTATACTAAGTGCAAATAATAAAGTTATCCAAAACACTCCATTAATTCCTTGATTAAAATTAATCTTAATACTATCAAAAATTGAGTGAGAATCTTTAGACTTCATAGCCTCTTTAGAATAAATATTCACCATTGACATTAACCTTTTTTCCCCAAAAATATTTACTAGAAATATTACAGATGTAATTACCGAACTTAGCATTCCCGCTAAAAATATACCTATACTCCTAACCATATTTCTTATATTTTTTGTCTGTACGCCATAATATATAATTCCAAATAATATCACCAACTGTACAAGATTAGATATTCTAATAAATATATTTATCCCCAGTAATATTCCTGATAAAAATATATATTTATTTTTTTCATATATAATTCCCTTCATTAAAAATATACAAATTATTGTACCTACAAATGCACTTAAATTATTGTACATTAGAATTGAAATATGTCCTCTTGCTAATAATAATGTAAATATTGATCCAATAATCAATATTTTCTCATCAAAATATACTTTTAAAAATTTAACAACTATAAAACATGTACATAAAGATGCTATCGAAGCAACTATTCTTAATCCTAAATATGTAGGTACATTTATTAATGTCAGTAGTTTACTAATTATATTTCCAAACATTGATGTAAATATTATTGCAAAATTAATTGAATCGGGATTACTATATACAAACTTATATGAGTTGATAATATATCCTGTATCTGTAACATCTAACCCTTTATTAATTCCGATAAAAGGTAATATTATACACATCCCAATTAAAATTAACTTTATATAATCAACAGATTTAATAGTCTCTATATATCTGTAACGCATATTACATCGCCTCCTATAATCCTATGCATATTATTATTGAATAATTTTATATAACTTATCTATTTCTTTACTACTATTAACTATTACATTATCTAAATTCTCTTTTAATTTTTCATATAACTCTCTATCATCTAGTAACCTTTTAATTGATTTATAAATTTCCCATTCACTAATATCACATATTAGCCCTATTTTTTCATCATCAATCTGTTCATTGGCACCTGTAAAATTAGTTGTAACAATAGGATTATTAAAGCATCTTGCTTCACCTAATGTAATACAGTAACCTTCATGTTTTGATGGTTGTACATATATATCACATTCTTTCATATATGTATATGGATTTAATTTCGAACCTAAAAAAATAAAGTCATCTTTTATATTTAATTCATCTACAAGTTTTTCATACTCTTTTCTTGCAGGTCCATCACCAATGCAATACCATCTTACTTTATATCCATTTTCTTTTTATTTCGTTAATACTGGTATAATTAAGTC
>JABLTN010054779.1_pt1 | contig 18303 bp, 15 predicted proteins | sample 7160141 | NCBI WGS metagenome assembly JABLTN01 (sample SAMN14651226, study PRJNA627086) | human gut metagenome | isolation source: feces | host: Homo sapiens | reverse complement strand
CGAGCGTATTCATCGGCGTAAGCCGTTCAACGAGCGCAAGCGAGTGCATCACCTGAAGCCCTTCCAGTCGGTAGCATCAGCTGTGCGTGAGCCCCAACGCCCCCGCAACTCAACACCATATCGAAAGCGAATCGCATCCTATTCGCCCACATCTCGCAAGCTTCCCGCACAGCACCGGCAGGCAAGCGCAGCGCAACTCATCGCAACCGGCACATCGCATCAACTTCCCATCTCCCTCGCCGACAACCTCGGACGCACGGCAAGACGCTGGCAAATCGCCTCAACTGCCTGCATCCTGCAAGAATCGGCTCCCATGTCATGGCACCTGCCGCCATCTCTCAATGTTCCGTGACCCAGCACCGCCAAAAGCCCGAAGCAGCCCCTCAGAATCGCCAGCAGCCACCTCAAAGCTCATTTCACCAGGTCGCAATTTGCCGTTGGTTCTTCCCATATTCAGGCTATTCCCTCATGTTCGTTTGCCTTGCCCTCAGCACCTCGGTTGCTTGTATGGTTTCTAACACCCCCGTCCCGTACCGCAAGGGCTGCCCTACGGCGCATCGGCGTGCAAGCCCGCCTTGTCCCTTGACGCTCCGTTCCTTAGTGCGTTTGACCGAAACCAAGCAACGAAGGTTGCTGAGAACAAAACAAACAAGAACAAGGAGGAACTGAAAATGAAGGAAGGAAACACAACGGCAATGCTTGAGCAACTGAGACTTAGAGAGGTGGCGCTTAACAGCATATTTGCGAAAACGGGGCAGAAGATCCGAGTGAAGGCGGTCAAGGTGCACAAGAACAACAATGAGCGAGTGGGCTTGGAGGTGCGCGACAAGGAGCTTCCAATCGTGCTGACGTACTACCCGACAGCAGACGACATGATGCAGCCAGATGTTCGTCTGATCGAGAGGATAGTCGATGTGCTGAGAGAGGAGCGGGATGAAGTCGGCCTGATCGTGCACGAGCCGGACCGCGACGAGTTCACAGCTAATTTGGTGCCTGAGGTGATGAGCGTGGAGAACGCCAAATGGCTGGAAGCGGATGGCAGGCCATGCAAGATCGTTCTCGATATGGTGGTGACGCTTCGCTGCCTGTGGAGGGTCGATATGCTCGCAGATTCCGAGAAAATTGCAAGCTGCCTGGTGACGAAGCAAGTTCTCGATCGCTACAGCCTGAGCGAGAGCGAGGCGTTCGCGATCGCGATGCAGAACTTGGAGGAATCCGCAGAGATCGTCCCGATACGTCAGGTTGTCGAAGAGCTTCTTGGGCACGAGGTGCCGGAGAACGACTACGAGCCGGACATGTACATCGTGAGCAACCGCCTCCGCACCAACGGGGCTCCGCTCATGTTCTCCAAGAAAATCCAAGGCGAGCTTCTTGAGATGTTCGGGAAGCGAAGCGTAGCGGTGCTTCCATCGAGCATTGACGAGTTCATCGCCATCAGCGCAGATCATATGCCGATCGAGGAGTTGAAGGATATGGTGGCTGAGATCAACAGGACGCAGGTAGCGCCTGAGGCTCGCCTGACCGATGAGGTGTACGTTATCACCGGAACACCGGAGAAGCCGATACTCGGCATGCACACCAGCTTGGGTCTTCCAGGGCAGACGTTCCTGGTAGCCCGCTACTAGCCAATCAAGGCAGGCTCGGTAACTTGCACCCGCCGGGTCTGCTTAAAGCAACGAATTGTATCACGCACAGGGAGAGCCTGCCGACATTGCATCCCGGTAGGCTCTCCCTTTTTCCATGCCCGCCACGACCTCACCCCGGTCCGCACCCATCGCGGACCGGGGGTTGAATCGCCATGCGTTCGGAAGGAGCTGCCGGTGGCAGGTCCTGTAGATCTCTGCCCGAAAGAAATTTTGGCCGAAGCTTTGCAAGAAGTTGCTTGTATGCTATTATCCATAGCAGAAAGTCTCCTATCGTGATTGTTTCTTGATAGGTATGCTTTTACGCTGTATCCCCTGGTCTTCGGATTAGGGGAATTTTTTGTTTTATGTTCCTTTTGCCATAAGCTTCGGTACAGCGTAGAATATGGGCGCTATTGCAGTGTCCGTCTGATTTTGCGGGTGAAGCCTTCTCAAAGAGAGGAGGTGAAGCCCATGATGAACTTTATTCTTGGAATTGCCGCTTTATGCGGCATCGCCGATTTCGTAATCGAGCGTATCGAATCTGTTCGCAAGATTGTGCGGAAAAAGAAGATGAACAAATAGAAAGAGCCAGGTAAATGCCTGGCTCAAAGTAGATTTGCTTCACCCGTTCTCTAACGACCTAGGAAATTGTTAGTATATCGGCGGGCGCTGCGATGGTTTTATTATACCAACACATTTGTTGAACACAAATCATCTTCTTCTCGATCCACCAGCGGTGTTGTTGTACGAGCTTGTGGCGTTGAATGCCTTGATGAGTTTCTTCTCCAAAGCATTCATCTGCTGTGCCGGGCAGGGCACGATCTTCACGAAAACAGGCTTTCCGTTTCGAACATCGGCATAGACATCGCCGTTGCCATGTCCCGTGAGATGGTTCCGCACACGGGAGCATACATACAGGGATTGCCCCACATAGACGTTCTCATAAGCCTTTCCATCAGGTGAAGGGGAGGTGACGATTACATAGCAACCTGGCTGGTCCAGCATCTTGTATCCGCCGGTCACCTTGTTCCCTGATTTTGTCGTTTTCCAATTCCCAAGGAAATTGCCTGCGGAAATCATTTGCGAACCCAAGATGCTCTGCCGCAGCGCAGCTTGATGCTGCCTTTGCCGCTCGATGGCGATCAGCTGGATGCAGCCTGCGATGATTACCAAGAGAATCATTATGATGGCGCCGATGGAAATCTCGAAGTTGAGGAGATCTTGCCCGGCAAGGTTTCCCTCAAATCCCATCTGCATCAACCTAAGCCAGCTGTCTGCATATGAGGTTATGTTCATTGAAGCCCTTTCTTTTCGCTTCTTCGATTATAGCCGATATGCCCCTTAACCAGGATCTTTACCTAAAACCTCAGCGAGCACCGCGAGCGTATCAATCGGCGAACAGCCGCTCAGTGAGCGAAGCGAGCGTATCCCTGAAGTCCCCGCAACCCGGATCATCACCTCTGCGTCAGCCCAAACGCCCAAAACGCCCCCGCAACACAAAAAAAGCCCCACCGAACAGAAGTTCAGCGGGGTTCTTAAATTCGCATTCGATTGCGAGTTTGCTCTTACGGATCGCTTTAAGCCTCGGTAGGCTGGTTGGCAGAATCCTTCTGCACATCCTCTGGGCTCGCGACAACACCGCAGGTGGAGCACTTGTAGTCCTTCAGGACGGACTCATCGTATGCCGCTTTGTCGGTTACCGGCTCGTCCCATGCATCCTTCACCTTCACAGTCTCCTTGTGCGGAACCTGCTTGGTCAGCCCTTTGTGACCGGTTTCTCTCAGATGGTCGGTGCCGTCGTTGGTATCCGGGTCAAAGTACTTGCCGCAAGTGTTGCACATGGTCGAGTAAACGGTTTGATTCTCGTAAACCGCGTCATGATGGACCACGTGCGTCTCGGCGTCATGATGGACCGTCTCGTATTCGGCAACCCAGTCGTGCTTATGCACATCCTGGGATGCCTGCGAGTTGTCAGAGGCGTTTTGGTTGTCAGCAGGTTGCTGTTGCTCTTGTGCGGCAATCGGCTCAGGCTGTTGCGATCCATGGATCGCAAACCCGATGCCGATGCCGGCTGCGAGCACGACAACGGCTACGGCGATTGCAATTGCCGCGATGCGGACGTTGCCGGTCGGCTTGCCGTTGTCGCTTGATGCCTCCTGCTCGTTATGGGCGTTTTCGCTGTCTGCCATGCAGTCACTCCTTTCTTGAAAAGGGGAGGGTGCCAACATCGGCACCCTCCCAAATGTTTCAGCAGGGTCCTAGAGGCTATTCCTCGTCGGACTCGGCATCGGTCTTGCCCTCAGCTGCGGCAAGCTTGCGATGACGGTAAGCATAGGCACCGGCACCGCCAGCCAAAGCAACAAGGGCGGCGATCAACGCATAGATCAGCGTCATGTCGACGCCGGTCTTGGAGTATCCGTCGCCACCGGGGGTATCGAACGTGTTGTCATCGGGCTCGGAAACCGTCACGGTTTGAGCCTCGTCGTCGATGTCCTGATGGTCTGCGATCTGGATACCGTCCTTGTAGGCGATCTCGAACGCTACGAGGTTCTTGCCGCCGAGCTCGGATGCATCGAACGTGAACTCAAGGTCAACGGTGCCGTCGGCCTTGTTCGGGACGAACGTGGTCTCGGCGGTAACGTTGCCGTCACCGACAACCAAAGGCTCGCCGGTCGATTTGTCCATCAAGGTGCCGGACACAGTGTATTCCTTGCCAGGAATCAAGTCGGTGTACTCGACGTGGTCAATGACGGTTGCCTCACGGGAAGGCAGGAGCGTATGGTCGCCATCGGTCTTGTCCGTTGCCGTGGTGGACAGCTTAGGCGTTACGATGGAAACGGTCTGCCCCTCGTTGCCGAGGTCGGACTCATTGGCGATCAGCTCAGAGCCCTTGAACAGGAACTCGAACACAACCGTGTCCGTGTCCTCGTTATAGATGGAGTTGATCGGGAAGTCCATCGAAACGGTGCCCGACTGCTCCTCAGGCGTGAAGGTCTTCTTCTGGATGCTGAGGCAGCTTACGATGTCAGGGTTCTCCTGCATCACCTTGGCAATAGCCTCGCAATCCGGGCTCAAAGGAAGCGCAGCTGCGTCCTTGGTGAGCTTGACCTGATCGTCGGTGTAGGTAGCAACCTCTGTAGTGGAGGAATCCTTCACCTCGGAGAGCTTCCAGCCGTCATCGCTCTTTGCAAGCACGTGCTGAACACCGTCGGTATCTGTGTAGCTGTAGGAACCATTGGAGGCGGTAACCTCAGAGCCCTCGCCGAACGCCTTGCCATCGATCTCGATAGCGGAAACGTCGCCGGAGCCAAGCCCGCATGCGGCCTTCAGGTCGTCCGCGAACTTCTGTAGAGCCTCAGTAGAGATCGCCGAGGCGCCCTCGCCGGAGAGCAGCGGTAGACCCGTGGACTTGTCCATCAGGATACCTGCAACCTGGTACTCATCGCCTGGGATGAGGTTCTTGTAAGCGATCTCATCGGTGATGGAGGACTCGGGATCGGCTGACATGTGCTTGTCGCCGTCAGCGGTATCCGTTGCCGTGGTGCCGACCTCGGGAGGAACAACCTCCACGGTCTGATCCTCATCGTCGATGTCTTCATGGAAGGTGATCTCGATGTCGTTGCGCAGAAGCTTCTCGAATGCGACCAGCTTCTTACCGGCCAAAAGGTCGGCATCGAACTCGAACACAACGTCCACAGACCCCTCGGACTTCTCCGGGGTGAACGTGGTGGAGCCGGTAACCGGGTTGCCGTCAGCATCCAGCAAGGCCTCGCCGGTTTCCTTCACCATCAAGGTGCCGGATACCGTGTACTCCTTGCCAGGAACGAGGTCCTTGTACTGAACAGCGTCCACGACGGTTGCCTTATGGTCTGCAGGAACCTCCTTGTCCCCATCCAAGCCATCGGTGGCTGTGGTGTGAACCTCGGGAACGATGACGGTGACAGCCTGTGCCTCGTCGTCGATCTCCTTGTGACCGCCGACTTCCTTGCCTTCACGCTGAAGCGATTCAAACACGACCAGCTGTGCGTCCTGTTCGAGCTGGGAAGCGTCGAAGCTGAATTTAACGTCGATTGTGCCGTAGGTGTCCTTCGGGGTGAACGTGGTGGAGCCGGTGACCTCCTTGCCCGTGGTCGGGTCGATGTAGGCCTTGCCGGTCGCCTTGTCCATCAGGGTGCCGGAAACGGTGTACTCGCGTCCAGGAACCAAGCCGCTGTACTCAACGGTGTCCACAACGCTTGCCTCGGGATCCTTGACGATGTTCTTGTCTCCGTCAACCGCATCGACGGCAGTGGTGCCGAGCTTCGGCTCGGAAACCGTTACAGACTGCGCGATGTCGCCAATCTCGGTGTGGGAGGCGATTTGCTTGTCCTTGTAGACAACATGCTCGAACGCAACGAGGGTGTCTCCGTCTTTCAGGTTGGAGCCGTCGAAGTTGAACTCAATGTCAACGGTGCCGGCGGTGGTATTAGGAGTGAACTTCGTCTCAGCGGTAACCGGGTTGCCCTCCGCATCGGTAATCACCGTGCCGGTTGCCTTGTCCATCAGCTCGCCCTTGAGGGTGTACTCCTTGCCAACCGTGAGCCCAACATAGGCAACGGTGTCCTTGACGGTAACCTGGGTATCCTTGACAACGTCTTTGTCGTTGTCAACGCCATCTGTTGCGATGGTGCCGATGGCAGGAGGCTTGACGGTGATGGTCTGACCATGGTCGTCAAGATCCTCATGGGTGTCGAGGATACGGTCAGGAGCCTCGGTGGCTGCTATCGTCTCGAACACGACGAGATCGGTAGAGTCGGTGAGGTTGGAGCCGTCGAAGTTGAACTCGACGAAAACATCCTGTTCCTGGCTCTTAGCCGTGAAAGTGGTAGAGCCGTGGATCTCGTTGCCGGATGCATCAACATAGGCCTTGCCAGTGGTCTTGTCCATCAGCGTGCCGTTGATTATGTACTCGGTACCCTTCGAGAGGTTGTCGCAGGAAACCTTGTCAACGATAGTCACATCGGGCTCGGCAACGACTTCCTGATCCCCGTCGGCCTTGTCGGAGGCCTGAGTGGAGATCGAGATGTCCTGGTCGGTCAATGTGCCGAGGTTGATGGTGTTGTCAGCGTTGAAGGTGTTGTCGCGAGAAACCGTGAAATCCTTCTTGATCAGCTGATAGCCATCGTTCGCCGCACAAGGCAGCTCTTCCAAGGTGTACTCGTCGTAGGGGAGCGCACCGCGCTCATCGTCGGGATCGGTGATCTTGGTCTCATCGCCGTCCTGGTACTGGCCGAACCAAACGCCGCTGGTAGAGTCGAGCGTTTTGCCCGTATCAAGCAGCTTGGCGATAAAGCCTTGAACGCCATCGGCATTCTCAGTCATAACCCAATCGTTGCCGTTGGTGTTCTCAGTGTGCTTGTTCCAGGACGCCTTGGTGGAAGCCTTGCCGTTCTCGTCCGTGACGATCACATGGGACTCGCCGGTGGTCTTGGAAGTGATCTTGAAGGGCACGTTCGCAAGCGAATGAGCATCGTCGGATGCAGCCTTCGTGAACTCCAAGTCAGAGCGGAACACTGGCTCAGCCTGTTCAGGGGCATTATAAGACTTTACTGCTTCAGTAATAGAGGTATCGGAAGTGATTTTGCGAACATAGGTCTGATCCATACCGAAAGGCTGTGGCAAGTTGTAGCCCTTTGGAGCTTTGATTTCCTTGATCACAATGGTACCGAGGGGAAGAGTAATGATTCCGTCAGAAGAACGATAGAAATCATCGCCACTTACTTTATAAGGAAGTGTGGCGGTAACGTTGCCGTCGGCGTCATGGACATCAAAGGTGTCGTCGCCGTCGGCAAGATTTACATAACCGTCTTCATCGGTCTGCATTACCCATTTACGGGAAGGATCGCCGGATGCTTCAGCCTCTTCAGCGGTGTCATAAAGACCGTCGTAATACTCAATGGAATACTGAGCACCATAGAGAGAAGCACTGCCAAGAGGAAGATTCTTCTCACCATTGTAGGTCTTCTCGCCGTCGTACTTGCCAAGCAGCATTGCTGCAGGGTCGTTCTGTGGCTGGTCCTTCAAATTCGCCGTAGTGGTCTGACCGCTCTTGATCTCGATGCCGTGCGAATCTTCGTCGAGTGCATAGCCGTTAGGTGCCTTCAGCTCCTTGACAGTGTAGGTGCCGGATGGCAACAACTTCGACTTCGCGTAGCCGTTTGCATCTGTGGTGAGCTTGTCTACTGCCTGATTGTCGGAGTTGTAGACGACGTACTCAGCGCCCTCCAAAGAGTAGCAGCCGTTGCCGTCAGTGATGCCGGTGTTGGCAGAGGACTTGTTGATCTCAACCCAACCGCCGAAGTTCTTAATGAGCTTAACCTGTGCGGAAACGTGCTGATAGCCGATAAGGCCGAACTGGTTGCGGCTATGCCCATCGGTTACTCCAGGAGGGGTGATGTAGACATCGTAGACAACCTCGCCGGTCTCGACGTTGACGCTGTTGAGCGTGGCAGTGTAATTGGCTCGCACGTTGGTCGGCTGTGCAGCCGAGCGGTCGGCGCAGGAGCCGGTGGCGGTGCATCCGGACAGGTAGCCCGTGAAGTTGCTGAGGGCGAACTGGGCAGGATGCAAGGACCAGGTAGCGCCGATCCAGCAGGTGCCGCTGATGCTCTGCGGAACATCGGAGGTCGGGTTGGTGGTCGGGACAATGGTTACATCGGCGACGGCCCACTTCGCCTCAACAACGACAGACTCCTTGACGGCGGAGTTGAAGTTGTACTGCTGGCCGTCTGAGGTGTACCAGCCGAGGAACTGCCAGCCATCGCGTGATGGTGTTTGCGGGGCGCTGCCCTCAACGGATGCGTAGGACTTGCCCCACGGCACGGTAACAACCGTGTCTGCGGTCTTGCCCCCATCGTTTGCCGATACCGTGACAGAGCACTGGGTCTGCGTCCAGATGCCGTTGACGACGGTGCTGCGGTTCACCTTGGTCGAGTTCCAGTCGAAATCGGCACCGGTCTCGGCGTCAACCCACTTGAGGCTCAGCCCCTTCTCGGCTTGCTGCTTCGCGAGGTTCGCCACAGGCGAGTTGCCGTTGGCGTCCGTGTAGTTCACCGGGTCTGCGTTGACCGCCTGCCCGACGGTGAAGTCGCCAGCAGCCGACGACAGCACAGGCAGCGTATCGCTGGCAAGGCCGTCAACGGTGGTTGTCACGGTCACGTCGTTCGGGGCCGCAAAGGCGGGCGTCGGGTTGCTGAGCGCCCAGGTGGGCATCAAGCCCACGACCAGAACGAACGCGAACAGCGAGTTCACGAACTTCGCGAAGCTTTTCTTTGCTTCTTTCTTCATAAGCTTTCTCCTTTCTTATTCGAAATGAGGGATAAATCTATCTGATGATACCGCAAAAGAACCGTAATAAAACCGTAAAACACTCGTTTCAACTGGCATAACAACCCATAATCGCGGCAAATGCGTCTCAAGGCGCAACTCACAGAAAGAATCCCTCCGAACAACTACGCATCGAAACCCTGAAAAGCAAGGGCAACCCGTTGCTGATAACATTCACAGAACCGGTTCTGAAACGACGAGATAGGAGAGAAGAATGAGGAAAACCCTGATTGCAGCTATGTTTGCCGCTCTCATGGCAATGTCGATGGCGCTGGTAGGATGCGGATCGCAAGAACAGCAGCAGGAAGCGCAAGAGCCTCTTGACCTGACGGGAACATGGGTTCAGGTGAACAAAGGCGATGACTATCAGCAGGCAACCATTGAGGATGGAGCCATCGAGATCGACTGGATAGGGGACAACGGCAAAACCACCGCCCTGTACTGGGCAGGCACCTATGCTGCGCCGACGGAGCCGTGCGAAGAGTACAGCTGGGAGTCCCAGAACGACAAGTCCAAGACCCAAAATGCCCTCATGGCATCAACTGACGACACCAAGCAGTTCGAGTACAAGGACGGAAAGCTGAGCTACAAGGTAAGCATGATGGGAACCACCACAACCATGGAGCTTGAAAGGCAGTAACCCGCGCCGTCGAATCCAAGCACATCGCAATCACAGATGGGAGAAATCGTGGACGGTAAGGAATTGGAAAAAAGGAAATCGTTAAACAAGAAGATCATTATCTTTGCAGTTGTTGCCATCTTCATTATCGGATTGATCGGCGGCGGCATGTCCGGGCAATCGAACTCATCAGCATCTAGCAGCAACGCAAGCACGCAGAGTACCGCTAAACAGGAAAAATGGGATGCGAACAGTGAGCTGTTCGGCCAAACGGTTGATTCTGCCTGGGATGAGATAGAGGCCAAGGGGTATTCCATAAAGATCTTGTCGATCAAGGGAGCGGAGCTCAGCAATGAGGAAAGCACCCGGCACACCTCGACAACGCAGAGCTGGCGTGTAACGAAGGCAAGCTTGGATGAATCGGCGAAAACGGTGACGATCACTGTCACCAGCAACGATGATTTCGTCGACAAGTACGGTGAATCCGCAAAGAAATAGAGTCTTCCGGCAATCAGAAGAGCAGAAGAGGGTCGTTGGCTCCACCAGCGACCCTCTTCATTTGCCCATTGCTCCCAGGTAGGTTACAATTCGAGATACAAACGGTGCCCCGCTTGCCCGGGCAGCATCGTTCTAATCCAAAGGCCAGGCTTAGCGGTCAACTTAATGCCTGGCTTTTTTCATGTCCTGATACAGTCCACACCTCCTTTCCATCGAACCAGGCCGCTAGCGGCGCTGGCTGACTTTGATGATCCCAAGTACGACAGTGAAGATCGCGCAAAGCGAGACAACGGTTTGTACGTCCATGAGCGGCACCTCCCTTCGAAAAGGGCTGCCTGGGTGCGAAACACCGCAAAACAGGGTACCAAAAAAGCCCCGCAACGAAAGCAGGGCTCAATAATGATGCCTATATGCCATTACCATTTCAACATCTCAAGGCGTTAACGCTCTAATGAGTTATCCAGAACATCGTGGCAAGAATTTGCGCGAGCACGTGAAGCCTCCCGTGAGAGCTCGCAAAACCGTTCCAGGCCGATGTCATTTCGATCCCTGTTTTCCTCAAGCGCCATCTCTAACGCAGGTTGCATGATCTCTTTATCGCGGGTATCGATATAGAGGGAATAGAACTCGCGTTGGACATCGCCTATGCCTGGTGTGCTCTCGATAAGCTCATGAATCTTACCCAAATCAAGCTTTTCATATAATTGAGGAAGAAACTTTCGACATTCTTTGCCTTCAGGGGATTTAAGAAACTCATGATACGAAACCTTCTTTTTGCTGCCATTCATTCTTAGAGCAGCATTTGGGAACAGCATCGTACGTTCCACAAAGGCATTATGATTGGCTATAAGGTCAATCATGCCTTGCTGGCTCAACATCGGGTAAAACGTTGAGCCGCAATCATAGACAGGAGCCAAATCGAATAATCGGTCCTGTTCGATGTCGTAAAAGTAACCCCAATTTCCAGCATGACGATCAAAGTTGCCTATCAACGCATCAATAGCGAAAGTTTGCCAATATCGGTCGATGGCTTGTTGCCGAATTGGCTCAAGATATGGATGGTTCTGGAAAACATCAAGGATAGATTCATAAATAGGGGTTTTCGTGACGGCAGAAGAGCCGTTGAGGAAGCTTGTTTCAAGTTTCTTGAACTCGGTTAGTTTCACATTGCTAGCATCGGAACGATTTGAAACGAAATCCCTGCAAGCAACAGCCAATCGCCCGTTGAATGAGCCAAGAAGTGTTTCTTGGGCAGGAATGCCCATCATTTGAAAAATATGCGAGCCAAGGTACTCAGCGACTGGTGTGTTTGAATGGCTTGCTTGCAAAGGCTTCTTGTCGTCATGCTCAAGCTCTTTGCCGAGCTTGAGCATGTAAATCTCGTTGTTGAATTGAATCTTCAACTTAGTGTCGGCACCTTCATAGTCATTGAGAAAAGTACGACACTCGTTAAAGTCTATGAGATTATTCACATAGATCCTTCCTATAGCCACCGTTCAGATAATACTGGCGAATCCAATTATCTTTCTCATCGTCTAAGCAACGGGCAGAGCTCTGCACCTCGTACATATAGCAATCAAGGTTGATGTCATCGCGTTCCATAGCTGCCAAGAGAGCGTTGATGTCGTTTGCCAGAAGTTCAGGACACTCGAACGGCAGCTCGTCAGGCCGTAAAATGCCTTTGGTATTCAAGGTTAATCACCTCCATAAAAGTTGATAAACCCATTGTACCACGTCTGACCTGCGGTTTTACAGTCCTATCGATGTTAAATGGCTTAAATCCCCTTATTCCCAGTCGTCGTCCTCATCGGAATCCTCGATGTTCGCCGCCTCGGCCTCGCGTATCTGCATGATCGCCTCAAGCGGGTAGCCCATGCGAGCTGCCAGTGCTTCCTCGGAAACCCCTGGGTTCGCCTTCTTCAGGTAATCGAACACCGCGCTTGCACGGCGATTGATGCCGGTCACATTGTCGTTGCTGAAGCACAGGATCTCCTGGTTACGGAACTTGGTGCCGTTGATCAGGAACCCTCCCTGCCTCCATGCCACCAACTCGCCGTTCACCGTGATCTGCGCAATCTGCTCAAGCTCGCTTTTCGACACCAGCAGTATTCTCTTGCCGACACGGCGCACAGCATGGGAGATGCGCGTATTCGAGTCCTCGTCCACAACCTCGATGCTGTCCTTGCAGTCGGCACTGTCGTACCAGAACACATCAAGCGCGAAGCCCTCTTCCTCAAGCACGTCGAGCCTGGGACTGAACTCCGTCATGAGGTTCCTGCCGGTACGCCCCCATGGCTCGTTTGCGATGAAGTCGGTGGTTGAGAAGACATCGAGTTTTCCCGATTGGTAGTAAACCAAGATGTCCATATTGAATTTCCCCTTTCACAAAAAACAGCGAGTAGCGCGAGCGTATCCATCGGCGTAAGCCGCTCAACGAGCGTAAGCGAGTGGATCACCTGAAGCCCCGCAGCTGCTAACACCGTAAGCAACCCAACAGGGTAGCAGGGTCGCAACCCCACAACCCAGCAACCCAACACCCTAACGCCCGTCATGTTCCGGCTCGTTGCGCGATACCTTGTTGTTGTCTCGCTTGTGCTCAGAGGCATCGCGAACCTTGTTCACCATGCCTGAAAGGTCCATATCTTGAGCCTCTTCTTTTGTCTGCTGACCTGCGCTTTTAAACTTGTCAATGCATTTAGGCTGATGTATAATGGTATTAGGGCTAAGGCTTGAGTAGTTCCCGAACAATTGGCGTTCGGCCAGACGCTCAAGTTTTTGGCCCTGTTTTTTGTCTATATACACGATTTTGTCCGGTGTAAGCGCTCCCTGAAAATAATTCATGAAGTTGTCTTTACCGAAAACCGTGAGAACAAGATTGGTTTCAACGGTTTCCAGCTCATAATGTCCCTTGCCGTCTGGCTTGATGCTTGCGATCAATGGCAGCTTGTCGTTGTCAACTGCGCAAAGCACAACCAAAAGAGCATCGTCACGCGATGGATTGTCGGCCAAGATCACCGGTTTCTTGAAAAGCTCCGGCCATCGCTTTATCTGCGCGATGGTGAACCCATGACGATGAGGATGGTTGTTTGATTTTGGCTTCAAGGCCTCGCGTAAATAGTTCTGAGTGTAAAGCATGGGTTTTTGCTCGAAACCTGCATCAAGAAAGATTTGAGGAGTATCGCTGATCTTCAAGTAGGCGAAACGCTCCAATCCACCAGCTGAGGCTAGATCGATGTCGTCTCCGAATCGAAGATACTCCTGGCATTCTGCGGCATATCCGGCAAAATCCTGAGCCTTGTCGTTGCCTGCGATCAAGTGAACCTTGCGATCGGAATCGAGGCAGGTAATACGCTCATCCTCGGGCATCTCAACCGAGTCTTCGTATTCTCGGATAGAGAGAATGATCTCTTTGCTTTTCTCGCTGAGATTCGTGCTTTCATCCTTCTTATCACTCAACAAGGCCTGCAACGCTCTTGCAGGAGCGTTGGCTAAATCTTTCAGCAATCCCATATAGTTTCCCCCTTTGCAGTGCAATCCGTTCTATTGTCCAACAGGGTAGCAGGGTCGCAACCCACAACCCAGCAACCCAACACCCTAACGCCCGTCATGTTCCGGCTCGTTGCGCGAGATGCTGTCATTGCCGTGCTTGTGCTCAGCCGCGTCCTTCAATTCTCCGGTAAAGGCCGAAAGTCCCATCCGATCATCGTCGTCGACCCCGAACATCTTGTTGAACTCCTCATCGCTGATCGTATCGGCACGAGCCGCCTCGATTTGCCAATCATCGACCCCAAGCGTTTGCTCGTGCGCATACTCGCTTACAGCAAATTCAACGGTACGTTGGATGTCGGAGCGGATGAACTCGGCAAGCGAATCAGACGGCTGGAGCTTAAATGCATCTTCGAAAATCTTTTCAAGCTCGGCGTTTCGCTCCCCATCGCTCAGTTCATCGATGCGCTCGAGGTCTTGGCGGGCGGCGAATCCGGCGCCATCGGTAAGCCGTCTGAACTCGATGTCGGTAACCCGCTCCACGCCGCCAGGCCATGCCCCATGGCAGGTCACAACGAAACCCGTAACGGAGTCCCCGTTCATGGATAGCGCCCAGTCGACACCGGACTTGTAATCCACGTTGTTCCGATCGAAGACAGCGGCCATTCCCTGGTTGATGAGCAGATCGTATGTCGGCTCACTGCCATGCTCATTGATGCGGACAGCGAAAGCGTCCACCTCGTTAAAGCGCGAAGGGTCGATGTCGGCGGCAATCACACTGTTTTCCGCCGCATGCTTGATCTCATCAAGCTCGTCCTCGCCGCAGTCGAGGATGCTCCTTTCGTTGAGCGGCAGAAGCTCTTGAGCCTGGTCGAGCTTCGGATGCCCAAAGGCCTTGATGGCGTCGGGCAGGGTAGGGTAGCAGGTGATGAGAGGATCACGCCCAATCGTCACAGAGCTGCGGAAGGCATCCGATTCATCGAAGAAGCGGAACATTTCCATGACTTGCGCCTGCGTGAAGCCGGCTTCCGATAGGTCTACCGCATCGTTGATCTGAAGAAGTCCATCGTCCGATTCTTTGACCCCATCCTCAAGGAACTTGAGGAACCGTTCCTGAAGCACTGGATCGTTCTCGCGGGCATAGGCAGGAGCGAAGTTGAAGTTCCACTCATAGCCGCCGAACCGGATGTTTCCGTTGTCGTACGCCTTGATTACCGCATCGCGCGATGCTCCCATGCCGTACGTTTTGGCAATCTCATCGATCTCATCGAGCGTCAGGTCCGCAATCGGCTCATCGAACGCATTGCCGTCCTGCTCATCGACGGTAAGGCTGTCCCCTTCGATAACGAAGTGCTCCTCATAGGAAGAGCCGACTTCCTGTCCGTAAACCTCAACTTCAAGCCCGAGCTGGGCAACAGTTGAACGGAAAAGGCTCTCCTCATCGTAGATGTCGACGCTGTTCAAGAAGGATCCATTGAACTCGCCGCTGAAACGGTTCGGCTCGTCGAATCCGAAGTTGTCGCATCCGTAGATGCTTGGAAACGCATCCGAGTTGAGAAGAGCACGAAGCTCTTCAATAGCCTCATCGGTTCCCCTCATGCACATGCTGTACCTGCCTGTGTTTGCCATGTCAAATCTCCTTCTTATGCTTTTAAGCTATCTGCCGTCATGTCCCGATCGCTGAACATGCTGCTCTCTGTGCCCCTTCGAGGCGGCTGCGTCTTTCAGAACCGTTGCCATGTCGGTTACGCCGGCACGGTCGTCTGCCTCGGTTTCCCTGCGATGCTGCTTATGCTCATGATGCCGGCTCCTTCCCTTGGCGTGATCGAGCCACGGTCTTGGCTCATATCCATCGTTGCAAATGCACCGTGGAAGGCGTATAATGGTATTTGAGTCAAGGCTCGAATAGTCTCTGGGGAATTGAATCCCAGATATACGTTCGATCTCTTGGCTTTTTTCTTTGTTTATGTAAAGAACCTCGCTCGGCGGAATCTTGTACCTGAGCTGAGAGTCCACGTTGTTCTTGCCGAACACGGTGATTAGGAAGTTCGAGTTCGCGTAGCGCATTCCGTCGTGGAGCCCCGATTTGGAGTTCGGCTGCAGCACCGCCAAAAGCGGGGACCTGTCGCCATCCACCTGGTTGAGCACGACGCATATCCTGTTGTTGCTGTTTGGCGAGTTGTATATCAGCACCGGGTCCTCAAGAAGCAACGGCACTTGGCACATCAGCTTCGGGTCGATGCCGTGGTTGTGCCGGAACTGCTCGCCTTTCGATGCCTTCGGCGCAAGGGCCTTCAATGCATGCCGCCTTGTGTAGAGCAGCGGGTCCGCCTGGAATCCAAGCTGCTGGTAGATCTTCGGGGTGGTTCCAAGAAGAAGGTCGTTTCTCAACGGCTGCTTGGCATCCTTGCCTGGAACCCTCTTTGCGCTTCTCCCGTCTTCGGTGAAGCGAAGCGTTCCGAGTTGCCGGATGAACTCAAGGTATGTAGCGCATCTGCTGGCATATTCGAGGATGGAAGGGGAGAGCTCGCAGGCGATTTTCGGCTTGCCGCCCTCGATCTGAAGGAGGCGGTCGGAATCTTTCATCGGGGTGGAGATCTCATAGCGATTGATGGTTCTAATGGCCTCCGCATATCGTTTCGCTTCCTCAATGTCCAACTTGTCCCTCCTTCAAATAACTTGCTGTCCGGTGCTCAACTAGAATAAAACCCTTGCTTCAAGTGCAGATAGCTAATGCGCACCATGGTCCAAATCGCCATACCCTTTGTCAGGTTCGTTGTGATTGTGCTCAGCAGCGTCCTTGAGGTCGGCTGCCATGTCTGAAAGCCCCATCTGCGAATCAGACCCTTCCTCCCAAGGCTCGATTCCCATGAGCCTTGCCACCGTAACGCCGTCTTTTCCGAATTTCTCCTCGAAATCGAGCCAAATCTCCTCGCGGGGCGTGCCGGCAGGATACTCGCGCCATTCGGCATCGATACGCTCGTTGTCGTCGATGCATACGTCTCCCAGTTCAGCCCAAAGCTCCTTGGCAAGGGCAACACGCTCAGACGATGCAAGTTCCGCCAGCTTTCCATCCCGCTCTGCAGCGATAAGCCCTTCCGCTTTCTCAGCGAAGTCCGGGAAGATGTTGATGTACGCATCGTCGCCGAACTCGATCACGTTCTGGAAGTCCTTGTTTGTCCAGATCAGATCTTCCAGGCAGCGCATCCCCTCCTCGCCGTAATTCTCAATGCCCTGCTCCCGGTTCTCGATGAAAACCATCTCGTCATCGCCTTGCAGGTCTATATCATTGATAACTTTCTTGAGGGTCTGTTCCATTGAATCGTTCACTTGAATACCTCCAAAACATCATGCTCTTCGATATGAGCCCAGAGAGCTTATGCCGAAAATCACCGCTCACTGCCGACGGTATGCTCCTCATGCGCCTGCTGGGCATCCTTATGCGCCTTATCGGCAGCTTCCCTAAGCTCAGCTGACCGGCTCGACAATTCCACTTGCCCGTTGTCCAGCGCAGGTGCCTTGTCCTTGTCATCTTTGCCCTTCGTGCCGTTCCCACGGAACCTTGCAGCCACTTCGTCGGGAATCTGCGCATCAAGCTCCTTCATATAAGCCCTACCAGGAGCCTCGCGCCCTGTTGCCTCCTCGTAACGGTCGACGATCATGTCGGTAGCCTGGGTGGCAAGCGAAGAAGCGCGGAATAGCACATCGGGGTCGTCAGAGATGACTTCTCGCCAGTTCTGAAGGTAGGCGACATGCTGCTTGTAGTGCACAGATTCCGGGTCGATATCGGCAGGAAGCCCGAGCTCTGACGCGCTGAACATGCTCGAAAGCTCGGCGATAAGCTCCTCTTTGGCATACTCTTTGGAACCGAATGTTCCTATCTGCGAGCGATCGAGGGCAGAAGGATGTCCGGTTGAGTGCCCCATCTCATGGAGCATGGTGGTGGCAAACGAGCTGTAGCTGTCGAAGCTGTCGCGCGGCGGCATCTGAATCCGGTCGAGGACAGGGGAGTAGGCCGCTATGTTGCCGCCGCCCTCGATGATAGGGCAGCGAGATGACTCGATCAGATCTTCGATAAGCTCAAGATTCTCATCATCGGTACACTTCTCGTTTTCGGGTAGGGGAGGAACCGGATGGTATTTCGATGCATCTCCGCCGGTACGTTCCGCCCATTCGTCGATTTCCTCCTGAGTCATCATCTGCGACAGGTTGAAAACCGGATAGGCCCGGTTGAAGCTCGGTATCAACTCGTATGCGTCCGGGTCGTTGTCCGGCGCATCCCGATCGGTTTTAATGCGCTTCATCTTCCAATGCTCGATGACGCACGAGCGTTCTCCTTCGCGCAATCGCCATCCGGCAGCCTCAAGGTTCTTGAACGTGACCCATCTCGGATCGGCGTACCCATGAATCATGGCCATGCCAAGAAGATGCGTCCTGTTGCCGCCACGGTAGGTTACGCCGGTTACCGGGTTGTGCGGAGCCGCCATATCGTGCCATGGCTTGACCCATTCGAAGCCGCCCTTGTCCATGTCCTCAATGACCTTATCTACGATCTGCTTGCGTTGCAGGTCTGCACGTTCCTTTCCCGTCAGCTTCTTGCCACCAGAGGCCATACGGCATCCCTCCTCATTCTTTAAGCTATTGCATATTCTACCAGCAACTCTGGTAAACCTTTCCAATTTCACTGCATACCATCTCTTCTTGTCTTCT
>JABLTN010134430.1_pt1 | contig 18393 bp, 14 predicted proteins | sample 7160141 | NCBI WGS metagenome assembly JABLTN01 (sample SAMN14651226, study PRJNA627086) | human gut metagenome | isolation source: feces | host: Homo sapiens | reverse complement strand
CGATCTTCAATATTGTGCCGTACTCGAATATTTACAGCGGTCTCCCCCAGCTCGCCATCATCACGTTACTCGCCGGCATTCTTGTTCTCTGCGTCGGCATGTTCATCTCGTTCCGCACCAGTGCAAAGCTCTCTGCGCCAATCGAAGTGCTATACAGCAACTACGTCAAAAAGCCGTCGAACGACCATGCCGGCGATGAGCTCGACCAGCTCAGCAAGGCCTTTTCCGATATGTACATGAAAGCCGATAAGCTGGAGCAAGGCCTCATCTCCTCCTATTCCGATTCCAAAAAGCGCAACATTCAGCGACTTATGCACGGCGAGTATGGACAGATTCCGAATTACATCGAAGTATACCAAAGCTACGGCATCGACCTCACCGCGCCGTATTACACCATCGTCATTATCAGTGCAGCCTCCAAAGAGTTGCGCTTCGGCCCGGATGACCCAAACTATTTCATTTACAGCTACGCTCTCGAAAACCTCGCCACCGAAGTTTTGGGGCAGTTCGGCAGTGTCGTACCGTATCGCAATTCGCACAACTTTCTCGTGATGTTGCTCCCCCTGCAAAAGAACGCCTACCCGGAAAAGCTTGTGCCGGAGCTTGAGCGCGTGTGCGAGGTCATGCAGCGCGAGTTTGCCATGAACACCACCGTCTGCATCGGCACCATCGTGGAGACAGCCGTCAATATCAACCTCTGCTATGAGGCGACGAACATCGCACTGGAATATTCCGCCATCCGTAATCAGGACAAAATTTTCTTCGCCTATGAGACCGGCCAGAATATCAATCTCAACTCATACCACAACAAGCTCCACATGAAGCTTGCCGAGCACATCCGCGCAAATGACCTCGATGCCTGCTCGCATGAGTTCGATCTCGCGCTTTCCTACATGTCAAACGTCAGCTTCAATACAGCCGTTGCGTATTTCAATCACGTCATGATGTCGCTGCTCGACGATTTCTCCACCACTTTTACGGATGACGATACTGCTTATCCCATCTTGATGGATAAACTGAATAAAATTGACCGTCAGCTACCGAATGTCTATATGCTGCGCAAGCGCTGCATGGAGTTCATCACCATTTTGGCGCATCATCAAAGCATCAACCGCAAATACGGCAACGAGCTTGCCGCCGATGCCGCAAAGGAATACATCGACAAAAACTACGCAAATCCTGATCTTTCCCTGAAAATGCTCGCCGGCATGGCAGGCCTTTCCTCCGCCTACTTCGGCAAAATTTTCGCCACGCAGATCGGCTATTCGTTCAGTGATTACCTCAGCAACACCCGCATGAAAAAGGCCGAGCAGCTTCTGCGTGAGACTAAGCTGCCCATCAACCAAATCAGCGAAGCCATCGGCATTGTGAACACGAACTATTTCTATTCTATCTTCAAGAAAAAGTATGGCATGACACCGCTCGCCTACCGCCGCACGCGTTCCGGCGAAGCAGAAGATACAAAATCCGAAGAACAGGACGAAACCACAGAGTAATTCACCCGGTTTTACGCACCGTTCACGAATTGTTAGCAGTTGATTTTCATAATTTTTCGGAAAACGAATTGATTTTTTGTGCATTTACGCTTATAATGTGTATAGAACATTGAAAGGCGGCGAGCAAATGCGCATCCGTAAAAAACCACTTGGAGACAAAAACTTAGTCGGCGCACGTATTGAGAGCATTCGCCGCAATCGTGGCATGAAACAGAAAGAGCTGCTCGCGCAGCTGCAGGTGCGCGGTGTTGACATCAACGCCTCTGCCCTCTCTAAGTTAGAGGGTCAGCTTCGCACCGTCACGGATATCGAGCTTTTAGCCTTCGCCGAAATTTTAGACGTCGATGTCTTCTGGCTCCTTACCGGCAAATCCCAACAGATCTAAAACCAAAACCGGGTAGCACACCGCATGGCAGCTTACCCGGTTTTCTTTTAGCTTTTTTATCGTTTGTTTATTTCTATCCCCTGCACCGCAAAATGCGTCCTATACAAAAACTCCCGGAGAGCACACAGCTTTCCGGGAATTTCATTCAGTAATAGAAACGCTTACTTAAAAGCAGCTCGAGTCAGATTACTTCTTGCTCTTCTCGCCCTTATGCACAGCCCACATGGTGTACAGCGGAGCCGCGATGCACAGCGAGGAATAGCAACCGACAATCGTGCCGACCATCATCGGCAGTGCAAAGCTCTGTACAGAGCTGATGCCATAAATCGCCGCAACAATGTAGATGACAAGCAGCGCCATGAAGGTGGTCAGAGATGTCAGAATAGAACGCGTCATTGTCTGATTGAGGCTCTTGTTGACGATAGCCGGCAGTGCATCCGGGCTCTTCGTCGGGGAGAGCTTGCGGTTCTCACGAATACGGTCGTAAATGACGATGGTATCGTTCAGCGAGTAGCCGAGGATTGTCAGGATAACAGCGATGAAAATATCATTGATCGAGAAACCGAAAATCACAAACGCGAAATACACAAGCAGCACGTCATGCACAAGTGCGATGAGCGCCGTAACGCCGGCGGAAAGACCGCCGATTTTCTTAAAGCGCAGCGCAATGTAAACGAGCAGGATCACGAACGTGATGAGCAAGCAAACAAGGCACTTCTGGAAGAACTTCGCACCCATGGTCGGGTCAACGGAGCTCGATTCCACCACGTTGAACGTGCGGTCGGCATACGCGTCGGATAGGGACTGCGCGATTGCCTGCTGTTCATCGAGCGTCACAGCTTCGTTGCCCGCAAAGGACAGCGTCACTTGGTTCGCGTCCGTGCCGAACGTCTTGCTCAATGCAACGGAAACGTCGCGGCCGGTCTCTTCTTTTACGAGGGACGCGATTTCATCCGTATCGACTTCGCCGTCTACGGAATACTTAATCATCGCACCACCGACGAACTGAATGTCCATCTTCGTGCCACGAATGAAATTGAAAATCAAGCCGATGACCATCAGGCCAATCGAGATGCCGAACAGGATTTTTCTGTTCTTATAGAAATCAAAATCAAATTTTTTCATTACTTATCCGCACCTCCAAACAGCCATTTCTTACGGAGCGGCTTGAAGCCGGAAAGCGATTTGATCATCAGACGAGAGCAGAACACGCCCATGATGAAGTTGCCGATTACGCCGACGAGCAAAGTGTAGCCGAAGGAGTAGATCGCACCGGTCGTGGATTCGCCGAAAATCTTAGAGAGAATGTTAGACGGACCGAACACGCCGATGAGCATGATGGCAACGATCAAAATCGTGATGTTGCCGTCGATGATCGACCAAAGGCTGTTGGAGCAGCCCTTCTGAATGGCGCCGTCCAGCGTTTTGCCGGTGCCGAGTTCTTCCTTAATACGGCTCGCGGTGATAATGTTCGCATCCACGCCCACGCCGATGGAAAGGATAATACCCGCAAGACCCGGCAGAGTCATTGTAAAGCTGTTCACAAACGGGAAGTAGCCGGAAATCGCCGCAAAGGTGATTGCAAGCTGACCCACAAGCGTCAGCACAGCCGCAAAGCCCGGAATCTTAAAGATGATGATCATAAAGACCGCGATGAGCGCAAAAGCGATTACGCCGGCCATAACCATGGCATCCAGAGACTTCATGCCGAGCGTCGGGTTCACGGTGCTGAAGTTCGAGGTCTGCAAAGCAAACGGCAGCGCACCGCCCTGAATCTTTGCGGCAAGTTCGGAAGCCGTGGCTGCCGTAAAGTTGCCGGTAATAGAAGCCTTGCCGTCTGTGATAACCGCGTTAACGGTCGGGTAAGAAATCATAATGTCATCCATCCAGATGGAGATTGTCTTGCCCTTCAGGCGTTCGGTCGCTTCCGCAAACTTCTTTGCGCCCTCATCGGAAAGCGTCAGGGAAATCGCATAATCATAGCTGCCGGAGGTGGAATTCTCCTGCATGACCGGCTTTGCCTCCGTTACATCGCTGCCTTCCAGAATGATGTTTTCCGCCGTTGTACCCGTCGGTGTCTGGTAAACCGGGTTGCCCGCGCCGTCTACCGTCTGAGTCTCGTAGGACTTACCTTCGCGGAATGTCAGCAGCGCCGTTGCGGAAATTTCTTCAATCGCCTTCTCCGGGTCAAAGTCCGATTCGCCGCTCTTCCACGGGAAACGAACAATGATCTTGTCGTTGGCTTCGTCGGTGTAAATCTCGTAGTCCGTAATGCTCTTCGAGACCATACGCAGCTCAATGATTGCCTTTGCCGCTTCAAGCTGCTCTGCGGTCGCCTCCACGCCTTCAGCCGGGCTGAAGGTCGCTTCCACGCCGCCGCGGATATCAATACCCCATCTTATATCGCCGGCGCCCTTGATCCATGTGTTCTTCGTGTCACCGTTCTGCGTGTAAACGCCGAAGACCGATGTGTATGTAAGCGCAAGGATCAGAGCCGCGATGATAAAAAACACAGGTTTTTTCACGCGCTTCATCTAATTGTTTCCTCCAATGGATAAAACCGCCGTTTTATCCGTTTACTTTTAAAATGTCCGTCATGTAAAGCAGGGTGGCAAGAACCACCCTGCAAATCTACACCTGACGATTTAAATTATTCCTCAGAAGCGTCCTCGCCCTGGTCTTCGAGCAGAGCACGGATGGAGAGGGAAACTCTCTTCTTGTCGAAATCGATGTCGGTAATCTTCACCTTAACAACGTCGCCAACCTTCAGAACGTCCTGCGGCTTCTCGATTCTTCTGTCCGCGATCTGAGAGATGTGGATGAGACCGTCAATGCCCGGGAGGATCTTAGCAAATGCGCCGAACGTGGTCATGCCGACAACGGTAGCGTCGCAAACCGTGCCAACCGGATACTCGTTCTTGAGAATCTCCCACGGATTGTCTTCCTTCTTCTTGTAGCCAAGGGAGATCTTGCCGTTCTCACGGTCAAGGCTCTTGACATAAACCTGAACGGTGTCGCCGACGGAGACAACTTCGCTCGGGTGCTTGATGCGGTTCCAAGAAAGCTCGGAAATGTGGATCATGCCGTCCACGCCGCCAAGGTCAACGAATGCACCGAAGTTCGTGAGGGACTTAACGGTACCCGTAAACTCCTGACCTTCTTCAACAGACTCCCAGAACTTAGCCTGTGCTGCCTTTCTCTGCTCGCGGAGCACGGAACGGATGGAACCGACCGCACGGCGGCGCTGGCGGTTGACTTCGATGATGCGGAACTGAACGTCCTGACCCTTCAGAGCCTCAAGATCGTCACCGCGGTTTGCTACAGCCTGAGAAGCCGGGATGAAGACGCGGATGCCGTTATACAGAACAATCACGCCGCCCTTAACAACTTCTGTGACCTTGCCGGTGAGGATTTCTTCAGCGTCCATAGCCGCTGCAATGTCTTCCCAGCCCTTGATGGCATCGATGCGCTTCTTGGAGAGCATGATGGTGCCTTCCTGATCGTTCGTCTTCATGATGAGCAGATCCATCTCGTCGCCGATCTTTACAAGATCTTCCGGCTTCGCGTTCGGATCGTTGCTAAGCTCGTTAGCCGGGATGTAGCCGGCCTGCTTTCTACCGACGTCAACATACACTTCGGTGGGAGAAATGCTTACAACTACACCGTGCACCTTTTCGTCTGTATTTAAGCTCTTGAGTGATTCCTCAAGCATCTCCTCAAAATTAAGCTCATTTGTTTCAATTTTGTCTGTCATGGTAACAAGTACCTCCTTTATTATGCTTGCCGGTGTTGAAGCACCGGCAGTTATGCCGATATTCATTTTGCCCTTTACAGGCAGGGCTGCAAGCTCCGCCGCCGTCTCAATGAGATACGTCTGCGCATACGGTTCACAGACCTCCTTGAGCTTCGCGGTGTTTGAGCTGTGACGCCCGCCGATAACGAGCATCAGGTCGCTTTCACGCGAAAGCTCACGTGCTTCGCGCTGGCGATTTGTTGTAGCCTTACATATTGTATCAAAAACTGAAGCGTTTGTACATACCTTTTTTACGAAATCCAAACATTTTTCCCATTCTTCTACGTTAAAAGTGGTCTGTTCACAGAAAAGAAGGGGCATTTCGGCAAGTTCAGGCTCATTTTTGAATAGATTTTCGAGTTCTTCGCGCGTTTTGAAGGTGCGGTACGACGTTTTGCAGCAGCCGAGTATGCCCTCCACCTCCGGGTGTTTTGCATCGCCGGCCAGCATCACGCGCCTGCCCTCGCGCTCTCCGTCGGAAACAAGGCGGTGAATCTTCTGCACATACGGGCACGTCGCGTCCTTGTAATCGACACCGAGCGCTTTCAGTTTTTCGATAACCTCGGGCGGTACACCGTGAGAACGGATGACAACCGTCTCCCCCGCTTTCGCGTCCTCGGGCGCATCTATAATGCGCACGCCTTTGCGGCCGAGCTCCTCCACAAGTTGCGGGTTATGGATGATCGGCCCGAGTGTGCAGACGGTTTTGTCCTCGTCAAGCAATTTGTAAACGGTCTCCACCGCGCGGTTCACACCAAAGCAGAATCCCGCTGTTTTCGCCACGCGGATCATACTTCCTTCCACCTATTCTCCATAATATCGAGACCTTCCTCGCGCAGCTTCTGCACCTCGGCAAAAATATTGCGCGAAACACGGCGGTAAATCATACCGGAATCTTCGGTCAGCCCCATGTCCTCAAACCGGATTGGCTTGCCGATGTTGATGACCATTTTCTTAAATACCTTCGGGGGCTTGCCGCCCTCGCCCACGATCGCCACAGGCAAAATCGTACAGTGTGTCTTGTACGCCAGCATTACCATACCCATTTTCGGGTTCAAAAGCTCGCCGGTCTTCGAGCGCGTACCCTCCGGGAACATGCACACGACCTTTTCTTCCTCCAAAAGGTCAATCGCCGTCTGAATACCCTGTGCCCCGCCCGTGCCGCGGGAGATTGGGAACGCGCCGAGGCTCTTCAAAAATCCGCCGATGAGCTTGTTTTCAAAAAGCTCGGCCTTTGCCATATAGTGTAATTGTCGTTTCGGTATTGCGCAGCCAAGGTAAATCGGATCGCCCATCGTCACGTGGTTAGAGCAAACGAGCAGCTTGCCGGTAAGCGGCATGTTCTCTCTGCCTATAATACGGTACGGGTGCAGAATTTTAAAGAAAAACAGCATCACGTACTTTGCAAGGAAATACCACCAGGAAAGGTGTTCCTTCGGCTTCTTATTTTCAGCCATGCTTCACGCCCGTCCTTTCTTCCACGATCTCCAGTAAGCGTTTCACCGTACCGTTAAAATCCAGCTCGCTGTTGTCAAGCAAAATGCTGTCCTCCGCTGCCTTAGATTGCTTTTCGTCCTGCTTGTCGCGGCGAATAACGTCCGCAAGCGTTTCTTCATAGCTCACGTCCACGCCTTTTTCCTTGAGCTCCTTGTAGCGGCGCTCGGCGCGCACCTCGGGCGAAGCCGTCAGGAAAATCTTCACCTGTGCGTTCGGTAAAATCGTCGTGCCGATGTCTCGGCCGTCCATGATGACGTTGTACTTTTTCGCCATATCCACCTGCGCGGAGAACAGAAACTTACGCACTACCGGTACGGAAGCACACGCAGAGGCCGCCATAGAGACCTCCGGCGTGCGGATAAGGCCGGATACATCCTCCCCGTTTAAAATGACGTGCTGCACGCCGTCTTCGTATTTCAGATCGACCTGAATATCCCGGAGCTTCGGCTCCACCGCTTCTGCGTCTGCAGGGTCAACCTCACTGCGCAGCAGGTAAAGCCCCACCGTGCGGTACAGCGCGCCCGTGTCCACATAAACAAAGCCGAGCGCCTTTGCAGCCGCTTTCGCCACGCTGCTTTTACCTGCGCCGGCAGGTCCGTCAATCGCTATTGCATACATAATATAACTTCCTTATATATAATGATAGTTTACAGATTCTCGCCCGCCGCGTGTCCCGTTGCAAAGGCGATCTGCAGGTTAAAGCCGCCCGTGTACGCGTCCACGTCCAGAATTTCCCCCGCAAAGTACAAGCCCGGAATTAATTTGGACTGCATCGTCTTCGGGTCGACTTCCTTTACGGAAACGCCGCCCGCCGTCACAATCGCGCCGGAAAGCGGTGCAAAGCCGGAAATCTCCACCGTAAAGTGCTTTAAGACATTCAAAAGCACCGCACGCTGCTCGCGCGTGATGGTGTTGCACTTCTCTTCCGGCGGAATGCCCGACCGCCGCACGACAACCGGGATCATCTTTTGCGGCAATAATTCATCGAGCGAATTGCTGAAATTGCGGTTCTTGTTTTTCTCTAAATCGCGTAAAAGGCGCTGGTCAAGCTGTTCCGGGGTGAGCGCCGGCTTTAAGTCGAGCGTCACTGTGTATCTGCCGGACGACATATGGCGCATGTGCGCGCTCGCACTCAAAATCGTCGGGCCGGAAAGCCCAAAGTGCGTGAACAGCAGCTCACCGAAGTCCGTGTAGGCCGGCTTCTTTTTCTTTTCATTGTCCGTCACGGTCACGCCGCAGTTGCGCAGAGAAAGCCCCTGCATCGCCGGGCAATCCTCGTCATCAGAGGTCAGCGCCACCAAAGACGGACGCATAGGAATAATGGTGTGCCCCAGCTTTTCCGCCAGCCGCGCGCCGTCGCCGTTCGAGCCCGTGCCGGGGTACGAAGCGCCGCCGCACGCCAAAAGCACGCTGGGGACCTCAAACACATCGTTTTCCGTGCGCACGCCGATGACGCTGCCGTTTTCGGTCAGCACCTCTTTCACATTGCCCTGCCGAATTTCCACGCGGCACTTTTTCAGCTTCTTCCAAAGCGCGTCCGCAATGTCGTGTGCATTGTCCGAGACCGGGAACACGCGGTTGCCGCGCTCCGTTTTCAGCGGCACGCCGAGCCCCTCAAAAAAGTCCATCGTGTCCTGCGGGGTGAAATGGTTCACCGCCCCGTACAAAAACCGGCCGTTACCGGGCGTGGATTCAATCACCGTGCGTGGCTCGCAGTTGTTTGTTACGTTGCAGCGGCCCTTGCCCGTAATGCGGATCTTCCGCCCAAGCTGTGCGTTCTTTTCTAATAATAGGACGTGCTTGCCGCGCTCCGCCGCCGTGATCGCCGCCATCATGCCCGCAGCGCCGCCGCCGACTACGACTGCATCAAACATTACGTTCCTCGTCGGTCTTGTCTTCGACCTTCTCGTACACGCCGTACTCGTCCCAAATGGTCTCCAGGTTTAAGAGTGTATTCGCCACTTCGTCTTTCTTTTTAATGGCCACCGTCACAATAAGCGCGTTGATAAGCGCCAGCGGTCCCACAAGCGAATCGACAAATGAAACCATGTCGCTCTTTGCAAGCAGCACATGCTCCGCATACTTCGTCAGCGGAGAAAGCGTGCTGTCCGTAATGGCCACAACCGTCGCACCGCGGTCGGAAGCGTATTTCAGCGCCTTCACTGCTTTTTTGGAGTACCGCGGGAAGCTGATGCCGATAAGCGCGTCTCCCTCGCCGATGTGCACCATCTGTTGTAAAATCTGCGCTTCGCTCGTCGCGCTGATAAGCTGTACGGAATCGAACACCAAGGAGAAGTAGTACGAGAGGAACGTCGCAATGGCAAGCGAGCTGCCTGCACCGATGATATAAACCTTCTTTACCTTCACGAGTGCATCGGCCGCACGGTAAAACTCCTCATGTGAAATAGACTCCTTCGTGCGGCGGATAATGTCGATGTCCTGATCCATCGAGCTGTCAAGCAGGCGGTCAAGCGGAATGTTCGTCGAGGTCATTTCAAGGCGTTGCACGCTCGTCATGCGGTTGCGGATCATCTCCTGCATCGCCTGCTGAAGCGCCGGATAGCCGGAGTATCCGATCTCCGTCGCAAAGCGCACCACGGTCGATTCGCTCACACCGACCGTCGCGCCAAGCTTCGAGGCCGTCATAAACGCCACCTTGTCGTAGTGCTCCTCAATATACTTCGCGATCAACCTCTGACCTTTGGAAAACGATCTCGCATTTTGCTTAATGCGATTCGTAAGCTGGATATTCATGGGTGATTTCCTTTCTTTACGTTTCCTGACAGAAAATTTTACAGTACGAGTCGCCGCTTCCTGCAAAATTTCCTCCGTGCAGACGCGGCCGCATACCTGCCCCTACGGACAGGGCACACGTATACACGGTATCATAATGTTTATTTTAGCCGATATTCCTGCAAAAATCAAGGGATATTTTCGCTGTTTTCTATGAATTTCAAACCGTTTTTGCAGGAAACGCATCCTTTCATGCAAAGGTATGTCCATGCAGCACGGATATCACTCTCCATTCTTTGTCATCCTTTACAAAAGCAGCTTGCAATTTCTTTCGTTTTGTTGTATCCTTATTCCGATTATTAACCGTTTAATTATGTTGATTTCCCACAACAGAATAAACGCACTCGTCTTTTGGAGGTCTTTTATGGAAAGTAAAACGCTCATTTCGTCCATTCGTGAAAATATCGGCAAGGTCATGGTCGGTTCCGAAGAAACCATCGACCTCTTGCTCACCGCGCTCATTGCCGAGGGTCACGTGCTCATCGAAGATGTGCCCGGCATGGGCAAAACCGTGCTCGCAAAGTCACTTGCAAAGTCCGTCAGTCTGGAGTTTAACCGCATCCAGTTCACGCCCGACCTGCTTCCCAGCGACGTCACGGGCCTCAACTACTTCGACCAGAAAGCAAACGATTTCGTTTTCAGCCCCGGCCCGGCATTCTGCAACCTGCTCCTCGCCGATGAGATCAACCGCGCCACACCGCGCACGCAGTCGAGCCTGCTCGAGTGCATGGGCGAGCGCCAGATCACCGTGGACGGCGTCACCCGTCCGCTTTCGGCGCCGTTTTTCGTCATCGCCACGCAGAATCCCATCGAAACGCTCGGCACCTATCCCCTGCCGGAAGCCCAGCTCGACCGCTTTTTAATGCGCATTTCCATGGCCTCTCCCACAAAAGAGCAGGAGCGCGCCATCTTGCAGCGCTTTATGAAGGAAGAGCCGCTCGAAACGCTGCAAAGCGTCTGCACGCGTGAGGATATTCTCGCGCTGCAAAAGCAGGCAAAGGAGATTTACATTCACCCCGTCCTGCTCGATTACATGATCGACCTCGTGCAGGCCACGCGCAGTTGGCCGAATATCGATATGGGCGTCAGCCCGCGCGGCAGCCTTGCGCTCGTCCGTGCCGTGCGCGCTTACGCCTTGGTGCGCGGCGGCGCATACGTCGTGCCGGAAGACATCAAGACCGTCGCCGTGCCGGTGCTCGCCCACCGTTTGCAGCTCAGCGGCTCCGTCGGCTCCACCGATGCCCAGAAAAAGGCCATGACCGATGTGCTCTCCTCCGTCGCCCTGCCGACTGAGGACTGGTCAAAGTAATGTGGGCGCTCCTTCTGCTCCCGATCGTTTTGCTCGTCCTCTATTTTGCACAGCGCCTTTTGTTCCGCCGCCTGTGGGACGAAAACCTCACCGTACAGATATCCTTTGACCGCGATTACATTTTCTGCGGTGAAGAAGCGAATCTCGTCGAAACGATCGTGAACAACAAATACCTGCCGCTCCCCGTTTTGGAGGTCGGCTTCGATATGAGCCGCTGGGTGGTGTTTCAGGACGAAGAAAACTCCACCGTCAGCGATATGACCTACCGCCGCGACGTGTTCACAGCGTCCGTGCGCCAGCGCATCACGCGTACACTACCTGTCCGCGGCAAAAAGCGCGGCTATTACCGCATCGCGTCCACCACGGTCACGTCCTACGATTTTCTGATGACCGAAAAGCAGGTGGCGCATTTCCCGCAGGAAACGGAGTTCTACGTCCTGCCCGCGCACATTTCCGCAAGCCACATCCGCATTCCGTACAGCAAGATCATGGGTCTGCTCGTCAGCCGTCGGCGTGTGTACGACGACCCGTTCGAGTTTGCCGGCATCCGCGATTACCGCCGCAGCGACCCCATGAAATACATCAACTGGAAGGCTTCCGCGCGCGGCGGCACGCTGCTCGTCAATCAGCACGATTCCACGCTATCCCAAAAGGTCACTGTCCTGCTCGACTGCACCGGCATCGGCAGCGCCGTGACGGATGCGTTAAACGAAACCGCCATCTCCATCGCCGCCGAACTCGCGGAGCGCATGCTCGCAGACGGCATCTCGGTCTCCGTCATCTCAAACGGCATAGACACCGTAGACGGCAAAATGCTCTCCACGGGCGAGCTCACCGGCCGCAACACCGCACTTTACCTGCGCCGCCGGCTCGCAAGATTGGAATGCCGCAACGACCTCACCCCCATGCCGCAGCTTCTCCGCACCCTGCACGACGGCGCACACGGCAGCGACCTCTACGTGCTCATCTCCAAGGAGCAAAAGCTGCCCGTTCTGCCGGATTTGGAAGCCTTAACGGAAGGCAGTGACGCCATCTGGATCCTGCCGGAAGACCGCAACATGCCGGAGCGCTACAAACTCACGGAGACCTCAAAATCCGTCGAAATCGTCCGCTGGGAAGTTTAACGGGAGGGGACAAAATGAAAATTTTCAAAAAGCAAATTCCCGTCCGCCACATTTTATACGTCGTGCTCGGCTGGCTGCACGCCACCATGCTGTGTGTGCCGCTTTACGCGCTCGTTTTAAATTTTGTCTCGGAGGGCATGACAAAAGACGTCATCCTGCAAAACATCCTGCGGGGATTTTTGATTCTCGCCCCCATCACACTCAGCTGGTTCGCAATAAAATGCCTGCGCCGCATCTTTTTCTATATTCTCGCAAGCATCGGCATCACGGTACTCACCGGCTTCCTGTTCGATTCCGTTCTCATGGCCGTCGTCGCGCTGTTCATCTGCTTCATGCGGCTTTACGGCCGCCTGCACGGCGAAAGCTATTCTCTGTTTGACCACGCCGGCTATGCGGGTCTTGCCGTGTTCGCCGTGCCGTTCCTGTGCTCTGTCTTCACCGACCGCGCCGATTTGATTTTCCAGCCCGTCTCCCTCGTTTTCGCGGCCGTTTACTTCGTGCTGTGCCTCACGCAGCGCGGCATCCGCCGTATCGATGATTACATCGACGTCAACGCCGCCATGCAGAACATGCCCGCACGCCGCATCGTGCGCATCACCTGTGCGCTTTTGGCCGCCGCAGCCGTGTTCTGTACCGCCGTTTTGCTGCCGCCGCTGCTCACAAACGACATCGGCTACCGCTACACCCCGCGCGAGGCGACCCACGCCGAATACACCCCGCCCGAGCAGACCGAAACGTCCTCCGGCGGCAATATGCCGCTTGACGAGATGATACCCGCCGCAGAGCCGAGCCCCGTGCTCGTCCTCATCATGAAAATTCTCGAGTACATCGTGCTCATCGCACTCGCGGGCGGCCTCATCTTCGGCGTTATTTACGGCTGCATCCGCATCTCACGCGGGTTTAAAACCTCGTTTGTCGATCGGCGCGACCTTGTGGAAAACCTGCCCGAGGACGAACGCACCACTGTGCGGGAACGCGCCCAAAAGCGCGACCGTCCCGACTTCCTTGACCGCTCCCCGACCGCTGCGGTGCGCCGCAAATACCGCAAAACGCTGCTGCATGTCGCAAAAGAGCCGCCCGCGCGCTGGATGTCCCCTGCCGAAGCGGAAGCCCACGCGAAGCTCCAAAACGATGCCCTGCACATCGTCTACGAAAAAGCCCGGTACAGCGAAAAAGGCTGTACAAAAGACGACCTCACCGCAATATAAGCTGTACAAAACGAACAGCCCATGGCACACGGAAAACCGCAGCCATGGGCTGTTTTATTTTATATATTTCTGTACAAGCGGGTGCAGTCTGCGAATGTACAGAACGATCAGTCCGTTCATCGAGTAATCGTACAGTACAAACACCACATTCAGCATCACCGCCAAAATCGGGATGGACCATTTGCCGAACACTTCCATTTCGGAAAGCGGGATCTGCAAAACCCAAACCGCCATCGTCGTTTCCAGCGCCATCGCCAGATTAAACACGCCGAATTTTGCAAGCACACGCAAAGGCTTACGCTTAATGCGCATCAAAAGTCCGTACAGCGTCGGGTAGTAACCGAAAAATAAAATGTAAAACAAAATCGCTTCTCTGTCCGGTGTCAGCAAAATCGCCAGCACACTCACAACGCAATACACCGCAAAGCCGTAGCGCACATTTGTCTCCGCCACAATGGCAATCGTCAAACAGCCCGCCAATGCAGGCAGTGCAATCGTCGCAACGGGTACAATGCCGGTCATCAGCATCAGCACCACGGAAAGCGCAGAAACCACACCGCACAGCGCGACCTTCGCCGCTTTAGAGCGCATGAAAACGCCCCCCTTAGCAGCAGGGGATCAGGTCGCCGCCCATGCACTCGCAACAGCAGTCCGCGCAAATCAGACCGTTGCAGATGTCACAGGCGTTGCACCCACCCGCATTGTTCATGTTCATATTCGGATTGTAGCCGCCGTAAACGCCGCTGCGCTGGTTCATGGCCTGGTTCAGCGCCGCCTGATACTCCGGGTTTCCCGGGTCCATCTGGCACGCGCGCGTAAAGTGCTCCTTCGCTTCCTCCAGCCAGCCGCGACGGTATAAAACCGTACCTTTTAAGAAATACCACTCGGCGTTACGGCTTTCCACCGGCACGCCGTTTAAGATCTGCTCCGCGTCTGCAATGCGCCCCGCCATAATGAAACGGCGTACATCGTTAAAGCCGGAGGCACTGCTGCCACCCGCATACCCGGCGTTATAACCCGCATTGTACGTGTTATAGTTGTTGTAGCCGTAACCGTTATTGTTCGCACCGCGGTTTTTGCGTTGCGAAACAATGATGTCGTACGCCTCATTGATCTCTTTCATCTTCTCGCCCGCAAGCTCGGAGAGCGGGCTGTCGCCGTATTGATCCGGGTGGTACTTTTTTGCAAGCTTTCTGTATGCGTCTTTAATTTCTTCATCCGTCGCCGAGGGCGACACCCCGAGGACCTTATACGGATCAGTCATGTCGTTTCTCCTTCTTTATATGCAGGAAAAGGATCTCCCTTTGCATTTCCGGGAGCCCTTTTTCAAAAATATTCTCCAAAATTCGGGTAAATTTGCCGCTCGGCAATAGGTTCACCGCCGGCAGCAGCCGTGCAAGCGAGCCGTTTAATACCGCATTGCACTCTTCGTCGGCCCTTTTGCGTTCTTCGGGCAATAAATGTAACCCGCGCGAGCTTTCCAGTCCCAGCTTTTGAATAAACGGGTTGAATTTCTGCTGTAAAAGGTCATCCGTAAGGTCGTCCGCTGCATCCATAATGTAGATCCAGCGCCCGAGGAAATACCCCACCTCGCTCAAAACGGCCTTTTCGCCCGCATTGCTGCCAAGCTCCGCGCAGATCGTCTGCAGCATCTCCGCCGTCGGCGCACTGCATCGGTCAATGGAAATTTCCTTCGCGTGTTCGGCATCGGTCTGATCGTCCATCATTTTCTGCACGGCGTCCGCCATAAACGGATAATCATTGCTCGCCTTTTTCATCGCGCGTCGCGCAAATAAGCGCAGAACGCGTGCGCCGAACGCTTTCAGCCCGTCTTCATCCGCGGCGGTATCGCGCAACTTGTGCACCGTCATAATGATGCTCAGTGCCGCTGCCTTATGGAACGCCTCTTCGGCAAACACATCCTCGTTCGCGGGGCACACATACGTGCACTTTTTCATCGGGTTGCAGCAGCATCGCTTTTTCTCCGCCTTTACATCGGCATCGCGCTGATTTAGTGCCAGCAACGCATACAGCGTGCAGTCGTAGCTCAGCGTCAGCCGCATCGGAAAACCGTAATATTTTCCGAGCGCCTGGCAAAGCTGACAGTAAACGCCCTTATATGCGTCGTATTCTTTCACGAGCATCTCGCCCTTGAACGGACGCACATAGCCAAACATACCGCAAACCTCTCCTTTCCGTTCTTCATTCTACCCGATTTACACGCAAATGTGTTGAACAAAATGTAAATATGAACCGCCCGCACCCCTGAAAGACGCAAAATTTCCGGCTTTATATCTTGGACAGATTCTTTTTCCGTGTCAATCCGTTTAAAGTCGCAAAAACGCCGCGCACCCGAAAACCGGGCCCGCAGCGTCATACGTCACTTTGAATTTGTCAGGCTTTCTGCTCCGCCCTGCGCTTTTTGTCACGCTCCAGCATCATTTTGATATACTCGCCGGTGTAGGAACCCTTCGTTGCCGCCACTTGCTCCGGTGTGCCCTCCGCGATGATCATGCCGCCCTTGTCGCCGCCCTCAGGACCGAGGTCGATGATATGGTCGGCCGTCTTGATGAGGTCGAGGTTGTGCTCGATGACGATGACCGTGTTGCCGCCGTCCACGAGCTTTTGTAAAACCTCCACAAGCTTGTGCACGTCCGCAATGTGCAGACCGGTCGTCGGCTCGTCGAGAATATACACCGTCTTGCCGGTCGGGCGTCGGCTCAGCTCCGTTGCAAGCTTCACGCGCTGTGCCTCGCCGCCCGAAAGCGTCGTTGCCGGCTGACCGATCTTGATGTACCCCAGTCCCACGTCGCACAGCGTGCGCAGCTTGCGCGCGATTTTCGGGTGGTCCTTGAAGAACGCAAGGCCCTCCTCCACCGTCATTTCCAGCACGTCGTAAATGCTTTTGCCTTTGTATTTCACTTCCAGCGTCTCACGGTTGTAGCGCTTGCCCTTGCATACATCGCACGCAACGTAAACGTCGGGCAAAAAGTGCATCTCGATTTTAATGATGCCATCGCCCTGGCACGCCTCGCAGCGGCCGCCCTTAATGTTGAACGAAAAGCGCCCGGAGGTAAAGCCGTGCATTTTCGCTTCCGGCGTGCTGGCGTACAGCTCGCGAATATCCGTAAACACACCCGTATACGTCGCCGGGTTTGAGCGCGGCGTACGGCCGATCGGTGACTGGTTGATCTGAATGACCTTGTCGAGGTTCTCCATGCCGCGAATTTCCTTATGCTTGCCCGGCACCGTGCGCGCGCCGTTCAGCTCTCCCGCCAAACGTTTATACAACACCTCGTTGATGAGCGACGATTTGCCCGAGCCCGAAACACCCGTGATGCACACAAGCTTGCCGAGCGGAATGTCCACCGTCACGTTTTTCAGGTTGTTTTGCTGCGCACCGACAATGGTGATTTTCTTGCCGTTCCCTTCGCGTCTGGTCTGCGGCACGGGGATGAACCGCTGCCCGCTCAAATACTGGCCGGTGATGGACTCCGGGCACTTCAAAATACCCTGCACGTCGCCGCTGTAAATCACGTTGCCGCCGTGAATGCCCGCGCCGGGGCCGATGTCCACAATGTGGTCAGCCGCAAGCATCGTGTCCTCGTCGTGCTCCACGACAATAACCGTATTGCCAAGGTCGCGCAGACGCATCAAAGTCGATAACAGCTTGTGGTTGTCGCGCTGGTGCAGGCCGATGCTCGGCTCATCGAGGATATACAAAACGCCCATGAGAGACGAGCCGATGTTCGTCGCCAAGCGAATACGCTGGCTTTCACCGCCGGAAAGCGTCGCCGCCGCACGGGAAAGCGTCAGATATTCGAGACCCACGTTGCGCAAAAAGCCGAGGCGTGAACGAATTTCCTTCAAAACCGCCGCCGCGATCATCTCTTCGCGCGGGGTCAGCGTCAACGTATCGAGGAACGCCAGCGCGTCCACAACGGAAAGGTCGCAAAAATCACTGATATTCTTGCCGCCCACCGTTACGGCAAGACTCTCTTTGGAAAGACGCTTGCCGCCGCATGCGTCGCACGGCACAGCACTCATGTACGACTCGATTTCCTCCTTGATCCACGAGGAGGACGTGTCGCGAAAACGGCGCTCAAGGTTGTTGATGATGCCCTCAAACTCTGTCTCATACGTGCCGCGGCCGTACTCGCTTTTGCGATGCACTTTAATCTTCTCGCCCTTCGTGCCGTAAAGCAGAATGTCTACAAGCTCCGGTGAGAGGTCGCGGATCGGCGTATCAAGCGAAAAATGGTAGTGCTCTGCGAGCGCTTCCATGTACATCGTCGCAATGGTGCTGCCCTCCATCGCCCAACCGCTGCCCTTCAAACCGCCCTTACGAATCGATAAGCGGTCGTCCGGGATGATGAGCGCCGGATCAATGCGCATGAAAACGCCGAGACCCGTGCACTTCGGGCAAGCGCCCGCAGGGTTATTGAACGAGAACATGCGCGGCGAAAGTTCCTCCATGCTGACGCCGTGCTCCGGGCAAGCGTAGTTTTGAGAGAACAGCGTATCCTCGCCGTCCACCACGTTTACGATAACAAGCCCGCCGGAAAGTCCTGTCGCCGTCTCTACAGAATCCGCCAAGCGCGAGCGAATGTCCGGCTTGATGACAAGCCTGTCAACGACAATTTCAATGTTGTGCTTCTTATTCTTCTCAAGCTTGATGCTCTCGGAAAGGTCATAAATGATGCCGTCTGCGCGCACACGGACAAAGCCGCCCTTGCGCGCCGCCTCAAACTCCTTTTGGTGCTCGCCCTTCCTGCCGCGCACCACCGG
>JABLTN010110124.1_pt1 | contig 18405 bp, 18 predicted proteins | sample 7160141 | NCBI WGS metagenome assembly JABLTN01 (sample SAMN14651226, study PRJNA627086) | human gut metagenome | isolation source: feces | host: Homo sapiens | reverse complement strand
AATTACGGACGCGAAGTCCAAGAAAGGATCCGATATACCAATTGAGTATTTTGTCCAGGCATCGGATTCATCAATCTATCAGTATATCGCGGACAGGTACAGTGGTGTTAAGCAGATGATTGACGGGGATGATCTTCCAGTGCTGAATGATTTTATTGAAAGAGAATATGTCTATTATGATGAATACTGGAATAACAGAGATGACGATACTGGTTCACAGCTTATGCTGAGGCAGGATCTTCCGGATGGATATGAGGCGGCTTATGAGGAAAGCACTGGACTGGAAGTGGAGACAGTTGGTCTTTCTTATCTGATCTGTGTGGAAGAGGCTTACAGGAGAAAAGAATGTGCATATGTTGTGGAGATGCTAGAGGATGATTCTTTTCCATTAAAGCAGGAATACCATGATATGAAAAAACTGTATTTGGGATTGAAAGCGAAGTATGCTAAGAAGACTGGAAAGGCAAGTTTCAGATCCAGATTTCATTAAAACAGATTGATTTTAGACTAATTGCAGGATATAATTAGTCTAAAGGAGGACTGGATGTATGAATGAATCTTATGTATATTTAGATACATATATTTTACAACAAGATATGAGAGTCAGAATGCCAAAAGCAATATTATCAAATTTGGGCGTAGAAAAAGGAAAAACTAAATTTGATATTTACTTAGACACTAATACGAAGTCTTTGGTCTTTAAGATACATGAAAATGCGGAGGAGAACAAAGATGGAGAATAAAAAAACTGCGATTTCTTTATTTACAGGTGCAGGTGGAATGGACGTAGGGTTTGAAAATGCAGGGGTGTCTGTGCTTTTTGCAAATGAGATTATAAAAGAAGCAGCTGAAACATATCATGCAAATCATCCGAATGCAAGAATTGTAAATGATGATATAAATAATGTTGTTGACAAATTTGACGAATTTAAAGGTGTTGATTTTGTTTTTGGAGGTCCTCCATGTCAGGGATTTTCTGTTGCAGGAAAAATGGATCCTGATGATGAACGAAGCAAATTAATTTTTACATATTTAGATGTAGTAGAACGGGTAATGCCGAAAGCTTTTGTGATGGAAAACGTAAAAGCTTTGGGAGCACTTGAAAAATGGGAATCCGTCAGAAATGAATACCTTGATCGAGCAAGAAAATTAGGTTATATGTGTGTGCCGTTTATACTGAATGCAACGGACTTTGGAGTTCCGCAAAAAAGAGAACGAGTATTTTTCATTGGAATCAGGGAATGTGGAGATCCTTTCTATGAACACCATATGTGGGAATGTATAGAGAAACAGAAAAATAAGGCTCCTTTTATCAGGGAATTATTAAAAGATTTAGGGAGAGCAGGTACAGAAAAAAATCCCAATACCTGTACTGCTAAAATTACATTTGCAACAAAACCTGTTATGAGAAAATCACCATATGCCGGAATGTATTTTAATGGGCAAGGCAGACCAATGAATGTTGATGAATATTCTAATACATTACCAGCATCTATGGGAGGAAATAAAACACCTTTTGTAGATGAAGAATATCTTTATGGAGATGCTGAGTGTGATTGGGTAGTGGATTATCATAAAGGATTAGTAGATGGCACAATTATTCCTAAATTTGAAGAAGTTCCTAAAAGACTTAGAAGAATAACTATAAAAGAAGCTGCAAGAATACAAACATTTCCAGATGATTATGTATTTTGTGGAAGTAAAGGAAAAATATATACTCAAATTGGAAACGCAGTTCCGTGTAAATTGGCAGAAGCTGTAGCCAAAGCTGTGGAAACGTATCAATTACAGTGGTGTTAAAAAAGAAAGCAATTATCAATTTTATAATCGATAATTGCTTTCTTTGATATGAAGTTTAGAGATGGGTCAGTCCTAAAATAGTTTCTGCAAGAGAAATGAGATAAGCTATGGTCGTATCCTTAAATTTTGTTTCTTGCGCAGTTTGGATAATGAAGTGCATAAATTCTTGTGTATCGATAGCAGATAATGGGACTATTATACCTGGAATAAGATCACGGTAAGATATTATGCGAAGAACAAAATCTTTTTCTAAATATTCCTGTTCTATATCATATTTGAAATTGGATGTTGCATTACCACGAGGTCCTTCAACAAAGAACATATTATAGGCACCAGCTGATATTACTTTGTCGGCTGCGTGGCGGACATCAGTTTCTGCATAAGGTTTATCTTTAAGTTCATTAGATAGAATGAGATTATTGTTGAGATATATATCTAAATCACTAATTTCATGAGTTGATGCACCACTTTGATTTACGGGATGAACTTCAACAACAGCAGGGGAGTTTTGATATTTTAGATGGTATGCTCCTGCGATAAGAAGTGTCAATACTTCTCCTTCATAGCTTTGTTCTAATGCTTTTTCAATATAATATATAAGACGAGCATGTGTATTTGAGGAAGAATCGACAGATACTGTGGCGAGATTCTTTTTAGAATCGCGGATCTTAATCAGTTTAGTGAGAAGATAGACTAAACACTGGTAGGCATCGGCTGCTGTTTCTATATGAGGCAGGTTATCACATAATGCATTCAAAAGATGTTGATCATTACCACGTCTGACAGCATTATTTTTATCAAGTTCCGGAAATCTTGCTGGTTTATTTAGAAATGGTTCATTTGAGCCGCCGAGAGCTTTTCTTAAAATTTCCATTTCAAATGGGACAATTACTTTATGACATATTGTTCTGGCATCATAAGCACCGATTAATTCAGATTTCTTCTGCAAGCAAAGAGGATTGATTGTTGGATCTGTAGCTTTGGCTAATATAGCGGTGAATAAAACATATTTGTAAGTGAGATGAGAATTGTCAATAATACAGTCAATAAAGTCTTGGTGATTACAAGTTGCATTAGGGTTATGTAAAGCGTCCTGATAAGCTTGATCTAATTTACGGCTTGCATCGTCTTTAAGTCCCATAATATCCCTCCTTTTGTATTAGTAAAAATGATAATTATTTGATTGACATACCAAAATATTAAAGAAATAATACCATATTTTGTACAATGCTGCTAGTAAGAGCAGAAAAATAGCGGACTAAAATCCGCTATTTTTGTTAATCTTTTTTGTAGAATGGTGTTTTGTATCCGTCACCGCGGATCAGGATGTTCGGCATCCAGTCTGGTGTGCGGCTCATGATGGAGCAGATGCTTTCCACAGAGGCATCCTGGCGGCATTCTATGATGAGTTCGTCATGGACATGGCCTACGATGAAGCAGAAGGACAGGTTCTGCATGGCGAAGCACAGGAGGTCCCTGGAGACTGCCTGGACGATGTTTTCTACGAATTTTGGACCGTAGGATTCTATGCGCTGCCATTTTTTGTCTGTTCCGGTGCCTTCATAGGTGACGGATTCCCCGCCGAAACGGTTTTCCCCGATGCGGGGCTTGACGTAGGAGAGCAGGCGTCCGGATGGGAGACGGATGAAGAGAAGTCCGCTTTTATAAAAGAACTGGATGCCGCGGACTTCTGCAGGTGTGCGGGTGCGGATCACGTTTTTGACTGCGGTATCGATATCCCACCAGAACTGTACGATGTTCGGGTTGGATGTGCGCCAGGCATTGACCAGGGGCTGCAGTTCTTCTTCCGTCAGGCCCATGTCAAGGGCACCCATGGATTTCAGGGCACAGACAGATCCGCCATAGCCTAAGGCAAGTTCTGCGATTTTTCCTTTCTGGCGGAGATGTCCGTTGACTCCGTGTTTTTCAACAGGGACATGGAACATCTGGCTGGCGGATGCACAGTAGATGTCTTTTCCTTCTGCGAATACTTTTGTGCGCCAGGTTTCTCCTGCAAGGTGGGAGAGCACCCTGGCTTCAATGGCTGAGTAGTCGCTGACGATGAATTTATAGCCGGGGCGGGCGATGAAGGCGGTACGGATCAGCTGGGACAGGGTGTCCGGGATGTCATCATAGAGCAGATCCATCATGTCATAGCTTCCGGTCCGCACCAGTTCGCGGGCTTCTGCAAGGTCTTCCATGTGGTTCTGGGGAAGGTTCTGCAGCTGGATCAGCCTGCCCGCCCAGCGTCCGGAACGGCTGGCTCCGTAGAACTGGAACATGCCGTGTGCACGTCCGTCCCTGCAGACTGCGTTTTCCATTGCCTGGTACTTTTTGACGGAGGATTTTGCAATCTGCAGGCGGAGTTTTAATGCCTGCCGGATGTCTCCGTTTGTGTTCTGGATGAGTTTTGCCACGTCTTTCTTTCCCAGGGATTCTGCTTCCAGACCATTTTCGGAGAGCCAGGTTTTCAGCTGCTGGACGCTGTTGGGATTATCCAGGAGGGTGATGGACTGCATGGCAGACAGGAGGTCTGCCTTTGATTTCTCATCAAAGGCAATGGCGTTTCTGACCATTTCCATGTCCAGCAGGATGCCGCGGTCGTTGATCTCCTGATCCAGATGATATTCGTTCCATATCTGATCCGGGACAGGAAAGCGGGACAGGCGTTTCTGGATGGACATTTCCACTTCCACGTCCCGTTTATTGTACGCTTTGAAGCGGATCCATTTCTCGCTGTCGTGCTGTGGAAGATTGCGGGTTCTGCCGCCATTTGTTTTGGTTGCCTTGCATGGCGTGCAGAAGAAGCGGATCAGTTCTTTTCCTTCTTTTAATTTCTGTTCCTGCAGGCCAAGGACAGCACCGGCTCCGGCAAGGGAAAGCGGCAGTCCAAGATAGGCAGACCAGACCATGCTGCATTTCCAGGATGAGGGATCCAGATAGTTTCCTGCAGGATCTTCCGGTATGCCGTACCCTTTAAAGTACTCCGGATAATGGCGGCGGAGCCAGATGGAAAGACAGATCCGCTCAAAGGAAGCGTTGAATGCCCACTTGGTGACAGATTCGTCTGTCAGGGCTTTGAGGATTTCTTCCGGGATGGTATCGCCGCAGGCAAGGTCATAGACGGCAACAGGCCCGCTGTTTATGGATACACCGAACAGCAGGATCTCAAACTGATCCGATTCTGCATATTTGTAGACACCGCATTTCTGGATATCCCGGTCACTGTAAGTTTCAAGGTCAATCGACATTTCTTTTATTTCCATGTATTTTCCTTTCCGGTATAAAAAGCGGCAGCAGTGAGCATGAAGGGCACTGCCGCCGCTGTCTGTTATACCTGTTCTTCCGGATTGATGACTGCATAGACAGAATCCAGTGGGTTGATGGCTGACTGGAGCCAGACTGCCGTGTCGGTTCCGTCCTGGTTTCCGGTTTCCAGAAAGTAATAACCTGTTTCCGGTGCCGGGATTCCGCTTCTGTTCAGGTGGAAGAGGGCATCCATCAGGCGTTCTTCCCTGCTGGTTTTTTCTATGTGCATTAATTCCGGGAATAAGGATCCTTTTTTGAAAAAACGCATGATCCCGTAGGTGCGCTTCTGCGGATCCGCAGGATTCTCACAGACGAAAAGGTCTGTGCCTTCTGGCGGCTGTTTTTCTGTAAATGCTCTGAGACTGCATAATAAACACATGATAGTTCCTCCGTTTCTTTTAAAAGAAGGATGGAGCATCGTCCATCCCTGTGGTGCTGTCTGTCAGGATCAGTTCAGGAAGTCGTCATCTTCCTCTGTGGCAAAGTCATCCTCTGCGCGGGATTTTCCGCCGAGGGGTTCGCCGTCGCGGATCTTCTGCAGGTTGTTTAAGCCGCAGGCAATGCCTTTGTTTCCATTGGAGTTGAAGGCATACATGTTGATGGATGCCCTGCCGTATACGCCGGAATAAACTTCCGAGCGGTCAAAGATCGGCTGTCTGTCTGCATCCACGATGCCAGGGGCAGTGCCGGAGTTTGCGTTGATGAAGTAAGCGTTTTTGTATGCCTCGTCATCCGGGCGTTCCAGGTCTCCATCCCTGAGAGGTGTCTTGAGGATGGAGAGGGCAGGTACGGTTTTTCCGTTTCCTTTCAGCTTGGCTTCTCCTTCTTCGTAGGCTGCCTGGATGGCGGCTTTGATTTTGTTCACGGTTGCAGTATCGGATTTTGGGATGATCAGGCTGACGCTGTATTTCGGGGCGCCGCCGTTGATGCTTTTCGGATCCCATACGTTTGCGTAGGACCATCTGGTGTTAACTCCTGTGATTACTTTTGTCGGGTTTACAAATTTTGACATGGTATGTCCTCCTTATTCTTCTTTGAAATCGTCACTGGCAGTGTTCATTGCCGGACGTTTATCTGTTTCCGGTACAAGCACCGGTTTTCCGGGCGGCTTTGCGATCAGTCCGCCAAGGATCTTTTCAAATTTCTTTTTTCCCAGAAGGGAAGTCATGGCTGTGATCCCCAGCAGTTTTTTCTCATAGGGATCAAATCCGTTGTCTTTTACGACAGATGCAACGGCGGTCTCATCCGTGTATTTCCGGGTGGATCTGCCTTCCACGACTTTGTAGCCGGGGTAGTCCGTGCCGCTGAGTGCGGACTGCAGGGCATAGTCCTTGATGTCGCCTGCCCAGGAGACCAGTTCGTCAATGCGGGGCAGGATAGCAGAGATTTCTGCAGGTTCCAGATGCTCCGGCATTTCGAAGTCGTATCTGGCGAGTTCAAGGTTGTATTCTGCACGTTTCCGGCAGGTGGCCTTGACTGCACAGAACTGGCAGTGTGTGCCGGCACAGAAGTTCCCTTCACCTTTGATGGCGAGGTCTGCCGCAGGTTTCAGGGTGTTTTCTGCCCAGTCCAGCAGGTCTTCTTTTTTCATGGTGAAGGTGCTGATGTTGCTGCGGCGGGGCTGGAAGATGGTCATGCGGACTGCTTTGATGTCATAGATGCCGTCATAGGTATCCAGTGCCCCGAGTGCATAGCACATCATCTGCGGATTGTTTTCTGCTTCCACAAGGATGCCGAGTCCGTATTTAAAGTCGATGATGTGCAGGATCTGGTCTGCAACGATCAGGCAGTCGCCGGTTCCGAAGGCATCCGGAACCCATCTGGAGAAGTCCAGGCGCTGTTCCACAAGAACCTGCGGGTCGCCGCAGAGTTTCTTTGCTTCCTGCAGCTGTTCCATGACATAGGTGCAGTACTGGTCCGTGCAGTCTGCCATTTCCTCATCAAACCAGGTAAGGGATTCGGTCGGATCCCTGGAAGCCTGTCCCAGTGCAGTCAGAACCTTGTGTTCGCATAAGCTGTGGGCATCGGTTCCCTGCTGTGCATAGGGACTGCTTTTATTCGGCTCCTTTGCACAGAGTGCTGCGCTTGGCGGGCAGTTTATCCAGCGGTGGCTGGACGATGCAGAGAGAAAGGCGTGTTTATCAGGCATGTCCGATTCCCTCCGCTTCCTGTGCAAGTGCGGCATAGTCCTCCGGCTTTACGTCTGTAAGGCTGCCGCCGTTTCCGTATTTCTGGACCAGTGCCTTGACCTGGGCTTTGTAGATGCCCTCTGCCTCGTTTGCCTTTGCGGCAAGGATTCTGCGGACATCTTCCTTGGAATATTCTTTTGCAGGTTCTGACTGTGGTGCCGGATCCGGTGTCTGTGCAGGGGATTCCTGCTTCTTTGATGCTTTTTTGCCGGATGTCTTTTTGCCAGGAGCCGGCTGTTCCTGTTCGTCCGAAGAATAAAATTCTTTCAGCGCCCTGGCGGTTTCTGCCAGTTTTGTCCCGCAGGCGATCAGGTCATCCAGCATCATGGATAGTTCACTCATTTTACTCATATTGTCAGTTCTCCTTTCTGTGAATTTGGGGAGCAGTCATGTGCTTCCTAATGGTTCATGGAGTTTGGGGAGCGGATTTTTTGAGCAGTTTTTAAATTTTTTTCAGAAAAGTGGAAATCAGGTCAAAAAATAAGGGGGGAAGACTCCTTGGAACAGTAGAAGGCGGAAGTCTGCCTTACTGACAGGAAAGGAGAATATCTGATGGGCGTAGGTTACAGAAATTCAGAAGGGTACTGGGATCCGGTGCCGTTTGCGGCGGCTGCGAATGTGGAAAGGGAAGCGAAGAAGTACCGTCCGCTGGTTTATATCTGTTCGCCGTACCGGGGAGATCCGGAACGCAATGCGGAGAAGGCGAGGAGGTACAGCAGGTTTGCCGTGGATCAGGGAATGATTCCGCTGGCACCGCATCTTCTGCTTCCCCAGTACATGAAAGAGGAAAAGGAACGGGATCTGATCCTGTTCATGGATCTAGTGCTGCTGGGAAAATGTTCGGAGGTCTGGGTGTTCGGATCGGAGATCACGGACGGGATGAAACTGGAGATTGGAAAGGCGAAGAAGAGAAGGATGACGGTGCGTTATTTTACGGAAGACCTGAAGGAGGCGTAAGAAGATGAAGTTTGTTTTGCAGACAGCGGATGCTGCGGGGGATGCGAGGAACTGCTTTTATCCGAACAGGGTGAAAGTGGGATGTGCAGAAGATCTGCAGGAAGCAGTGAAGAAGGATCATGTGTGCGGAAGCTACAGGAAGGATTACCGCAGTGTGGGAAATTTTCTTGGTTCGGATGTGCTGGTCATGGACTGTGACAATGACCATACAGAGGATCAGGGGGAGTGGATCACGGCGGAAAAGCTGGATGAGCTGATGCCGGATATTTCCTATGCCATTGCATTCAGCAGGAACCATATGAAGGTGAAGGACGGCAGGAAGGCAAGACCGAAGTTCCATGTGTATTTTCCCATTGAAAGGACTTCGGATGCCGGGTATTATGCGGCACTGAAAATGGCAGTGAAAGAGGCTTATCCGTTTTTTGACGGGAATGCACTGGATGCAGCCAGGTTTATTTTTGGTGCGGATGCAGGGGAATGTATCTGGCATGAGGGATGGACGAACATTGATGAGGAAGTGGATGCAGGGGTGCTGCCGTCAGGTGCGGATCCAGGAGCCGGTCCGATCCTGGAAGGAAGCAGGAACAATTCCATGAGCCATTTTGCAGGGCGAGTGCTCAAGAAATATGGCATCTGTCAGAAAGCAAAGGATGCTTTTCTGGAACATTCCAGACGGTGTGATCCGCCGCTTCCGGAAGAGGAACTGGATACCATCTGGGGCAGTGCGGTGCGCTTTTACCGGAATACCGTCATGTCACAGCCTGGATATGTGCCGCCGGATGAATATAATGCGGAATTTGGTTCGCTGAAGCCGGAGGACTATTCCGATATTGGCGAGGCGAAGGTGCTGGTGCAGGAGTATAAGGGAGAACTGCTTTATACGGATGCAACGGATTTCCTGAGTTATGACGGCGTGTGCTGGCGTGAGAATAAGCAGAAGGCTGTGGGTGCAGTGGAGGAATTTCTGGACATGCAGCTGGCAGATGCAAGGGAACAGCTGGCGGTAGCGACAAAGGCACTGACGGAGAATGGTATTGAGGAATCTGCCGTGCGGATCGGCGGGAAGACGCTGGAGAAGCAGATCGGGGCGGAGCTGATGGATGCTTATAAGGAGTTTCTGTCTGCGAAATCTTATTATGCCTTTGTCATGAAGTATCGGAATTATAAAAATATCGTGAATACCCAGAATGCGGCAAAGCCTATGGTGGCGGCGGATATCAGCATGTTTGATGCGCAGGAGAATTATCTGAATACGCCGGATGCGGCTTACGACCTGGAAAAGGGTGTGGCAGGCGTGATGCCCCACAGGTCTTCGGATCTGATGACAAAGATCACCAATGCTTCCCCAGGCGATAAGGGAAAGGAAATCTGGGAAGATGCCCTGAACACGTTTTTCTGCGGTGACCAGGAACTGATGGAGTATGTGCAGGAGACTGTGGGACTGGCTGCGATCGGCAAGGTTTATGAGGAAGCGCTCATCATTGCCTATGGCGAAGGACGGAACGGAAAGTCCACGTTCTGGAATGCCATTTCCAGGGTGATGGGGACTTATGCGGGAACGATTTCTGCGGATGCCCTGACTGTGGGATGCCGGAGAAACGTGAAGCCGGAGATTGCGGAGCTGAAAGGCAAGCGTCTGATCATTGCAGCAGAGCTGGAAGAGGGTGTGCGCCTGTCCACGTCCATCCTGAAACAGCTGTGTTCCACGGACCAGGTGCGGGGTGAAAAGAAGTTCAAGGATCCTTTTGATTTTACGCCGTCCCATACGGTTGTGCTCTACACAAACCATCTGCCGAAGGTCGGGGCATCGGATGACGGTACCTGGCGGCGTCTGATCGTCATTCCGTTCCATGCAAAGATTGAGGGCAGTTCGGATGTAAAGAACTATGCGGATTACCTTTATGAACATGCCGCGCCTTCCATCATGGCCTGGATCATTGAAGGCGCCAGAAAGGTGATTGCAGCGAACCATAAGCTGAAAAAGCCGGTGGTGGTGGAGAAGGCCATTGAGCAGTACCGGGGAATGAATGACTGGATGGGAATCTTTCTGGAAGAATGCTGTGACGTGGGTGACGGGCTGGAACAGAAGGCAGGGGAGTTTTATCAGGAGTACCGGAACTTCTGCCAGAGGACAGGGGAATATACCCGTCACAATTCGGATTTTTCTGCGGAACTGGAAAAGAGGGGATTTCTGAAAAAGAAAACGCGGAAAGGTGCTTTTGTGATGGGTGTGACGCTTAAAGATGAAGCTGTCCTTGATTTTGAGGACTGATGTGACGGCTGTGACGGACAGATACAAAGGTGTGGAAGAATCTTTTTAACCTGAGTGTGACGGCTGTGATGCCTGTATATATATTACGCGTATAGGGATTTTTTTAATGAAAATTCTCTATATAGAAGGTATAGACCCAGTCATCACAGCCGTCACAGCAGAAATTTATGATGGAGGGATGGCTATGAAGTTTTATACATGGATGATGAGGAAACATTTAAGGACAAAGGCACCGGTGGGGGATCTTGCCAGGGACATGGAACGGGACAGGCAGTTTCCGAAGGATGGGGACAGGGCATCCATCCGGAAGTATCTGGAGGACAATGATGCATGCAGCGGATGCCTGGCTGCATTTGAAAGGGCGTGGAGGAAGTATGAGAGAGAAACAGGTGGAGCAGAAGCTGGTGGCAGAAGTAAGGAAAAGGGGCGGCATCTGTCCAAAGTTCGTGTCACCCGGATTTGACGGGATGCCGGACAGGATCGTGCTTCTTCCGGGAAGGCATTTCGGGTTTGTGGAGGTCAAGGCACCGGGGGAGGTGCCGAGGCCTTTACAGGCTTCCAGACACAGGCTGATGGGAAGGCTGGGATTTAAGGTTTTTGTCCTGGATGATCCGGGACAGATTGGAGGGATTCTGGATGAAATACAGTCCGCATGAATATCAGGAGTATGCAGTCCGGTTTATTGAGGAGAACCCGGTGGCGGCAGTCCTTCTGGATATGGGAATGGGAAAGACCAGCATTGTGCTGACTGCCATTGTGGATCTGATGTATGAACGCTTTGAAGTGAACCGGGTTCTGATCATCGGTCCTTTAAGGGTTGCACGCACTACATGGCCGGAGGAGATTAAAAAGTGGGACCACTTAAAAGGCATCCGGTATTCCGTGATGGTGGGAAGTGCCGCAGAGCGCAGGGCGGCACTGGATGCGGATGCTGACATTTACATCATCAACAGGGAGAATGTTCCGTGGCTGGTGAAGCAGTGCGGATCTGCATTTAACTTTGACATGATTGTGATCGATGAGCTTTCCAGTTTTAAGTCCTGGCAGACCAAACGGTTTAAGGCACTGATGAAGGTGAGGCCATTTGTGAAACGGATCGTGGGGCTGACCGGCACGCCTTCCAGCAACGGGCTGATGGACCTGTTTGCGGAGTTTAAGGTGCTGGATATGGGAAAACGCCTGGGAAGGTTTATCGGGCAGTACCGGGAATGTTATTTCCGGCCAGACAGGATGAACGGACCGGTGGTTTACAGTTACCGGCTGGTTCCGGGAGCAGAGGAAGCCATTTATGAGAAGATCTCGGATATCACAATTTCCATGAAAGCGGCGGATTACCTGAATATGCCGGAACTGGTCAGCACGGAGCATAAGGTTTATCTGGATGAAAAAGAAACACAGCAGTACAGGGAAATGAAAGAGCAGCTGGTGATGCAGCTTCCTGAGGGGGAGATCACTGCGGCGAATGCGGCAAGCCTTTCCGGAAAACTGTCACAGCTGGCAAACGGTGCAGTCTACGGTGATGACGGTGTGGTAAATGCGTTTCATGGGAAAAAGCTGGATGCACTGGAAGACCTGGTAGAATCTGCAAATGGCAGGCCGGTGCTTGTGGCGTACTGGTTTAAGCATGACCTGACACGGATCATGGAGCGGCTTAAGAAGCTGAAAGTGGACTGCCGGAAACTGGATTCGGATGAGAGCATCCGGGAATGGAACGCAGGAAAAATCCAGGTGGGACTGATCCATCCGGCAAGCGCAGGACATGGGCTGAACCTGCAGTCCGGAGGAAATATCCTTGTATGGTTCGGGCTGACGTGGAGTCTGGAACTGTACCAGCAGACAGTGGCAAGGCTTTGGAGGCAGGGACAGGAATCCGGGACAGTTTCCGTGATACATATCGTGACGGACGGGACTGTGGATGAGCGGATCATTAAGGCACTGGAAATGAAGGACGGGGCACAGGCGGCACTGATCGAGGCGGTGAAGGCTGAGATCGGGATGGATGCCTGAATGAAAATTTATGGCAATCAGAGTCAATCCAAGGGAAAAAATATCTGGAGGTGGCTTATGGATAAGCAGCAGATGGAAGTAAAGAATTTTCTGATGAAGGCATATTACATGGATCAGAGGATTGACAGTAAGCTGGAACAGATGGCATCCCTGAATGAACTGGCAAGGAAGGCAACCTCGGCCGTGAGTGATATGCCTGGGAGCCCGAACAGGAACATTCACAAAACGGAGGATATCATTGTGAAGATACTGGAACTGCAGGAGGAAATCCAGTCTGATATCAGTGAACTTTTGGATCTGAAACAAAGCATTCGCAGATGCGGCCGGCAGCTGGAAGAACCAGAGGAGCAGGTTATTTTGGAAGAACGATACCTAAAAATGATGAAATGGGAACAGATAGCCGTGATCCTGAATATGAGTACAAGGAAAGTATTCCGGATCCATGATGAAATGTTGAAAAAAATCACAATTCCTGAAATCTGGCAGTAAATGCTATGGAATGGCAGTATCATCCTGTGATATTGTTAGAATGCGTAAAGCAGAATGAGACGGAAGCCTTGGAAGAAGAATTTCTTTCAGGGCTTTTGTCATGTCTGGAGGTGGGAAAGATGCCGAGGAAGCCAGATGTGCCGTGCAGATATCCGGGATGCAGCAGGCTGATACCTGCAGGGGAACGGTACTGTGACGAGCACAGAAGCAGGGTGAACAGTGATTATGAGAAGTACGGCAGGGATAAGACTGCAAAGAAAAAGTATGGGCGTGCATGGAAACGGATCCGTGACAGGTATGCGGCAGAGCATCCTTTCTGTGAGCTGTGTTATGCGAAGGGTGTGATGGTTAAAACCGAACAGATCCACCACAAACTTCCGCTGAGTGAAGGCGGGACACATGACAGGAACAATCTGATCGCACTGTGCAAGCCGTGCCATTCGAGGATTCACGCACAGAGAGGTGACCGCTGGAACCGCAGGTGAGATTTTCCTGTGAGGGGGAGGGGCGGTACAAATCCCTGTGACGGCTGTGACGCTAGAACGGCGGGTGGGTGTCACGCACAAAGTTCAGTATTCAAACGGGGAATTGTCCCTGTGACAGAAAAGAGGTGGGAAATATGGCGAAGGACGGGACTGCCAGGGGCGGTGCCAGACCGGGAAGCGGACTGAAAAGGAAGGCTCTGACGGAGAAAATCTCTGCGGGTAAAACTGCAATGGTCTGTGATCTGCCGGAACCTGCTGACCTGGAAGGATCGGAGATGCCGCCGGTCAAAGAGTTCCTGAAAGCAAAACAGAAAAACGGGAAAGACCTGTGTGCGGAAGAAGTTTATACGGAAACATGGAAGTGGCTGAAAGAAAGAGGCTGTGAACGCTGGGTCAGTGTGCAGCTGATAGAACAGTATGCAATGAGCGTTGCCAGATGGGTGCAGTGTGAGGAAGCCATTTCGGAATATGGAATGCTTGCAAAGCATCCGACAACGAAAAATGCGATTGCATCCCCGTATGTTTCCATGTCGCAGCAGTACATGAAACAGGTTAATCAGATCTGGTATCAGATTTTTCAGATCGTGAAAGAAAACTGTTCTGTGGAATGGCAGGGAAACACGCCGCAGGATGACGTGATGGAACGTCTGCTTAGGACAAGAAACGGAGGTTAGGCAGAATGGAGATTAAGGTTGTAAAAGATTTTCAGCTGGTGGAAGTGGAGAAGCTGGTGCCATACATCAACAATGCAAGAACACATTCCCCGGCGCAGATCAATAAGCTGAGGGCAAGCATCCGGGAGTTTGGATTTATCAGTCCACTGGTCATTGACAGGGATTTTAATGTGCTGGTGGGACATGGAAGACTGGAAGCTGCAAAGGAAGAAGAATATACGAAGGTGCCCTGTGTGTTTGCGGATAATCTGACAGAGGCACAGAAGAAAGCATATATTCTGGCAGACAACCGCATGGCAATGGATGCCGGATGGGATGAGGAACTTCTGAAAATTGAGATGGAAGAACTGCAGGCGGCTGATTTTGATATGAGGCTGACGGGCTTCAGGGAAGATGAGATTGCGGATCTGTTTGCATTGAAAGAAGATCCGGATGATACCGGAAGCAACAAAGAGTTTGATGAGGGGGAATTTGGGGATGAAGAGTTCAGGCATGAATGTCCGAGATGCGGCTTCAGGTACAACTGATCATAAATTCCCGTGGAAGTGGCGGCTGTCAGATCTGGAGGATGTGCCGAAAAATGGGAAAACGGTATTCAGCTGTTTCTCCTGCGGGGGCGGATCCTCTATGGGATATAAGCTGGCCGGATATAAGGTTCTGGGCAACTGTGAGATTGATGAAGTCATGATGAAACTTTACCGGGAAAACCATCATCCCCAGTATTCGTATCTGATGGATATCAGGGATTTTAATGAGCGGAAGGATTATTCGGAGGAACTGAAAAATATTGATATCCTGGATGGATCGCCGCCATGCTCTGTATTCAGTGTTGCCGGTGACAGGGAGAAAGCATGGGGAAAAGAAAAGGTATTCCGTGAAGGGCAGAAGAAACAGAGACTGGATGATCTGTTCCTGCATTTCATTCGGACTGCTGAAATTCTGAGACCAAAAGTTGTGATTGCGGAAAATGTGGCAGGGCTTTTGAAAGGCAATGCCAGGGGATATGTGAATGAACTGCTGAAAGCATTTAAGGAAGCTGGTTATGTGACACAGATTTTTCTGCTGGATGCCCGGACAATGGGAGTGCCGCAGAAAAGAAACCGTGTCTTTTTTATTGCACACAGGAATGATCTGGATCTGCCGAAACTGAAACTGGAGTTTCATGAGAAGCCGATCCGATTCGGGGAAGTCCGCAGTGAACACGGGATTCCGTTTCAGAAGGCACTGATGGCAGAACTGATCGGTAAGAGAAAAAAGGGAGATACCTGCTTTGCGGATATTTCCCTGAGGGAGCGTGGGAAACTGTCCATGTTCAACAATGCGATTGTGGATGACAGCAGGGTGGCACCGACCAATGTTGCGAATGCCACACTGGCAAGATTCTGTGATGGGAAGAAGTATTCCAATGCGGATTATATTGCCACGCAGACATTTCCACAGGATTATGACTTTATGGACCAGTCTGCCGCTTATGTCTGCGGGATGAGTGTGCCGCCGGTGATGATGGCACAGATTTCCAGTGCAGTTTATGAGCAGTGGCTGAAATGGCTGTAAGGGGCTGGTTTATATGACAATGAGAAAACTGAAAAAGTATAAACCGACGAAGTTCCGGGCAAGGGGAAGCAAGTACAACAAGGATGCTGCAGATTTTGCGGTGGCGTTTATTGAGAGCCTTTGCCATACGAAGGGAACCTGGGCGGGGAAGAAGTTTGAGCTGATTGACTGGCAGGAACAGATCATCCGGGATCTGTTCGGGACTTTGAAACCGAACGGGTACCGGCAGTTCAATACAGCTTATATTGAGATTCCGAAGAAACAGGGAAAGTCAGAACTTGCGGCAGCGGTTGCACTTCTGCTGACCTGCGGGGATGGGGAAGAACGGGCGGAAGTTTATGGCTGTGCGGCAGACCGGCAGCAGGCGTCCATTGTTTTTGAGGTGGCTGCCGATATGGTAAGGATGTGTCCGGCATTGAATAAACGTGTGAAGATTCTGGCATCCCAGAAGCGGATCATTTACCTGCCGACCAATTCCTTTTATCAGGTACTGTCTGCGGAGGCGTACAGCAAGCATGGATTCAACATTCATGGAGTTGTGTTTGATGAACTGCATACCCAGCCGAACCGGAAGCTGTTTGATGTTATGACAAAGGGATCCGGTGATGCCAGAATGCAGCCTTTGTATTTCCTGATCACGACTGCCGGGACAGATACTAATTCCATCTGTTATGAGACGCACCAGAAGGCAAAGGACATTCTGGAGGGAAGGAAGATTGATCCGACTTTTTATCCAGTGATTTATGGTGCGGATGAGGCAGATGACTGGACGGATCCGAAGGTCTGGAAGAAGGCGAACCCAAGCCTTGGAATTACAGTCGGGCTGGATAAGGTTAAGGCAGCCTGTGAGTCTGCAAAGCAGAATCCGGGCGAGGAGAACAGTTTCCGGCAGCTGAGACTGAACCAGTGGGTGAAGCAGGCAGTACGATGGATGCCGATGGAAAAGTGGGATAAATGTTCGTTTGTGGTGAATGAGGAAGAACTGGAAGGACGTGTCTGTTATGGCGGACTGGATCTTTCTTCCACTACGGATATTACAGCATTTGTACTGGTATTTCCCCCGCAGGATGAGGATGATAAGTTTCAGGTTCTGCCGTATTTCTGGATTCCGGAAGAAACACTGGATTTAAGGGTAAGGCGTGACCATGTGCCTTATGATGTCTGGGAGAGGCAGGGCTTTTTGCAGACGACAGAGGGGAATGTGGTGCATTACGGGTATATTGAGAAGTTTATTGAAAGACTGGGTGAAAGGTTCAATATCCGGGAGATTGCCTTTGACCGCTGGGGTGCCGTGCAGATGGTCCAGAATCTGGAAGGCATGGGATTTACGGTGGTTCCGTTCGGACAGGGATTTAAGGATATGAGCCCACCGACAAAGGAACTGATGAAGCTGACACTGGAACAGAAACTGGCACATGGCGGGCATCCGGTTCTGCGGTGGATGATGGATAATATTTTTATCCGGACGGATCCGGCAGGGAATATCAAAGCCGATAAGGAAAAGTCCACGGAGAAGATTGACGGCGCCATTGCAACGATCATGGGACTGGACAGGGCAATCCGGTGCGGAAATGATACCAGTGAATCTGTTTATGATACAAGGGGACTGCTGGTGTTCTGAGAATGGAGATTGTGTGCAGGAGTTTTCAGAAGAAAAGGCTGTGATGCAAAAAGGTCAGTTTGTTTGAAACGGGTGAATGTGATGATTGGTGTTTTGGTATTTGCAGGTATTGGTTTTTTGATTCTGTTCGGAATGTGTCTGCGTTTATTGAGGGCAGGATCTGAAGCAGATGACAGGATGAGGGAACTGTTTGAGGAAAGGAAAGACAGATGAGTATGAAGTTGTTTGGAAAGCTGTTTCGGGGAAGGGATGCTCCTTCTAACAGCACAGCTGGAAGCGGATATGGATTTTTTATGGGGAGCACAGCTTCTGGGAAGAGAGTGAACGCACGGAGTGCCATGCAGATGACTGCTGTATATTCCTGTGTGAGGATTCTTTCTGAGGCGGTGGCGGGTCTGCCACTGCAGTTTTACAGGTATAACGATAATGGCGGTAAGGAAAAGGCTGTGGATCACCCGCTTTATTTTCTGCTGCATGATGAGCCGAATCCGGAGATGACTTCTTTTGTATTCCGGGAGACTCTGATGACGCACCTGCTTTTGTGGGGGAATGCGTACAGTCAGATCATCCGGAATGGAAAGGGTGAGATCGTGGCACTTTATCCGCTGATGCCTGACCGGATGACGGTGGACAGGGATGAGCATGGAAGGCTTTATTATGAGTACCTAGTGTATGACGGAGATGATGTGGACGGAAGAACCGGGACGGATCCGAAAGCGAATGGAAAGATTGTGCGCCTGCATCCGGCGGATGTACTGCATATTCCGGGACTTGGGTTTGACGGGCTGGTCGGATATTCACCTATTGCCATGGCGAAGAATGCAATCGGGCTTGCCATTGCTGCCGAGGAGTATGGAAGTAAGTTCTATGCCAACGGTGCCGCTCCGTCAGGAGTGCTGGAGCATCCGGGGACTTTGAAGGATCCGGGCAGGGTGCGGGAGAGCTGGCAGTCTACTTTCGGGGGAAGCAGCAATGCCAATAAGGTTGCTGTCCTGGAAGAGGGAATGAAGTATACGCCGATTTCCATTGCACCGAATGAAGCCCAGTT
>JABLTN010097219.1_pt1 | contig 18475 bp, 18 predicted proteins | sample 7160141 | NCBI WGS metagenome assembly JABLTN01 (sample SAMN14651226, study PRJNA627086) | human gut metagenome | isolation source: feces | host: Homo sapiens | reverse complement strand
ATAATAAAGAATTTGTAACATTGCACACAAATACTGTTTATAAAACTACAACAAAGGAATTTGATGACTTGTTCTTTATTGATCCTAGTCCTCATGCAAAGCTATATCGTACAGATATTGCAAGAAATATTAAATTCCCTGAAAAAGTAGGCTATACAGATAATCTTTTATTCTATATCAGTTTATTAAACAGCAAGAAAGTTATTTATACAGATAAAGCACTTGCAAATTATTTAGTAAACCGTACTGGAAATACAATGACTGATGTATCTTATAAAGCAATGAATGGTCAGATTTTAGTATTTAAGACAATTTTAACACAGGCAGAAAAACTAACTAATGTTAGAGATATTTTCTATTACCGTATGTTTGAAAGCTATAAATTCATGCTATATCAATCAAGAAGAATGAATTGTACAGTTGAAGAGTATGAAACTGCTTTAAATTATCTGGGTACTTTTGTAGAAAAGCTATGTGCACATGAAAAAGCAATTAAACCTCTTTATAAAAAATATACAAAGTGTTCATTTATTGAAAGAATGAAAGATGAAGCTTTAATGAATGCAAAACAATTTGACTTTACTTATCGTCATATTGTGAAAAAGATGGTAGCTGAATTTTCAAAGAAATAGTTGGAGGAATGCATGAAGTTATCTGTAATTGTACCAATGTATAATGTTTCTGCATATGTCCGTGAATGTTTAGATTCTCTAGTAGCGCAAACTTTACAAGATATGGAAGTTATCATGGTTGATGATGGCTGTACTGATGATACCCCATCAATTGCTCAAGAATATGCAAATTACAATATGAATTTCCACTTGATACATAAGAAAAATGGTGGTTTATCTGATGCGAGAAACTATGGCATGAAGTTTGCTAAAGGAGAATATATTGGTTTTTTAGATAGTGATGATTTTGTTGAACCAACTTTATATGAAAAGATGGTTAATATAGCAAACGAAGGTAATGATATCGTTGTTACAGATATTGAATATTACTACAAAGATCATCCTGAAAAATGTTTTGTGATGAAGGGATTATCCTGTTTTGAAGCAGAGAGTATTCAAAAGAAAGCATTATTATCACCAATGTTTGCCTGGAATAAGATATATCGCTCATCACTATTTAAACAATATGATTTATTGTATCCGGTAGGCACATGGTATGAAGATATACCAGTGACGACTTTATTATTTGCTAAAGCGGATAATATTGGCTATTTACCAGAATGTTTAATGCATTAAAGACAAAGAGAATATGCAACTATGTCCTCTGTTATGAGTCCTAGAATTAAAGAAATCTTTAATGTTATGGAACTAGTTCGTAATACATTTAAAAAATATGATTTATATGAAGAATATTATGATGAACTGGAATATTTACATATTGAGCATTTAAGATTGTATGGTATGTTCCGTTTTATCCGTTCACCATACTGGAGTGAATGCTATAAAGAATCTTGTAGAGTTATGAAGGAATTTTTCCCACACTGGAAAAAAAACAAATATATCGAGAATTTATCAGACAAGAATCGCATTTTCTTGAAATGGTATAATAGAATCACTGCGTGGGCATTTCACGCAAAAATTCGATAAAGGAGAATATTTACGCGTACACGTTATTCATTTTACAACTTTATAGTTAGCACAATTGCAGCGGTTCTATTACCGGTGATTGGTGTCATAAAAGTAAAACTGTTTATTAACTTCTATGGAAGTGAATTAAATGGTTTACAGGTCACAATAGCTCAGGTTATTACGTTTTTGAATATTTGTGAGCTGGCGTTTTCACTTGCTTTTAGACAACTTTTATACAAGCCATTAGCTAATGATGATAAAGATGAAATTTTAAATATATACCATGGTGCTGTTAAGATATTTAGAAGGGCAGGCATGATTGTGATAGGAGCTTCGCTATTAGTAGCTTGTGTTTATCCATTCTTTGCTGTTTCACCTTTAAATTATTATCAAACAGTTGGAGTTTTCTTATTGTTAGCTTTACCATATGGTATTTCTTATTTCCTGATGGGACCAAATTTGGTTATTATTGCAGACCAGAAAGAATATAAGATAAATTTACTCATTCAAAGTATGTCTATTCTACGAATGGTATTTATGGTACTTGCTATTCAACTTAAGATGGATTTTTTCTGGATACTGATTATTGAAGGATGTAATATCTTAATCTCTAATACAGGTGCTAGATTTATTGCTTTAAAGGCATATCCTTGGCTTAAGAATAAACCTTCAAATTTAAGTGATACATCTTTTGCTCATCACGCTAAATATGCAATTATTCAACGCTTATCAGAACTTGCAATTACGCAAACAGATAATATTGTTATCTCAGGTATTATGGGATATGCAATGACTTCTGTTTATTCTACATTTAGTTATTTGACTGATAATATTAGTAAAATTACTCAATCAATGGTTACTTCACCAATGAACTCGTTTGGAAACTTGTTCAATGATAAAAATGGTAATGTATACAGCGTATTTACTGAATTTTTCAATTTTGCAAGTTTTGTAGCGACAATAGTATCAGTTGTTATCTTTGTAGTGATGCCTCAATTTGTACATATCTGGATGAATCGACCAGAATATACAGTTACGGTTATGATGGCTCTAGCATTTGCATTTAATATTTTCTATATGACAATTCGTCAATCAATTATTATTCCTCGTGATGCGAATGGTTTATATGTTGATGCAAAAAATAATGCTTATTTATTAGCAGTCACAAAAATAGTTCTTTCTATTATTCTTGTTAGTAAATTAGGTTTATTAGGTGTTATCTTAGCCACAACTATCGCATACTGGACGATTGATTTCTTCTATAATCCAGTTCTTGTTTATCGTAAAGTATTTAATCTACCAGTATGGAGATATTACGCTATGGTACTAAGTAGATTAGCTGTCGGTATTGTTATAGGGCTAGTTAGTTATGTTTCATGGAACAATTGTTTAGGTTATGTTAATGGTGGAGTTTCACATTTAGTTATAAGTATTTTACTATTAGGTGTAGCAGTTGTTATTGTTACAACAATTATTTATTCAATAAGCTATAAGTCATTTAGAATGTTAGTTTCTAGATTTGTAAATATTCTAAGAAGAAAAAGAGAAAATCGTAAAGCTTAATCTCATAACATTAGATTTTATGCGAGATTGATTGAATCAAATTCAAAATATGACTTATAATATACACGGAAAGAAGGAGATAAAATGGATAAGTTCTTAGTAGAAGTTAGTGCACGTCACATTCATGTTACTCAAGCAGACATGGACATCTTGTTTGGAAAAGGATCTGAATTACATCCTGTTAAGGAATTAAGCCAACCTGGTCAATTTGCAAGTGAAGAAAAGTTAACATTAAAAGGACCTAAAGGAAGCTTAACAGCTAGAATTCTTGGACCTTTACGTTCTGAAACACAAGTAGAAGTTTCTTTAACAGAAGCTCGTCAACTTGGTGTAAAAGCTCAAATTCGTGAATCAGGTGATTTAGAAGGTACAACTGGAGATTTAACTCTTGTTGGTCCTGCAGGCGAAATTGCTTTAACAAAAGGAGTTATCGCAGCAAAACGCCACGTACATATGACACCAGCAGATGCTGAAAAATATGGCGTAACAAATGGTGAAGTTGTAGCTGTTAAGATTGAAACAGCTGACCGTTCAGTAGTATTTGGAGATACAGTTATTCGTGTATCTGATAAATACAGCCTAGCTATGCATATCGATACAGATGAAGCTAACGCTGCGGCTATTTCTGGAACAGCTCAAGGCGAAATCGTTAAGTTCTAATTTTACAAGATGTTGTCTACGGATGACATCTTTTTTATGTTTAAAAAGAAAAATTCATTCAAATCGTATAAACTATACATATGGAACTAACACAACGACAGAATGAAATATTAAAAACTTTATTATCAAATACATTTGTTTCTATAAAAGATTTAGTTGACAGCTTTGATATTTCAGTTGCGACTTTAAAAAATGATATTGATTTTATTAATGAATCTATTTATCCGGAATCGCATATATATTTAAAATCCAATTCCAAATATTATCTAGATAATAAAACTCCATTTATGCAGGAAAATTATTATTTATCTGATACTCTTCTTTATGATAATCAAATTCGTTTTAATGAGATTCTGGGGTATCTTTTAACACATAATTATACAAAGCTAGAAGATCTTGAAAGAGAGTTGAATTTAGAAAGGTCAACCTTTTTGCCTTATCTAAAATTAGTAAAACAACAGTTAAAGACATTTGATATTCAAGTTTTATCTAAACCAAAATATGGATATTATTTATCCTATACAGAAGAAAATTACAGATATGCTCGTATTCTTTACTTAACTTTGTCTAAATCTCCTATTTATGCAGAAGATGAAATATATAAAGAAGTATATCGCATAATTAAGAAGAGGCAACTCGATTTTAATGATACGAAATTTATACAACTTTATTACTATTTAAAAGTCAGAAAAGATAGAAACGAAAAAGGATATATTTTAGAAAATGAAAATCAGTTATTTGAAATCATTTTGGAGATTTTTAATTTAAATGAACATGATTATAAATATGCGTTGAAAAATGAATCTATAAAAGATCTACATGATTTGTTTGTAATCTATCTTAAAGAAAATGGATTATCTGTATTATTGGAAGAATGTCATACATCTATATTTGATTTTGTATTAAAAGCATATTTGAAAAATAAATATCATATTTATTTAAATGTTATTCCAAATCAACTGGATTCAATTCCAAAGAATTCTCCAATTTCAATTTTTCTTGCAAGAAAAATATTAGATTTTGTGAAAAATTATGATGAAAGTGATGTCTATGAGCTTGCAAATATTCTATATAACGAAATTGTTACAAGACATTATTCCTATCAAAAATTAAAACTTCTAATTGTTTCTTCATTAAATAAAACTAGTCATGAATCACTCAAATATCGCTTGTTTAATCGGTATTCAAGTTATATTGAAAGTATTGACAATGCACATTTTTATGAGTTGTCTGAAGAATTGATTAATCAATTCGATGCAGTTTTATACTTTCAAAAAGATGGTATGATACTACCAGGTTATATTAAAAAGAAGTGTGCTTTAGATTATTTTATTAACTATAATGACTTCAGTGAAATCTTTGAAGAGTTGATTGTACCTCATTTTATCTATAAAAATCCTTTTGATTTTAATCACGAAATGAAAAAAATAAAATGCAAAAATACAAGTGAATTAAAGAATTGTTCAATAGAAATATATAATCAAGTAGGTATAACGATTTTATTTACAAAAGAAAAACCAGAAACATTTTATTATACTTTTGATAAAATGCAGAAATTAGACGGCAGGAAAATAAAAGAAGGTTTTATTTTTATTGTTAACATTCAAGATGATATGTTGTCATTGAAAATGGCAGAGAATTTTTTAAGATTAATAACACAAAGTAAACAGGCAAAAGATTATGTTATACAGGAAATTGGTGATGTTTATACAAAGGTATTACATCATCGCAGACAATTTGTTTGATTATTTTGAGAGATAAAACACAAAAGTTCCTAATGAAAGCTTTTTCAAATTATTGCACTCTATATTAGGGTGGATTTGAAAAAACTTTTTTGTATGATATCGAAATAGAATGTCAATGCAAGTAAATCAGCACTTCCACCACATGATATATGGTTAGCATTGCAATAGTTACAAAAAGATTCATATTCTTGAAAAAAAGAGTCATCATGGTTTATTCCTAGACGCATTAGATGAAGAGCTGATTCTTTGACTTTGTTATAAGTATCTAAATTATTATGATGCAGAATACAAGTATCTTCAGAATGAGCAATAAGACTTAAAAGAATAATTGAATCACTGTAATTTTGTTCTAATAGAGGTAATGCTTGTGTAGTGATTGATTCTAGATGATCATGCACTTCACCAATAATACCTGTTAAACCATATTGCTTGTAAATCTTTTGACCATAGGATTTAGGCTTATCTAAAAGTAACAAAGTCTCGTAATCATTCTTATTGATTATTTCAAAAGAATGCAGGAAATCATCAAATGATTTGTGATGGGCTAAAGCATGCCCCAAGGCAATATTTGTAATTGCAAATAAGTAAATTGCTCCTTTGTGGGTATTAATATTATGCGTTACAGATAGCATCTGTTCTTCTAAATTAAGAGCAAGTGGACGAGCAATTTCCAAAGAGTCACTTAAAGAATACTTTTGACCTATTTCAATAAAAGGAAAAAAAGATACAGAAATACATTCAATACTTGCTGCCATTAGGTTATAGTCCATATCTTTATGACAACCGTTATTGATTCGATTTACTAAACCAGGTTTTGGTGATAAATCTAGTTCTCTAAATAAACTGTAGCGGATAGATTTATGAATAAACGAGCTTGTTAACATACAAGTATTGTACAAAAAAAAGAAAGGAAATGCATATGGAATATGAATACGTAGAACATAAACAAAATGATGAAGAATTGAAAATATTTCTTATGCAAAATCATTTGCATATTCAGAAAGAATATGAATGGGGCTATAAAGTTTATGAAAATAAGCAACTTGTTGCTTGTGGCTTTGTACAAAATCATTTATTAGAAATGTTTGCCATAGATGAAAGATATAGACATCAAGGTATATTACAAAATTTATTACAAAAGATATTAGAAACTTGCATTAAGAAACAGATCGATCCTGTTTATCTATTTACAAAAAAGGAGCATATTTCTTCGTTTTTGTCGTGTGGGTTATTTCTTATTATTCAGGATGATATATGTATGATGAGCAATGATTTAAATATCCTAAGAAAAAAAGAGATTAGAGAAAATTTGTTAAGTGAAAAGTGGCCGTATTCATATTATTTCTGTGACGATTTAAAAGAATTTGAAGTATATAAAACAAAAATAAAGGAGTGTATCAGAAATGGAAATTAAAAAAGTTGCGATGTGTGGAACATTAGATTCAAGTGATGTATTAGTAACAGTTAGACCAAGTGATGAGGAATCTATTAGTATTTCTTCTCCTGTAGCAAGTCGTTATGAAGAAGAAATGAAAAATGTTGTAAAAAAAGTATTGAATGATATGGATTGTCATCATGTATCAGTAACTTTGCAGGATAGTGGGGCATTAGATTGTGTAATTGAAGCTAGAGTATTAACAGCATTACAAAGAGGGATGGAAAAATGAATAATTTAAGAAGATCAATGATGTATGTTCCTGGTAATAAACCGGGATTAATGCGTGACTGTATGATTTATGGTGCTGATTCTATTATGTTTGATTTAGAAGATTCAGTGAGTCTTGATCAGAAAGACGCAGCTAGAAATCTTGTGTATCATGCTTTAACTACACTAGATTTAAGTGAGGTTGAAACGGTTGTACGTATCAATGATTTACATGGTCCATATGGTTTAAAAGATATCGAAGTAATTGTTAAGGCTAAACCAGATATTATTCGTTTACCTAAAACAGAAACAGCAAAAGACATAGAAGAAGTAGAAGAAAAAATAGCATACTATGAAAAACAATATGGATATGAAGAAGGTAGTATTAAGATTATGGCTGCAATTGAATCAGCGTTAGGTATTATGAATGCCTATAGTATTGCAACTTCAAGTAAACGACTAGTAGCGATTGCTTTAGGTGCTGAAGATTATGTAACTGATTTACATACAAAAAGAAGTCCTGAAGGAACTGAGTTATTGTTTGCTAGAAGCATGATTGTTAATGCAGCAAGAGCTGCTAAAATTGCTTGTTTTGACTCTGTATATTCAGATGTAAATAACGATGAAGGATTTATTCATGAAGCAGAAATTATTAAACAATTAGGGTTTGATGGAAAATCATTAATTAATCCTAGACAAATTCCTTTATTACATCGTGTATATCAACCAACAAAAGTAGAAGTTGAGAAAGCTTTAACGATTGTTGAAGCGGCTAAAAAAGCGAAAGAAAGTGGGTCTGGCGTATGTTCAATCAAGGGCAAGATGGTAGATAAACCAATTATTGAAAGAGCCGAAAGAACATTACTTTTAGCTAGAGCATATCAAATGATTGACTAGGAGGCATACATGAAAAACAGTATTGGAAGAGATATCCCTGAAGAAATATTAAATACATATCATAAAAAAGCGTATGGTGAAAAAATAGAAAGCAAATCTGTTTTATTACAAAAGAAAGCATATAATAACAATCACTTTGCAAATAAGGTGAAAGAAAATTTACAACAAGCTATTTTAGACAGTGGTTTAAAAGATGGTATGACAATTAGTTTCCATCATCATTTCAGAAGTGGTGACTACATTGTAAATATGGTCATGGAAGAAATCAGTAAATTAGGAATTAAACATTTGAATATCTGTGCTTCAAGTTTGAGTACAGTTCATGAACCATTAATTGAACATATTAAAAATCATGTTGTTGATTCTATTGAAACAAGCGGTTTAAGAGGTAAACTTGCGGATGAAATAAGTCATGGTTTAATGGATAAACCAGTAATAATACATTCTCATGGTGGTAGAGCAAGAGCTATAGAAACAGGAGAAACACATATCAATGTTGCATTTATCGGTGTTCCAAATACGGATAACTATGGTAACGCGAATGGCTTTGAAGGGGAAAGTGCATGTGGTTCTTTAGGATATGCGTTAATGGATGCAAAGTATGCAGATTACGTCATTTTAATCAGTGATCATTTAGTTGATTATCCTAATGTTCCTCGTTCTATTGATCAATCTTTAGTAGATAGTGTAGTAATTGTGGATAAAGTTGGCGATGCTTCAAAAATCGCTACCGGTGCAACACGTTATACAAAAGATCCAAAAGAGTTATTAATTGCTCAAGCAGCAAGTAACGTAATTACTTCTTCTCCTTACTATCATGATGGCTTCTCTTTACAGGCAGGCAGCGGCGGAGCAAGTCTTGCTGTAGCCCGTTTCTTAAAAGAAAAGATGATTGAAGATAAAATTCAAGCATCATTTGGTCTTGGTGGTATTACAGGAGTATTTGCGGATTTACTAAAAGAAAATTTGATTAAAACATTATTTGATGTACAGGATTTTGATTTAGAAGCAGCAAAGAGTTTAAAAGAAAATAAAAGACATGTTGAAATTGATGCAAGCCAATATGCAAGTGTTTCTAATCGTGGGGCGATAGTAAACAATCTGGATGTTCTTATATAAAGTGCATTAGAAGTTGATACAAAATTTAATGTAAATGTAATGACGGGATTTGATGGATGCTTGAGAGGAGCTTCAGGTGGTCACTCTGATGCTGCAAAAGGAGCGAAACTAACAATTATTGTTACGCCACTAGTTAGAGGCAGAATTCCTACAGTAGTAGATGATGTTACCACTGTAATTACACCCGGAGAAGATGTAGATGTTCTTGTGACAGAAAGAGGTATTGCCATAAATCCAAGACGTCAGGATTTAATCGATATCTTGTCAAAAAATAAAGCTTTAAAAATTGTGGATATCGAAACGCTGAAAGAAAAAGCATATGCATTAACTGGTGTTCCTCAAAAAGTAAAAACAACAGACAAGGTTGTTGCAGTAATTGAATATAGAGACGGTTCTATTATTGATGTGGTGAAGCAAATTGAAGAATGAAAATATAAACGAAATTTTATCTGCTAGAGAAGAAAAGCATCAACAGATTTTTAATCTGCTAAACGATTATAAAACAGTTGTTGTGCTATCAATTAATTATCCTGGTCCTAATAAATGTAACGATTACAGTAAAGAAGTATTTATTTCTGCAATAGATGAAATAAAGAAGGAATTCCAGGTTGATAAAATTATACAAAAAGAAAGCTATGCCGGATATTATGCAATTATTCCATTAAATGAAAATAGTGGATTGTTAAAATTAAAAGCAATTCAAATTGAAGACGAATGGGTATATGGAAGATTAATTGATTTAGATGTCTATGATCAACAGATGGGTTTATTAAGTCGAAACAGCTTTCATAAAGAAAATCGCAAATGTTTTATTTGCAATTTAGATGCGAAAATATGTGGGAGAAACCGTACACATACAGTAGATGAATTGATTGATTTTTTTGAGAATTATGTAAGCAAAAACAAGGAGAGAGAAAATGGAAAATAGTGAAGTAATGGAACTTCATCATAAAGATATTGGGTTATTGGAAATGAATTCTTTATTTCATATAAAAAATAAAGAAGATTTATCAAAGGCATATACGCCTGGGATTTCGGAAATATGTAAAGCAATTGCTAAAGATGAAAAAGTAGCAGATAGTGAAACAATAAAAGGAAAAGTGGTTGCGGTTATCAGCGATGGCAGTGCCGTACTTGGACTTGGCGATATTGGCAGTAAAGCCTCATTACCAGTAATAGAGGGCAAGTCTCTTCTTTATAAGGAACTTGCAAATGTAAATGCTTTTCCAATTTGCATTCGTCAAGGTTCAATAGAAGAGACAGTACAAACAATCTACAATATCAGTGGCAGTTTTGCGGCTATTCATTTAGAAGATTTTAAAGCTCCAGAATGTTTTGAAATCGAAGAAAAATTACAGGAGAAATGCGATATAGTTGTGTATCACGATGATCAACACGGTACAGCTATTGCCTTACTTGCGGCAATGATGAATGCTTGCAAATTATCACAAAAGAAATTCGAAGAGATAAAAGTAGTTATGTGTGGTGCAGGAGCCAGTGGTTTAGCAAGCAGCAAGTTACTATATGATGCTGGTATTCATCATATTGTATTAGTAGATAAACAAGGTATTGTTAACGAGAACAACGCTTCTAATTCATATCAGAAAGATTTTGCGAAGATTGTTAATCCTGGTAATATTTCTGGCTCTATCCATGATGCATTAAAAGATGCAGATGTGTTTGTTGGTTTAAGTGATGCGAATGTAATTACAGGTGATGATATTAAAGTAATGCATGATAAACCAATTGTATTTGCATTAGCTAATCCAGTTCCTGAAATTGATCCAAAACTTGCAAAAGATAATGGAGCATATATCATTGGTACAGGAAGTGGTAAATATCCTAATCAAGTAAATAATGTTCTAGCTTTTCCAGGTTTATTTAAAGGTTTACTTCAAAGAAGAGATATAAAATATGTATCTAGTGATTTAAAGATTCAAATTGCAAAGGGCATAGCTAATTTAACAACTTCATTAGATCCAGAACATATTATTGTAGATGTATTTGATGAAAGAGTAGTTCCAACAATTGAAAAAATAGTATTAAAATATTAAGCGTACAAATAGGTATGGGAGATAAGTATGGCAGTTGAAAAGAGAAGATTACTGTATGAATTCTATATTCTTTCTACAAAGAATAGTCCGGCAAGAAGTAAAGAACTTGTAGAAGAAATAGGTGTATCTGTCCGTACTTTTAAAAGTGATATAGAAGATTTGAAACAATTTGCTATTGCAAGTGGTGCGAGATTAGAAAGCAAGAATGGTGTTGGATATTGGCTGGAAGTTGATGATCATTCTATCTTTGATCCAGTAAAAGAGCAGTTAGATATTAGTTTTAATGCAATTAATTATACAAAGGAAAGTACATACAGTCGAAGAAATGATATTTTGCGTATGATTATTGCAAGTAATGATTATGTTAAAATTGAAGATATCGCTTCATCTTTATATTTATCAGTCAGCGCTATACGAAAAGATTTAAAAGATGCTCGTAACTTTCTAAATAGTTATCAATTATCTATTGATTCAAAAAAAGATAAAGGAATCAAGGTTACAGGCAATGAATTTGGAAAACGTATGTGCATGATTGAGCTATTAGAAAAGCATTATTTTAAAGCAATTTATCTGTATAAAGATTTATCATTTTCAGCATACTTTGAATGTGATGAAAAAACGAAAGAAAATATTCGCCAAATTGTATTGAAACATTTACGTAAGTCACATACTTGTGTTATTGATAAATCAATTAACCGTTTATGCAAATATTATTTTTTAGCAAACAATCGTGCGAAAGAAGGATCTTATTTACATTTGCCTAAGAAAACAATAACTAAACTGGAACATTATCCATATCGCTCTTTAGCAAAAGATATTGTTTCAGAGCTAAATACACTAGAAGGTATCAACCTTCCTGAAGAAGAAATAGACAGTACAGAAATATCATTAATTATAGCTGGAGATTATGATTGCTCCACAGATATAAAAAAAGATTTTTTATGTATTTATAATACAATTGTAGAATTAAGAAATTTAACAATTAGAATAGTTCAAGATGAATTTCATATAGATTTAACACAAATTAGTAATTGTAACAAAGTAATTGAAAGTGGACTTGTGGCAATAGCTGCAAAAATGGATCTTGGTATCAATTCTTACTTATATCTTGAAAAGGCAATGGCGGGTACTTCATTATTATATTCTGGTGTAGTCAGCATAATGGCAGAAAAAGTAATCCAGATGATTGGTGAAAAATACCAGACATCTTTTAGCAATGCTGATGTAACTGTATTAGCAGTGAGAATTTATCATTTAATTTCTTCAATTTCTTTTGACTATCAACCACTATCTCTAGCTATATGCAGCCGTAATGGTAATCTTGGATCAGAAATTATAAAAAATAAGATATTAAAACGATATAACAAAGAATGGTTTAAACGAATAGATATACATGAATATTATGAGATGAGAATGTATGATAAATATGATTATGATTATATTTTATTGAATTTTCCTGATTATTCTTATCGCTATGATATTCCTTATATGTCTGTAAGTCAGATTATTACAAATGAACAGATACAGGATTTGTATAACAAAATAATTGTAAAGAACTATATGATTACAGATATATTAGAAGATTTTCATTTTTCTAAAGAATGTATTTATGAAGATTATGAATTTGATACACCGTCTTCATTTATACAGATGCTTGTCTATAAAAATGTTAAAGATACTGGAAGTATAAAAGAATTGATGGAAAAACTTCAAGATTCTTCATCGTATCATTTAGCTGATAATGTCTGGTTTATCATGTGCGACACACAATACACAAAAGGCAATTGTTTTGAACTATATCAATTAAAGAAAAAAGGTGTTGTGGAAGATAGAGATATAAATTATATTATTTTCTTGAGTGTAGATTTTGGAGAAGATTTCCAAAAATTCAAATATATAGAGCAGGTTGTATATTATCTAATGCGATTTAGCAAAAATAGAGAAGAATTTATACAAGCTAACAATATCGAATATTTAAATTCCATTGTTTATGAAGGTTTAATCAATGGCTAAAATACGAACTATTAACAATATGCGTTAATAGTTTTTTATATCTAAACTTTTTGCACGAAGTTTCATGCAAATATAGAAATTACATGAACAAGTTCACAAAAAATAACGTGGAATGAGTGTTGCAATCATTTTATATTACCTGTAGTGAAAACGCATACATCAAAAGGAGTGATGAAGGATGATTAAGTTATTTAGAATTGATGAAAGATTGATTCATGGACAGATTGCCATTAAATGGAGCCGTCATACAGGTGTAGATCACATTGTAGTGGCAAATGACAGTGCAGCAAAAAGTGACATTATTAAAAAGTCACTAATGATGGCTGCTCCATCAGGAATTAAGACAGCAATTAAAACAGTCGATGATTCAATTAAACTATTAAACGATCCAAGATGCGAAGGATTAAAGATTCTTGTATTAGTAAATTGTCCAAGTGATGCATTAAAGGTTGTTAAGGCAGTAAGTGGTATTCCATATATCAATGTTGGTAATTATGGAAGAGTTGCTCCAGAAAAACCTGGTAAACCTCGTAAGGCATATGGCAATAACATTTATTGCGATGATGATGAAATTCAAGAATTCAGAGAATTGTTAGCTACTGGTTTAAAGTGTGAATACCAAACAACACCAGAAGAACCAGTTGAAGATTTAGCCAAAGTATTAAAGTAAAGGAGATAAGAAAACATGGTACAACAAGGCTTAATGTGTGCGTTGGCTTGGTGGCTTGGCAATGCGATTGATCGTACTCTTGCTTGGCAGACATTCCAACGTCCAATTGTGATTGCAACAATCACAGGATTATTTTTAGGGGATATTCAAACAGGTATTGTAATGGGGGCTACTCTTGAATCTATATTCATGGGTATTAGTGCAATCGGTGGTAGTGTTCCTGCAGATGCAATGGCAGCTAGTATTATTGCTGTTGCATATACTATCATAAGTGGTAGTGATGTAGAAACAGGTTTAGCATTAGCTATGCCTATTGGAACAGTTATGAGTTCAGTTAAGGAAATGTACAAACCAGTACTTGCTTCATTTGCACCTCATTTTGAAAAGTTAGCAGCTTCTGGAGATATGAAGAAGTTCCGTGCGCAAACAATTTTCTTTGGTGTATTTGTAGATACTCTTCCTCAATGCATTATCTTATTCTTAGCTATCGCATTTGGTGTAAATGGACTAGAAGCATTCATGGCAAGCTTACCAGCATGGGTAATGAGAGGCTTAAGTGCTGCAAGTGGCATGATGACTGGTATCGGATTTGCTATCTTAACAACAATGATCTGGAGCAAAGAAATTGGTGGTTTCTTCTTCGTTGGTTTCGTTCTAGCAAAATATCTAGGCTTAGGTACATTACCAATTGCTATTATCATGGCTGTTGTAGCAATTATGTACTTCTTCAATGATAAGAAAATTTTAGATGCTAAAAATGCAGCTGGAAAAGCTTCAGCTGATAATACACCAGCAAATAGTGAGGAGGATTTCTTCTAATGGCAAGTTTTACATACAATGATCAAGAAAAGAAAACATTACATAAAATGTTCTTGAACTCTGGTTTAGTTTTCTGTGGATTTAACCAGGTTAAGATGGAAGCTAACGCATTTACATGTACTATGGCTCCAGCAATTGATGAATTATACAAAGATCCAGAAGAAAGAGGTAAAGCTTTAAAGAGAGCTAACGGTTTCTTTAATACTCACGCTGTTATGTTCAGCTTTATCGCTGGTCTAACATACGCTTTAGAAAAAGAAAAGATGACTAAAGGATCAGTTGATGATGATGTTATCGAAAATATCAAAGTTGCATTGATGGGTCCTACAGCAGGTATTGGTGATGCCTTCTTCTTCAACTGCTTACGTGTTATCGCTGCTGGTATTGGTATTGGCCTATGTTCACAAGGTAATATTCTTGGTGTACTACTATTCATCTTAATTTATGGTGGCAGCCAGATTGTTTGCAGATACTATTTATTACGTGTTGGTTATTCTTTGGGTACATCATTCATTGATTCTGTATTCTCATCTGGATTAATGGATTCTTTAACAAAAGCTGCTTCAATCGTTGGTCTATCAATGGTTGGTGCAATGACAGCTACAATGGTTAAAGTTAAATTAAACTGGGCAATCAATGTTGGTCAAACAAGCGTAGTAGTACTTGATGTTATTGATAGTATTATGCCTGGTATCTTATCAATCGTACTTGTATTTGTACTAATGAAATTAATTAAGAAGGGATACCGTCCTATTAGTCTAGTATTTGGAATCTTAGTTGTTTCAATTGTTCTAGCGTTCTTAGGTATTTTCTAAAATAACAAAGAAGGGGGAGAACATTGTTCTTCCTTTTTTCTTTCAAGGAGACAAGAAAAAATGATTATTTATAGTAAAAATATAGTGTTCTACGAAACAATAAAACCTGCATTTCTAGAAATAGAAAGTGGAAAAATAAAAAGAGTAATTGATGGAAATCAAAACATACATCCTGATATTGATTATGGTGAAAATTATATCATTCCAGGAATTATTGATACACATAATCATGGAGGTGCGGGATATCGTTTTGATTATGTAGATAAAAAAGGATTATTAGACTGTTTGAAAACACAAGCTTGTTTTGGGGTTACAGGTATTTTTCCAACAACATGTAATGAACAACAATATCCACTTCTTTATGAAATCAGCAAAGAAGAAAATGATGGAGCTAAAGTACTTGGTATTCATTCTGAAGGACCATGCGGCAGCAGAGTTGGTGAAAAAGGCATTAATAAGGGTTATCCTTCTGTAGATTTAAAATTAGCTGACAAGATGATTGAAAAGGGTAATGGTTTATTAAAGTTAGTAGATGTCGCACCAGAAATAGAACATGGTTTAGATGCGATAGATTATTTCGTTTCTCGTGGTATTACCGTTGGCCAATATCATACAAATGCCACTTATGAAGAATCTTTAAAGGGTATAGAACATGGTACAACTGTAGCTACACATTTATTTAATGTTATGACAGGTTTACATCATCGTGATGTGGGTGTAGCAGGAGCTTCTATACTAAGTGATAAAGTGGATTGTGAATTAATTTGTGACGGGCTGCATGTATCTTTACCAATGATTGCATTAGCAATGAAAATGAAGTCACATGAAAGAATCATGATGGTTAGCGATAATACAGCATTTTTAGGTGCCCCAAAAGGTAAATATAAAGGCCAGGCAAAAGATATTGGTACGGATAGAGAAGAATTAACTGTTACTGATGAAGGCTTTGTATTAAGCAAAACAGGTAGACTTTCTGGAAGCAGTAAACCTGTACTTTTTGGCATGAAAAATCTTGTACAGAAATTAAATATGGATTTAGTTGATGTATGTAGAATGAGTAGTTTTAATCCTGCAAGAAAATATGGCCTAACTTCAAAAGGTGAAATTCATGAAGGAAAAGATGCTGATTTTGCAGTGATTGATGCTGATTTTAATCCTTTATATACATATGTAGAAGGTAGAAAAGTCTTTGATTATTCAATAGATAAAATACCTTTTAACAAACAATATTTAAAAGAAAACTATTTAGGTGATTAATATGAAGTATTTACTCTTTCAAAGTGACGATTATGGAATCACAAACGGTGTTTCTGATGGCATTTTATATGGTATAAAAAATGGAGTAGTTAGAAACACAGGCCTATTTGTAAATATGGCCAGCAGTAAACTAAGTGCTCAAAAAATTAAAGATATACCTGGTATTGATGTTGGTATTGATATTAACTATGTTGCAGGATATCCTGTATCTGATATAAATGAAGTAAAAAGTCTGGTAGATGAAAAAGGACATTTTATCCTTTCAACAAAATATATTAAAAATAACAAACTAATAGAAAAGAAAAATGGACTGTATTACTTTGAAGAAGATCCGTTTAATTATGATGAAATCTATACAGAAACCGAGAATCAGGTAAAGAAATTTATTGAATTGATGGGTAGAAAACCTGCCTATATTCATAGTCATTCTATCAGTACCCCTAATACTGCAAAAGCAGCTTTAGAAGTAGCAAAAAAATATGATTTAATTTCTACGAGAATTGACCGTAATGATCCAAAAGTATATCAAATACCGGTAGACTGGACCCCTAAATCATTCCCTGTAGAAGATCAATTTAAAGTGGATGTTAAAACAAAACTGATTGAATCTTTAAAAAACAGTTTAGATCATGAAATAGGTTATTATGTATGTCATTGTGGTTATGTAGATGATGATTTATTAAGTGAAACAACGTATACAATTATTCGCTGTAAAGATTTAGCAAGTGCTGTAAGTAAAGAATTAATTGATTTCTTAAAAGAAAATCATATTCAAATTATTACGCATACTGAACTAGCTGAATTAATTAAGTAATAAACTTATTTATTAAAAAGCAATAAATAGAAAAGTCATAGAAAGTATGATTATGATGTTTATTGCTTTTAAAGTGCTTTAATGTTAGCAAGAACAAAGATAGAGTTTTTAAACAATATGAGATAAAATAGTCATATGAGAAAAAGTTATTTACTATTATGCACAATATTATTAGCTGGATGTAATCACACAAGAATCAGTAATACAAATGATATTACAGGTCCTTATATTAATTTGACTAAATATGAATTTACTACTGTAGTTGGTAAAGAAATCGATTTTTCTAATATTTCTGCCTATGATGATGTGGATGGCTTAATGTCGGTATCAATCAAAGGTTATATTAATTATGATGAAGCAGGGGAATATTATCCAATTCTTTATTCTATCGATACCAGTGGTAATGAAACAGATGTTCCTATTACTGTTTATGTTAAAGATTCAGAATATGTAGAACTAGAAGATACAAAAGATGATGCATTGCAGGAAGAATCAAAGGTAGTTATTGAAAATTGTACTAAAGAAGATACAGATTCTAATTATCCTTGTTTAGCTGTATTGCCAGATGTTGCTAAACAATATGAAAAGTTATATCAAGGTGAAAAAGGTAAAGAGTATTGTGAAAATGATATAAGTGAAGAAGATTCATGTGAAGTTATCGTAACAAACGATAAAACATTCTGGGGTTATGGATTAAAAAAAGGGGGAATTTAACATAGAGAGTGGTTCCCTCTATAATAACCATGTGGTTTAGTTATAACAAAATTGTGGTTTGACTATAACAATTGTGTGGTTTTATAAGATATAGATTTATAAAAGCAGGT
>JABLTN010052365.1_pt1 | contig 18512 bp, 19 predicted proteins | sample 7160141 | NCBI WGS metagenome assembly JABLTN01 (sample SAMN14651226, study PRJNA627086) | human gut metagenome | isolation source: feces | host: Homo sapiens | reverse complement strand
GTTTAAATGAAATTATTAAAATGATTGAAGTGGATTCATCTTATTCGACAAATGAAAAATTAAAGATATATGAACTTCTATCTCTAATGAATAATTCATCCAGTACTAGTAGACCTAAGATAGCAAATAAAATAAGAAAAGCTTTGAAATAATGCAACGGAAAGTTGCATTTTTAAATTGTTATGTGGATTTTATTGAATATTAAAATATTAAGAAGGTGGTGTAGATATTATGTTTGATGTACCTGGAGATTTAATTCATAGAGTTTATGAAGACGAAGAAGCGAGAAGGGCAGATTTTAGCCCTGAAGTATTAGAAATTATTGATGAACTAGGGAAATATACGCAAGAATTAACAAGGGAAGATAAAGATTATATTTATGAAAAAACAGGCTTCTATATTGATTAGTTAGCCATAATAGATTTACGTTTTAAACGATAGAGTACGATTTCTGCATTAGAAAGGAATCGTACATCTTTTATTACTGTACCTGTACCACTCGTTATATCTAATGTAACAGAATCATTAACTGTATGTTTTCCTTTGAAGTAATAATCAGCTTTAAGTGGTGTATATAGAGACCCTAATCCATAATATACTTGTCCTCCAAGACTATGACCAGCTAGAAAGTATTTCGTTAAATCTGTAGGTACATCTTTTGCTGTATCTGGAGTGTGACAAATTGCTATTGTAAAAGAAGAACGAGATATATTTTCATATGCAGTACTAATATCGGCATAACCGTTTACACCATTTTGCAAACCTACTAAAGTAATAGAATCAGAACCGAAATTTCTTATAGAGATACTTTTATTGTCCAATACTTCAAAGTCTGCTTCATATAATAAGCCTTTATTTGTACCCATATCATCCAATGTTTCCTGGTCTGTATCACCTAATACAGCAAATTTTCCAAGAGGGGCACTAATTTCTGTTAATGCAGTTTTTACAATATTTTTGTCATCTTCACTTGGTTTATAGTCATCAGCGAATAGATCACCACCAAAAATAACAATATCAGGAGATAAGCTGTTAATGGCTTGAACAAGTTTTTGTAATCTTTGCTCTTTCATGAAAGGTCCATATTTTAAATCACTGAAAAAGAGAATACTAGTATCTGACAAGCCTTCAGGGATATAAATAGACTCTAATGTTTCATAGCGTACTGTAAAACGGGATGGTGCAGAATAAAACGCATCAAATGCAAGAGATGCGACTAATACAACTAATATAGTGAAAACAATCAATACTTTTTTTAAGATACTCATGTTAATAATAATAACATGTTATAATGTCTGCATGTTAGCAAAGTATTTTTTAATTACAGAATCATGTTTGATAGATTCTAATGGTAAACCAAAAGAAAAAGCAATTGATACGATAACTTGTTTAAATCATTATTCCGTTCCTTTTTGTATATTATCTTCTAATACAAAGTGGAAATTAAATGATTTAGCAAGCTATTATAAGTCACTTGGTTTTTACAATATACAACCAGGTAATTTTTATACATCCAGTATGGCCGCGGTAGATTATTTAATTTCTTCATCAGATAGTCGATATGAAGTTCATTTAGGTGGTGCAGGGTTAATAGAAGCACTTAAAATAGGTGGTTTTATAACAAGTTATGAAAAATGTGAATATGTATTTATTGGTTCTGATCATCAAGCAACATATGATGACTATTCAGAATTATTGAATTGTTTATTGCATGGAGCAAAATTAATCTGTCTTGATCATGCATTATATGAGCAGGGTTATAACAAATATTTATTAGGACCGGGTTCAATTACATTAATGCTTGAAGCAGCATCAAAAAAGAAAGCGATGCATTTTTCGCTTCCTTCTAGAATCATCATAGATCGAGCAATCAAATATTTAGGTGCTGATGAAGATGAGATTTTAGTTGTCGGTACGGATATTGAAAACGAATTATTAAGTGGAATAAAGTTAGAGATGAATACTGCTATTATTTCAGATGGTAATTCACATGAAAATGATATTATGACGTTAAGTGATAAACCTATTTATTATTTATCCAATATTTCTAGTATTTTAGGTTAATGTCTGCATTTTTCAATAAAGTATTTTGCTAAATTTAAATGACACTTATCATGGGTTAATCTTTCAGGGTGCCATTGAACAGCTAATATATTATCTTTTTCTATTCCTTCGATAAAGTTATCTTCACTATAAGCAGTTGGTTTTAAATAAGGGGCTAAATCTTTAATAACTTGATGATGGAATGAATTTACTTCACGTTTATCTCCAAATAATTGATATAAAGTAGAGTCTTTTACAAATGTACATGTATGTGCATAATCATGCATGCCGAGAGGTGGATCCATTTTATATTGCGCATGATTTAATTTAGTGGAATCATAAGACAAGATATCTTGAATTAATGTACCACCTTCTAACACATTAATTATCTGAATGCCTCTACAAATACCTAGAATTGGTTTATTTGCTGCTTTAAAGGCAAAATAAAGATACTTGTCACTGTTTTCTATATCTATATCTATTACTTCACTATGGGTATTTTCTTCGTGATATAGAGAAGGGTTAACATCTTCTCCTCCTGTTAGTAATAGCCCATCAAATTTCTCAGCTATTTCTTTAGCATCTTCTTCGTTAGCAGCATGTACTACACTGGCAATTCCACCACCTAAACGGATAAATTCATAATAACTTTCATTATCATAAAAAATACGATTTGTATTTGGATCAATACGACTTCTTGAACTTAAGGCAATAAAAGGTTTACTCATAAAATTTCCTCACATTTTTGTTTTATTATAGCAAGCTGTAATATCATTGATGAAAAAAGATGAGAATTTTTACAGAAATGATGTACAAAATATGAAAAATGTTATTAAAGAATGCGCATACATGATTTGCATGCAGTATTTCATAATGATATAATACGCATTATTAAAAGAAAGAGAGAGATGTAGCGTGGACGATTCTTCAATACCTCCGTTATGTAACGGAAACATATATCAAATTACAATGTATAACGATAAGGAGAAGTCATTATGAGTCAGTCAAATGAAACTTTAGTTTTTGTGCTGATTATATTGATTCTTTTTTCAGGTTTATTTTCAGCAACAGAAATTGCTTATTCAAGCAGTAATAAAATACGTTTAAAGAACATGGATAACGATGATATTTCTGGAGCTTCAACAGCTTTAAAAATATTAGATGATTTCGATAACTTTTTAACGGCTACATTAATTGGAAATAATATTGTAAATATTTCTTCTGCTTCTATCGCTACAGTTTTATTTACACGTATTTATGGTGCTAATGGCCCAACAATATCAACGATAGTATTAACAATAGTAGTACTTATTTTTGGTGAAATTACACCTAAATCTATTGCTAAAAAGATGCCAGAGAGATTTGCGTGCAAAATATCAGGTTTTGTTAAATTCTATATGCTTATTTTTATTCCATTTATCTGGTTGTTCAGTTTATGGAAAAAACTAATTAACTTGTTAGTACATGTAGATGATGAAGATTCTGATATTCAAGATGAACTTATTACGATGGTTGATGAAGCTGAAAAAGATGGTAATCTTGAAGAACATCAATCGGATTTAATTTCTGCTGCTATTGAGTTTAATGATTTAGATGTAAAAGATGTATTAACACCTAGAGTAAATATAGTTGCGGTTAATATTACAATGTCTATTCGTGAAATTGAAAAAGTATTCCGTTTAAATTCTTTTTCAAGATTACCTGTTTATGAAAATTCTATTGATAATATTGTGGGTGTTATTCATGAAAAGGATTTCTATAGTTCTCTTTATGAAGATGGCGACAAATGTACGATTAAAAAAGTCATTAAACCAGTTATTTATACAAGTGAAAGTGTTAAGATTTCTACTCTATTAAAACAATTACAGAAGGCAAAACTACATTTAGCTGTCGTTACAGATGAATATGGTGGTACTGCGGGTATTATTACTTTGGAAGATATCATTGAAGAACTTGTTGGTGAAATTTGGGATGAACATGATATTGTCAAAGAATACTACAATCAAATAGGTGAAAACAGTTTCCTTGTAAAATGTGATGCCGATATTGATGATATGATGGAACGTTTTGATGTAGAAATGGACGATGATGAAGATGAATTCATTACTGTATCAGGCTGGTTAATTGATCAATTGGACGGTATTCCTGTTATTGGACAAGAATTAGATTATAAAAATCTGCATATTACGGTAACTAAGGCAGATCAAAGAAAAGTATATGAGATTCGTGTGGATATAAAAAATCCAGATGAAGGAAAGGAAGAAGACGATTAATTTCGTCTTTCATATTTATGTATCAATTTTTTGTGAATGAACCAATTTCTGTTGGCGATAAAATAACATTATCTAAAGAGCAGTCACATCATGCTTTAACCGTTTTAAGATTACATCATGAAACCGTTCGTCTTGTATATGAAGGTAAAGCATATTTTGGCGATGGACATTGTGAAAATAAAAGTTTTGTTGTTGAGGTATTTGAGCAAGATAATAGAGTAACAGAATTACCATGTAATGTTACTTTGATGATGGCACTAATTCGTAAAGAAAAAATGGAATTTGTATTACAGAAATGTACAGAGCTTGGTATTGCAAAAATTGTTCCCTTTAATTCCAGTAGAACGGTTATTCATTATGATAAAGATAAATCTCGTAAAGTATTAGATCGATGGAACTTGATACTTGAAGAGTCAAGTGCACAATGTAAAAGAAATATCATACCTCAATTAACAGATATTGTTTCTATTAAAGATTTAGTGAAATATAAAGAAGAACAAAACTTTATTGCTTATGAAAATGCAGAAAGTGAAAATAATATCTTTGGGCAGAATATAGAAAAAAGTTCAATCTGCTACTGCATTGGACCTGAAGGGGGCTTCAGTGAAGAAGAAGCTGATTTTTTAGTGTCAAATGGATTCAAGATGACAAGTTTTGGTAATAGAATATTAAGAGCAGAAACTGCTGCTATTTATGGAATGAGTATTCTATCAAATGAGTTGGAGAAATAAAAATGAATTTTAACGTGATTAATCTAGGCTGCAAAGTTAATGCATATGAAGCAGAAAGTACAGCTAGATCCTTAGAACAACATGGATATACACGTGTAGATAATGATGGTGCTGATATTACCATTATCTATACATGTGCAGTTACAAATATGGCAGCTCAAAAAAGCCGTAAAATGATTCATCGAGCAAAAAGAAATAATCCGGAATCTACGATTGTTGTGGCTGGATGCTATTCACAAATTGATCCTGATGCTTTAAAAGAAGCTGATATATTAATTGGTACAAAACATAAGTCCAAGCTTTTAGATTATTTACTTGAATATGAAAAAAATCATGAACGTATTGTTGATATTGAAAAAGTAGATGTATTACCTTTTGAAAATATGTTTGTTGATCAATTTGATAATCAAACTAGAGCTTATTTAAAGATACAGGATGGCTGTAATCAGTTCTGTACATATTGTGTTATTCCTTTTGCACGAGGAAGAGAAAGAAGTATGGCAGTTAATGATGTTTTAGAATCGGTTAAAATGCTGCAAGAAAAACACTCGGAAATTGTTTTATCTGGTATTCATACTGGTCGCTATGGTAGAGATATCGGCATGACTTTATCTTCTTTGTTAGATGAGTTACTTGCTATATCACCTGAGGATTTCCGTTTCCGTATTTCTTCTATTGAAATGACGGAAATAGATGATCATTTAATTGACCTAATGAAAAAAGATCATCGTATTGCTAGACACTTTCATATTCCTTTACAGAGTGGTTGTGATACAGTTTTGAAGCGTATGAATCGCCCATATACAACAAAAGAATTCTTAGAAAGAATCGCATATATACGTAAAGAAATTCCAGGAATATCTATTTCTACGGATTTAATCGTCGGTTTTCCTGGTGAAACGGATGAGGAATTCAAAAAGACTTGTGATTTCTTAAAAGAATGTCAGTTCTCATTCTTACATATATTCCCATATTCTTTACGTTCTGGAACAAAAGCCGCAAGTATGGAAAATCAAATTGATCCAAAAATTAAAAAGAAGCGTGCAGCTATTTGTGCAGATATTAATGAAGAATTGTATGATAAGTATAAAGAATCTTATCTTGATAAAGAGGTTACGGTTCTATTTGAAAAGGATGAAGATGGATATACATTTGGTCATTCTTCAGAATATTTACCGGTTTTAGTCAAAGGAGAATATCCTAGATCTACTTTTGTAAAAGTTAAGATTTCTGAATTAAAGGATCATCAACTTTATGGGGTGAAATTATGAAACTGACAGAATTATTTGATAACGTACCTGATATTGAAATAGAAAGTCTGATGTCTGACTCTAGAAAGAAAAAACCTAACTCTATTTTCTTTTGCGAAAAGGGAATGATGTTTGACGGTCACCGTTTTGTAGATCAGGCAATTGAAAATGGCGCTAAAGTTATTATTCATTCAGAACCACTAAGAAACACAAAAGATGGAGTTGTCTATATCAGAGTGAAAAATGTTAATGCAGCTTTTAATCAGATAGCAAATAAATTCTATGGTCATCCATCACATAAATTAGAAATGTATGGTGTTACGGGTACAAATGGCAAGAGTTCTACTGCCTGTATTATTCGTTACATTTTAAATGATATTCGTCCATGTGGTTATGTTGGTACAATTGCCATTGAATATGGAAATATTAAATTACCACCATTATTAACTACACCTGATATTGATAATCTTCATGGTATTTTGAGTGAAATGGTTGCCTGTAAAATGGAAGCTTGTGCTCTAGAAGCTTCTTCTATTGGTATTGAACAAGGAAGAGTAGACAGCATTGATTTTGATGTGGCTATTTTTACAAACTTGACACATGATCATCTTGATTATCATGGTACAATGGATAACTATTTCCAGGCAAAAAAGAAGTTGTTTGATCATTTAAAAGAAAGTGCTGTTGCGATTGTTAACGTTGATGATCCATATGGAGAAAAGATTGTAGAAGATTGTAAATGTAATGTAATTACTTATGGTATTGATCATAAAGCAGATTATCAAATTACGCATTATCAATTATTAAAAGATAGAACAATTTTCACATTACGCTGTAATGGCAGAGAATATGAATTAGAAACTAATCTTGTTGCAAAATTCAATTTATATAATCTGCTTGGAGCAATAGCTGCTGTAAATATGAGAGGTATTGCAATTACTCAATTATTAGACAAGATTAAGACAATTAAACAGATTGATGGTCGTGTTGAAAGAATTGACAAGGGACAACCATTTAATATCATTGTTGACTTTGCTCATACACCAGATGGTATTGAAAAATTATGCCAATTTGGTGCGGCAATTACACCAAAAGGAAAAAGAATTATTGCTGTAACAGGTTCTGCTGGTAAAAGAGATACCGTAAAAAGACCAATATTTGGAGAAATACTTGATAAGTATGCTGATATGATTGTGTTAACGGAAGATGATCCAAGAGATGAAAAAATCATTGATATATGCAATGAAATCGCATCAGGAATCAAGAAAACACCATATATCATTATTGAAGATAGATATCAGGCAATTCGTGAAGCAATTCAACTTGCTGAAGATAATGACACAATCTTAATTCTAGGAAAAGGTGATGAAGAGTTTATTTATCGTGATTATGGTAGAGAACCATATGAAGGTGATGATAATATAGTAAGAGAAGTACTTACAAAATATTATTTCCAGAATGAGAATAATTAGAAAGGATTTAAAAATGGAATTAAACAAGTATATCGATCACACATTACTAAAAGCTGACGCTAAAAAAGAAGATATTTTAAAGCTTTGCGAAGAAGCAAAAAAATATGACTTCATGTCTGTATGCGTTAACCCATGCTGGATTCCTGTTGTAAAGGAAGCACTTAAACAAACAGATGTACTAACTTGCGTTGTTATCGGCTTTCCTCTAGGGGCTATGACTACTGAAGCTAAAGTTTTTGAAGCAAAAGATGCTGTAGAAAAAGGTGCTGATGAAGTAGATATGGTTATTAACATCGGACAATTAAAAGATGGTAATGATGCATATGTAACTGAAGAAATAAGAAAAATTAAAGAAGCAGTAGGCGATAAAGTACTAAAAGTTATTATCGAAACATGCTTGTTAACTGATGAAGAAAAGACACGTGCTTGCGAAGATATTGTTAAAGCAGGAGCTGATTTTGCTAAAACAAGTACTGGTTTTTCAACTGCTGGAGCTACAGTAGCAGATGTTAAACTAATGAAATCTGTTGTTAAAGACAATGCTAAAGTTAAAGCAGCAGGTGGAGTACGTTCTAAAAATGATATGTTAGAAATGATTGAAGCAGGTGCTGATAGAATTGGTACAAGCAGAGGCGTTTCTCTCATGGAAGATAAATAGTGTTTTGAAAAAGACATTCTTGCAATTTAGTGAAATAAATGGTATTATAAGTCTACTTTGTTCAGGAAGGGGGGAGAAAAATGCCAAGAGTAGTAGTTAAAGAAAACGAAAGTTTAGATGATGCACTTCGTCGCTTTAAACGTCAGGTTTCTCGTAATGGAACCCTTGCTGAAGCTCGTAAGAGAGAATACTATGTAAAACCAGGTATTAAGCGTAAGCTTAAGAGTGAAGCTGCACGTAAAGCTAGAAAACGTGGTAAATAAGAAGTCGAAAGGCTTCTTTTTTTGTAGTAGAATAGTTCTATAAGGAGGATTTTTATTTTGGAAGAAACAAAAATCATTCAGTTTGATAATATGACTAGCCTCGAAGCTATGTGTATATTAGGTATAGAAGATAAAAATTTAAAAGTATTAAGAGAGTGTTTTGCCAAGAAAATCAGTTTTAGAGATAATAAATTCATCATTCAGGATTGTGATGAATTTGTAGCAAAGCAAATTAAACAAGTACTGATGGCTTTATATGAGCTGGCAAAAAAGAATCAGCCTGTTACAGAACTTGATGTAACTTATGCATGTCGTCTTGTATTAAAGAGCGAAGAAATTCATTTTGATGATTTTGAGAGTTATATGATTGGTCGTACCTTAACGGGTAAAGCTATTGCCCCTAAAACAAAAGGACAATACAGTTTTGTAAAAGCTGTTGAAGATAACGCAATTGTTTTTGCAATTGGTCCGGCTGGTACGGGTAAAACATATTTAGCTGTAATACGTGCTGTTTCGGCAATGAAAAAAGGTGAAGTGAAACGTATTGTTTTAACACGTCCTGCCGTTGAAGCAGGGGAAAGCTTAGGTTTTTTACCTGGGGATTTAAAAGAGAAGGTAGATCCTTATTTAACGCCATTATATGATGCATTACATGATATGCTTGGGGTTGAACAGACAGAAAAGCTTATTGAAAAAGGAACAATTGAAATAGCTCCACTTGCATATATGCGTGGTAGAACATTAGATGATTCTTTTGTTATTCTTGATGAAGCACAAAATACAACACCAGCACAAATGAAAATGTTTCTAACTAGACTTGGCTTCAATTCCAAAATGGTTATTACAGGAGATAATACTCAAATTGATTTAAAGACAGGTACAAAAAGTGGATTAGATGATGCGGCAAATATTCTAAAAGATATTGAAGGTATTAAAATTATTCATTTAACAAGCGATGATGTTGTTAGAAATCCATTAGTACAGAAAATTATTGAAAGATACAGTAAATTTAATCATTAAACATTAATCCTTTGCATATCACTGCGAGGGATTTTTTAGTAAATAAAAAGACGTCTTTTGACGCCTGTAAAAACAAATTAAAAATCTACGTGATTGCCAAGTGGCATGTCAGAAACAGTACTTCTACCAATATTACGGCAATGGTCGCCCATTCTTTCAAGGTTTCCTAATATATCTGCGTAAACACTAGCTGCTATTGCACTGCCACAAGCATTGTTGCTTAAACGATCGAAGTGATTATTTCTGAATTTGAATTCCATACTGTCTAATTTATCTTCTAAATCAAGTAATTCCATATATGTATCATTATCACTTGTTTCATATACAACAATACATTTATCAAACATTTCGATTAAGGTATCAAACATCTTGTTAATTTCAGAATATGCATATTCTGTAAATTGGCCACTGTCATCAAATACCATCTGGAAGAATTCAACTAAGTTAGTTGCTAAATCACCAATTCTCTCAAGGTTTTTAACAATTTCAAGGTCTAAACGAATTTTATCGTTATCGTGTTCAGACATTGAAGAAGTATGTTGTGAGATACGAATTAGATATTCGGTAATCTTTTTATCCATTCTATTAATGAGTGCTTCTGATTGATTTAGATATTCCTGATCCTCTTTTGTACCAGGCTTGTTAAGATATTCTTTTGTATCAACAATATCATCTCTTACAACTTTTGCCATTTGACTGATTGCAATTTCAGCACTATGAATAGCGGCAGCAGGCAAGTAGTTACTGATATCTTCATCGAGATTGTCAATATTAACATCAGGTCTTTCTTTTTCACTGCCAGGGATAATCCTAGATACAATCTTAACCATCTTTTGCATAAATGGTGTAAAGCAGATTGTTGCTAGTGTACTAAAGATAATATTTGCAACGGCAATTTGCATCATTGGACTTAAATTAAACTTATCTGCTAACTGTAATATAAAGTGCGTATATGGCGTCAATATTAACATTCCAATAATTGAACGTAAGATATTGAATAATGTATGTAAGCCTGCTGTTCTTCTTGCCCCAAGTGATCCACCAAGGGCAGCTAAGATACCAGTAATTGTTGTACCGATATTTGCACCAAACATAAATGGAATAGCGGCATAAATATCAATTGCACCAGCTTGATATAATTTTTGAATAATCGCAATTGTTGCGGCTGATGATTGAACTAGAGCAGTTAAGATAATACCAGCACCTAAAGACAATAGTGGATTATTACTCATTGATATTGCTACAGCTTCAAATTGAGGTAATTCTTTAATTTCAGCTAAGGCATCACCCATTAAACTTAAACCAAAGAACAACATACCAAATCCAAATATAATGCTTCCGACATATTTTACTTTTTTCTTTTTGCTGAAACTTAATAGTAAAGCACCTGCAGCGACAATATATAAAGTATATTGATCAAGGTTTAAAGAAATAAGTAAGGTTGTAAAAGTAGTACCAATATTTGCACCAAATACAATGCCTGCAGCTTGATTGAGTGTCATGAGTCCAGCTCTTACAAAACTGATTGTAATAGCAGTAGATGCGGATGAAGATTGCATAAGTACTGTTAAGACAATACCAATTAAAATCGCTTTTAATGGAGTAGATGTATATTTTTCAATATAATCTCTCATTTTGTCACCGGCAATGGATTTTAATCCACCACCCATGAATTCGATGCCGAATAGGAAGAGACCAAAGCCTCCTAGAACCATATCCCATCGTATTGAAGAAAGTGTCATAGTTCCCCCTGTTAAATCTATTTAACACACATACAACATAATTTTAACAAAGACATTACAATCTAACAAACTATTTTATTTTTCAATCATGTATAATATTTCTGTAGGGTAGGGTATATGGAAATAACAGTATTGAATCGTACTAACGAAAATTTAGATTTATATAGTAATTTATTTGAAAAAATATCTTGTTCAGCAGAAAAATTATTGAAACTTGATGAGGATTATGAAATATCCGTTACATTTGTCCGTTCGAGAACAATTCACGCAATCAATCGTGATTATCGAGGAATAGATCGACCAACAGATGTCATCAGTTTTGCTATACAAGATGATTTGGAAGACTTTGAAGAAGAAAATAAAGACTTAGGTGATATCTTTATTAATATTGATTATGCTCGTAAACAGGCTAAAGAATATGGTCATTCTTATGAAAGAGAAATATGTTTCTTGTTTACGCATGGTTTACTACATTGTTTAGGATATGATCATATGGAAGAAAAAGATGCAGAAGTCATGTTTAAATTACAGGATGAAATATTAGATCCTATTCAACCAAGAAAATGAGAAAAAAATTTAAGCCTGCATTTAACGGTATATGTATCGCACTAAAAGATAAAAGTATTTGTATACAACTTGTTTTAGGACTAATCACACTCTTTGTTTCAGTATTAATTATGCATGCTTCAGCGTTAGAAATGTTATTTATTATTTCCGCTGTAGCAAGTGTCGTATTAGCAGAAATGTTTAATACATGTATTGAAAAAACATGCGATTTATATACAACAGAAATGAGTGAAAAAGTGAGAGTAATCAAGGATTTAGCAGCAGGTACTGTATTATGTTCAGCAATATATGCAGTCTGTGTTGCAGTTCTTGTTATCGTGTTACATTTTGGAGGATAAGAAAATGACAAAAGAACAGATTATTGAAGAAGCTTTTAAAGCAATGAAAAACGCCTATGCACCTTATTCTAATTATCATGTAGGTGCTTGTATTGTAATGAAAGATGGTAAATATTTTTATGGAGCAAATGTAGAAAATGCTTCTTATGGTGCAGCAGTATGTGCTGAAAGAAATGCTACTTTTGCGGCATATTCTAATGGTTATAGAAAAGAAGATATTGAGGCACTTGCAATTGTTTCTGATGGACCAAGAATTGCAGCACCATGTGGAATCTGCAGACAGGTACTATGTGAACTTCTTGAACAGGATACACCAATTTATTTATCAAATGGAAAAGAAGAATGTACAACTAATATTGCAGAATTACTTCCAATGCAATATACAAGTGAGGATTTAGTGAAATGAAGTGTGGGTTTGTTGCAATAGCAGGTAGACCTAATGCTGGGAAAAGTACATTACTGAATGCCTTATTTAATGAAAAGTTAGCCATTGTATCTCATAAACCACAAACAACTCGTTCGGAAATTCGTGGTATTTTAAATGAGGAAGACTGTCAGATTATTTTTACAGATACACCAGGTATTCATAAGCCAAGACATCGTTTAGAAACACGTATGAATAAAGAGGCTACGAATGTTATTCAAGGCGTAGATCTAATATATTTAGTAGTTGATATTAGTACTCGCTTTGCTACAGGAGATGAATTTGTACTACGAATGGTAGAACAAACAGGTTTACCAGTATTTTTAATCTTAAATAAAATTGATAAATTACCTAAAGAAAAAGTATTAAATAACTTGCTTGAATGGCAGAAAAGATTTACTTTTGCAGAAATATTTCCTATTTCTGCATTAGAACAGGATAATTTTACAGATTTAATTGAAACAACTAAATCATATTTACCTGAAGGAGAACCTTTATATCCGGTTGATATCAATACAGATGAAAGTGAAAACTTCAGAATTGCGGAAATCATTCGTGAAAAGATTCTATTATGTGCTGAAGAAGAAGTACCACATGCTACAGCAGTTATTGTTGAAAATAAGGTAGAAAATGAGAAATCAATTTATATTCAGGCAATGATACTTGTTGAAAGAGATGGACAGAAAGCTATTTTAATTGGAAAACAAGGAAGTATGCTTAGAAAAATTAATATTAGTGCTACCAGGGATTTAGAAATTCTTCTTGGAAGAAAAGTAAAACTGGAATTATTTGTACGTGTAGAAGAAGAGTGGCGTGACAATGATTCAAGAATTACAGAATACGGATATGGTCATATAGATGAATGAGAGAGTTGAATGCTTTGTTTTAAATCACACAGACTATAAAGATAACAGCATATTAGTAAATGTATTAACAAAAGAGTATGGCAAATTGTCATTTGTGGTAGTTGGTGCAAAGAAAATCACGAGCAAAAATGCAAGTGGTATTCTTTTATATACTAAAAGTGAGTTTTTGTTTGACTATAAAGAAGGTAAAACAATCTTTCGCTTGAAAAATGCTAAAACAATTAACTATTATCGTCGTAACCATGAAGTTATGGAATATATTGCTGCATCTACTTTAATCAGTGAAGCAAGTGATCATCTGTTATTACAAGATTGTGATTTAGAATTACAGCAGGCAATTTATGATTTACTACAAGAAGCTTATCAATATTTAGATGATGGCCAAAACGCAAAAATAATCGTCTCTATTTTTATTACAAAACTACTGCAGTTATTTGGTTCAGGTATTGAAGTGGATGGTTGTGTTCTTTGCGGTAATACAAAAGTAAGCAGCTTTAGTATTATAGAAGGCGGCTTTTTGTGTGCAGATTGTGCAAATAAAAATCATATATCATTTATTTCAAGAGATGTTTTAAAAGCGATACGATATATAAATAAAGCAAAATTAAACCAATTTGAAATTGTTGAAAATAATATAGATGAAAAAGATATTCCATTAGATTTGTTTGTTTCATTTTACGAGATGCATATAGGTAGTAAACTAAAGTCTTTTTCCTTTTATAAAAGGCTTTTGCCATTGAATGAGCACGCTTAAAATGCTATACTACTTGCGCTATTGAGTATTTTTTAGGGGAGGAAAACATGGAAAAAACATTTGATAAAATCGTTTCACATGCAAAAAATACAGGATTTGTATTTCAAGGTTCTGAAATATATGGTGGATTAAGTAATACTTGGGATTTTGGCCCTTATGGTGTTTTATTAAAGGATCATATTAAAGATGCCTGGCAGAAAAAATTTATCCAGGAAGATCCAAATAATGTGGAAATTCAAGCAGCTATTTTAATGAATCCAAAAGTTTGGGAAGCAAGTGGTCACTTGAAAGGCTTTTCTGATCCATTAATGGATTGTCGTCAATGTAAAACACGTCATAGAGCTGACCAGTTAATTGAAACAGCTACTAATGGCGAAGTTAATCCTGAAGGATGGACAAATGAAGAAATGGAAAACTTTATCCGTGATCATCATATTGCTTGTCCTGACTGTGGTGGACATGACTTTACACCAATTCGTCAATTCAATCTTATGTTCAAGACATTCCAGGGAACATTAGAAGATGGTAAAAGTACAATTTATCTTCGTCCTGAAACAGCACAGGGTATGTTTGTTGATTTCAAGAATGTACAAAGAGCATATCGTAAAAAGATTCCATTTGGTATTGGACAAATTGGTAAGAGTTTTAGAAACGAAATTACTCCAGGTAACTTCATTTTCCGTACAAGAGAATTTGAACAAATGGAAATGGAATTCTTCTGCAAGCCAGGTACTGATTTAGACTGGTTTACATACTGGAGACAATTCTGCATGGATTGGATTACAAACTTAGGTGGTAATCCAGAAAACTTACGTTTTAGAGACCATGAAAAAGAAGAATTAAGTTTCTATTCTGTAGCTACTACAGATATTGAATATAAATTCCCATGGGGCTGGGGTGAGTTATGGGGTATCGCTGATAGAACAGACTATGACTTGACACAACATCAGAATACAAGTGGTAAAGACTTAACATACCTGGATCCAACAACAAATGAAAAATATATTCCTTATGTTGTTGAACCAGCAGTAGGTGTAGAACGTTTATTCTTCATGTTCTTTACTGATGCATATGATGAAGAACAACTTCCATCAGGTGATACACGTATCGTTATGCACTTCCATCCAGTACTTGCACCTATTAAATGTGCAATTCTTCCATTAAGAAAAACATACAGCGGCTTAGCACAAGAAATTCGTAAAGAATTATCTTATGACTTTGCTTGCGATTATGATGAAGCTGGTTCAATTGGTAAACGTTACCGTCGTCAAGACGAAATTGGTACACCTTTCTGTGTAACAGTAGATGAACAATCAACAGTAGATCATACATTTACTATTCGTTACCGTGACACTATGGAACAGGAACGTTTAACATTAGAAGAAATTAAACAAAAGGTTAATCAAGCAATTCGTTTTTAGAAATGAGGTTTAATGGCTCAAATAGATGAGAAGGACATAAATGAAATTCGTAGCAGGGCAGATATTGTATCTGTCATTTCACGATACATTCCTGTTCAAAAAAGCGGAAAAAGCTTTCGAGCAGTCTGTCCTTTTCATAACGACCATGATCCATCATTAAACATTTCACCTGAAAAACAAATATACAAATGTTTTGTATGTGGTGAAGGTGGTAATGTTTTCACATTTGTACAGAATTATGAGAAAATTTCATTTGTTGAAGCAGTTAAAGAAGTAGCTGATATTGTTGGCTATCATTTAACTTATGATGCAACGGTGAAAAAAGAAATTGATCCTCATAAACAGGCTTTATATAAAGTTCTTGACGAAATGATTCGTTTTACAATGTATGAATTAAATACAGACATTGCAAAAGAAGAAAGAGAATATTTAGAAAAAAGAGGATTAAATGATTCTATTCGAGAAAAATTTCAAATTGGTTTTAATCCATTTAATAATTCTGTATATCATTTTTTAAAAGCGAAAGGTTATAAAGACCAGGATATTGTTTCAACAAATATTGGAAAGTTAACAGACTCAGGTATTGAAGATGTATTTGAAGGACGTATTACTTTCCCAATTCATGATACTAATGGCAATCCTATAGGTTTCAGTGCAAGAACATTAGTTAAAGATACTAATTCTAAATATATCAATACAAATGATACGGAAATATTCCATAAAGGAACAATCGTATATAACTATCATCGAGCGAAAAACGAAGCCAGACGAAGTGCTAAAATATATTTAACGGAAGGTGTTACGGATGTTATCGCTTTTGCTAGAGCTGGTATTGATAATTGTGTTTGTACATTAGGTACAGCATGTACCAGGGAACAATTATTACTATTAAAAAATACAACAGTTAAACTTGTGTTTTGCTATGATGGTGATGAAGCAGGACAAAGAGCAACTTATAAAGCAGCTGCTTTAGCAAGAAGCTTAGGTATTGAAGTTAGTATCATTGATAATAAAACAGGTAAAGATCCAGATGAAATTATTCGTGATTCTGGTAGTGAAGCATTAAAAGATTTAGTTAAGAAAGAAATATCATGGTTTGAATTTTTAATTCATTATTTAGCAAAACATACTAATTTTGACAACTACGATGAAAAAAAATCGTTTGTTAAAAAAGCATTAAATGAAATACAAACATTAGATGATACGTTTGACAGAAAAAATTATATCAGTGAGCTTGAAAAATTAACTGGTTTTGATTTGCAGGATGAAAAAGTTCAAGTTAAATCTTTTGAAAAGGTTACACATGATAGAATTTCTGTTAAAACACCAAATGGCTTAGAAGAAGCAGAAGAATTGATACTAGCATTTATGCTTAGATATCAAAATGCGATAGATTATTTTGAATCAGAACTTGGTTATTTAACAAATAACGAAAAAAGTCGTATTGCTATGGCAATTGTTGATATGTCTAGAAGGCTCGGCAAGATTGATACAGGTCAATTAATCGATTTATGTAACGATGATATTGAGAAAAAGATTATTACAAAATTAATGACTAGTTGGATGTTTGAAGTTGATTATGATGAAAATGTAATGAAAGGGGCAATTCGTAAAGTTATGATTGCTCAAAAAAACAAACAGGCAAAAGCATTTAAGGAACAACTATCTCAACCAATGAATGATGAAACTAGATTATTAGTTTTAAATGAATATCAAGAATGTTTAAGGGACTTAAGGAGGTATATTGATGAAGAAAACAATTGATGAAATAAATGTTACAGCTTTTAAGTTTGTACGTTTAAAAAATCTTTTACAATGGCAAGAGAGGATTGAAGATGAAAGGATTACAGAAGATTTTTTACATTCTGTAGCTTATCAAATCAAAAAGGCAAGTAACTATTCTGAAAAAATGTATCAAATAAATCAACCTGCAAAAAATGTAGAAGAAAGAGAAACTTTTACCGTTGTTGACGAGAAAGTAGAAGTTGAAGAAGTAAAAGTAGAAATGGAAAAAGTGAAAGAAATGAAAGAAACTGCCTCTAAAAAGAAAGATACCAAAAAAGAAGTTCCTAACAAGAAAGTCATTGATAGCTTTAAAGTAGATGGAAAAACAAAGTCATATAAAACTTTAGATGACTTAAAAGAAGATTTTAAGAAGTTATATGAAGCTGAAGGTAAAATCTTCCAAAAAGATATTTTAAGTTCCCTGGATCATTTAGATTTATCTGATGATGATATGGAAAAACTATATGGCTGGTTCAATCAGGAAGATATTGTTATTTCTGAAGATGATGATATCGAAGAAATTGAAGAAGCTGAAATTGATTTGATGGATGACGATGATGTAGATACTGAAAGTGAAGAAGATGAATATGATACAGATATTACAATTGATGTATCTGATTTACATACTCCAACTACACAGTTAAACGATCCAGTTAAGATGTATTTAAAAGAAATTGGTCGTGTACCTCTATTAAAAGCAGAAGATGAAATTGAAATTGCCAAAAGAATTGAACAGGGTGACCAGGAAGCAAAGAATATTCTAATTTCAAGTAACTTGCGTCTGGTTGTTTCAATTGCTAAAAAATATGTTGGTAGAGGAATGCTATTCTTAGACTTAATCCAGGAAGGTAATATGGGTTTAGTAAAAGCTGTTGAAAAATTTGACTATACTAAAGGATTTAAAT
>JABLTN010076612.1_pt1 | contig 18678 bp, 16 predicted proteins | sample 7160141 | NCBI WGS metagenome assembly JABLTN01 (sample SAMN14651226, study PRJNA627086) | human gut metagenome | isolation source: feces | host: Homo sapiens | reverse complement strand
GTAAGCCTTGCCTGTCTTGCCGTCCGGCAGGGTATCCGTGGTCACGATGACGGTGTAGGTGTCTGGCACAAACCGCGCCGTGAGCGTGGTTACATACGCCGGAACGGTTTCACCGGGCGCGTAGAGCTTGCCGTCGCTGCCAAGCCACTTAAAGTAATTGCCTGTAGCTCCCTCCGGGCGGGTCAGACCGTCGGACGCAGGCGCGGTAAATGCGCTGCCGTTTTTCACGATGATCCGGATGCTGCTTTTATCGCCCAGCTTGCCGCCGCCAAGGTCAAGGGCAACGGCCTTCAATCCGTCAGGACCTATCGTGTCGTGGTTCAGGACCTCAAGGACGGGGCGGAAACCGACCTGCGGGTTTTGGCCCGCAGCGTCGCGGTGGCCACAGAAGCGGCTCGAATAGTGCCCGCGAACCGTACGGCGCCACGGCAATCTGATCACAGTATCTTGTCCACACGAAAAAATCCCGTTCCAGTTTTTGATATATCCGTCGTCCTTGTCCAGCAGCCTGTCCCATTCGTTGCTTTGGGGCGTGCCGCGTTCTGAATCACCTGAGCCTGTATAATCACTTCCCTCGGATGGCGCACGCATCGTATAGTCCACACCGCCGGCGGTGTAGTCTTTGCCAAAAATCATGTCTATGTCATTCAAATGATCCCAGCTTGCCGCGTACGCTACGGCATAGTCCGCCACGAACAGGCTGTGGGGATATTTTTTCTGCTCTGCATACTCCTCAGTGGTTGCCATCTCCGACGTGAGCTTGTAGGCGTCCACTGTCCCGGCATAGGTAAAGGGCACATAGTGCAGCGTATTATCCGGCAGAGCGTCGTTCACCGTGTCGGGAATGCCCACGCCGGAGAGGTCAAAGTAATAGGTGCCACCGGGAGCGAGGTTGAACTGCTCTTTGAAATCAAACTGTGCCGTCAGCTTGATTACATCCGCCGGAACGCTATCGCCGGGCGCGTACAGTTTCCCATCGCTGCCAAGCCACTGAAAATAACTGTCGGCATTTCCGTCCGGGCGGGTCAGGCCGTCGGACGCAGGCGCGGCAAAGCTCTCGCCGCTTTTCACAATGATTCGAATATTCTCAGAGCTGCCACCCAGCTTGCCGCCGCCAAGGTCAAGAGTAACGGCTTTCAGCCCGTCAGAGCCCAGCGTGCCGGGGTTCAGGACTTCAAGGACGGGGCGGAAACCGAGGATCGGGTCGGAACTCGTAGCATTGTTGTCGTACCAGTTGCGGGGCGAATTGTACCCGCGAACCGCACGTCTCCCACTCTCAATGTTCGAAGTGTCCTGCCCCCACGAATAAATCCCACTCCAGTTTTTGATATATCCGTCGTTCTTGTCCAGCAGCCTGTCCCATTCGTTGCTTTCGGGCGTGCCACGCTGGGACTCACCAGAGCCTATACTCTTGCCTCCCACGGACGGCGCGCGCAACGTATAGCTCACACCGCCTGCGGTGTAGTTCTTGCCGAAAATCAGGCTCGCATCGTTTAAGGTATTCCAATTTGCCGTATGCGTTACGGCATAGTCCGCCACAAGTAGGCTGTGTTCATAGGGCTGCGTATTGGAATCGCCCTCATTTTTCAGCGAATAAGCATCCACTGTACCCACATAGGTGAACGGCACATAGTGCATTGTTTTGCCCGGCAGAGCGTTGTTCACCGTGCCGGGGATGCCCGCTGCAGACAGGTCGAAGTAGTATCTGCCGCCGGGAGCGAGGCTGAACTGCTCGTTGATTTTATCCGCGGCAAACGCCGCCGTCGGCAGCAGCGTCAGCACCATGCAGCACAGCAGCAGGATGCTGAGTATTCGTTTCTTCATTGGCTTTTCTCCTCCTTTTCGTGTCGGTTCGGTTTGTCCGTCCCGTCTTTTTTCTGGTTTTCTCTGTTTCTGAGCCGGAAGCACAGCGCAGTGATCGCTGCCGCCGCGGCAAAGGAGACGACGGCCACCAGCACATAGCCGCCCGCGTCCTCCCGCAGCAGCATCGCGCCGAACGCGCCCCATACGGCTGTCTGCCCCTGCCCGATGACCGTGCCCGCCGCCTGCATCAGTGCCGCGAACAGCAGCATACACATAGCACTCAGTCCATATATACCGCGCCGCTGCTTCCGGCGGGTGTTTTCCCGCACCCGCTGCTTGACAAGTGCGACCCGTCTTGCGGTGTCGTACATTTCGCTTGAGCCTCCTCTCCGGTTTGCCTGGAACTGTGATAAAAACCCTTTCACTTATATAGGTACAAAAAATCGAAAAAGCTCTCACCCAAAACGCAAAATTTTTCAAAAAAATTTGAGAGCCGCCAAAAAGCAGCTCTCAGGGAGTGGATATTCGGTTATTTCCTCTGCGATAATCGGAACGCGGACCATCTTCCCGCGGCCACCAGCAGCACCGGCAGGGCGTAGGCGACGTACTGCGTCGCGCCGCCGTGGGCGATGAGCAGATTATAGATGGCGTGGAGCGTGATGGCCGCGCCCAGCAGCCCGCAGGTGCCTGCGATCTTCAGCCACGTCCGCCGCCACGTGTATGCAAGGCCGCCGCCCACGATCAGACCGCACAGCACGTGCATCGCTCCCGTGCCGAAGCCACGAAAGAAAATGAAGGAGAAGCGGTCCGCACCGTTCTGGATGAGATATACGCTTTTGTCGATACTGGCGCTCCGCAGCGTGGACAGGGACAAACGGTAAAGCGAGGAGAGCGTTTGTCTCAAAATTATTTTTCGGAAATAACCTCCAAAAGCAAAGGCATACGAACTCTGTTCTTTCAATTGAGTTCGTATGCCTTTTCTAATTGTTTCGGGTGTATCGGAAAACCACCAATGCACCGGGCAGCGGAGCTTTTCGTGCTGCCAGTCACATTTTCAGTTTTCAGATACACCCTAAAAAGAGCAATATTCTTAAATATGAATTTCAGTTATAATATTTCCAGTTTGAGGAGCTTCCTTAGCATCAGCGGATTATTCCTCTGCATCCTCCAGGTCCGGCTTTTCCTCTGCCGGGCGGGGCTGCTTGGTCGTGACGACGGCCTCAACACGGTGGATGGGCGTGCCGAGCGCGTAGAATTTTTCCTCATAGCCGGTCATAATGCCGACCGGGCCGTTCGCGTGCAGATCGTCGGTGACATTCCGCAGTTCGAGGAAGCAGCTTTCCATTTCCGGCAGCGACCAGGCAAACAGATTCGCGTTGTCGGTCTTGAAGTGGATCTGCCCGCCGAGCTTCAGCACCTTCTTGTATTTTTCGAGGAAAGTGTGGTACGTCAGGCGGCGCTTGGCGTTCTTCTTGCGCGGCCACGGGTCGCAGAAGTTGATATAGAGCAGGTCGATCTCGTCGTCTGCAAAAAACTGGTCGATATTCGCCGCGTCGAGCGAGACGAAAAAGACGTTTTTGAGGCCCTTACGGATCGCGGCCTCCATGGCGAGGACAAGTGCGTCCTGCACGCGCTCGATGGCGATCAGCAGCACATCCGGCTCGGCCTCGGCTGTCTCTACAGTGAATTTTCCCTTGCCGCAGCCGACCTCAACGCGAAGCTCCCGGCAGTCCGGCATCAGGCTGCGCCAGTTGCCGCGCAGCGCCTCCGGGTCATGGATCCAGACAGACTCGCAGGCCTCCATCCGCGGGGCCAGATTGTTTCTTCTTCTCATTCGCATATGCGTTTCCTGCTCTTTCTGAAATGTTGGTGGGTATTAGGCCATTGTTTGGGCCGGGTTCTGCCCAATCTGCTGTGGGCGTTGTAGGGGCCGGCGACTCTGTCGGCCCGAAAATGTTGCAAATTCGCCGTAGATTTCCGAAAAACCGCTGTTTTCTGCGGACGGGCAGAGTCGTCCGCCCCTACCGGCTGCGGCTGCTTTAACGGAACATATTACGGTTCTTCCGGGGTCCTCGGCTTCTTTGCCGGTTTGGGATCGCCGGAGGCAAAGGCCCAGATTTTGTTGAAGAAGGGCTTATTGAAGTAGAACAGCCAGACGGCAACTGCGCCGAGGGCGATGGTCAGGAGAGACGAGACGCTCACGTCGGACAGGAAGTGCATCCCCATGCGCAGGCGTGAAACTGCGACAGCAAGCGTCCAGATGCCGCCGAGGACCATGAACAGCTTTTCCTTATCGTGCAGGCGGCGGTAGAGCGTCGGCAGGAGGATCAGGAGCATGGAGCAGGCAGCGCAGGCCGTATGGCCAGACGGGAACGAACGGAAGTCATCCGACGAAACGCCGTCGGCGACGAGCTTTTTCTTGAGCGCCGTGCCGGCCTGCCACCAGTTGGAGAAATAGGTGTCGTTGCCCGTGGAATAGATCAGACGCATACGGGCGCGGCCCCAGGGAACCTTGATGATGTTGATCAGCAGCATGATGCCGACACAGACCACGATCACCGTGCAGATAAAACGAAGGATCGTCTTGGTCTGGCACTCGCGCGTCAGGAACAGCAGCGCAGCCGCCATGAGCGCGTCGACAAACGCCGTCACGAGCAGCGCGACAGGCATGGGCAGGGCAGGCACATTGTCCGTCGCCTCATGGACGGAGAGGAATATGCTCGCAAGCGTCAGGCAGACGCCGAAGGCCAGAATAACAATGTTCAGTTCCGGGCGGAATTTGGCGCGGTGGACGATCAGCAGAACGCCGCATCCGGCCAGAAGCGAAAACGCAGGCAGCTCGCCGAAGGCGGCAAAGAACTGGCCGATGGAGCTTTCGTGGCCGGGATAGAGAAATTTGGAGATCGGCAGGTCCCAGATCGAGCCTGCGATCAGCATGACCAGCAGCACAAGCGCCGCCGTCAGCGCACAGCGCATATACGTACGTTTGAGTTTTTTCATGAAATGCCTCTTTGATTGGTTATTTTTTGACAGTATAGCACAAATGTCCGCAAATGACAAGTTGACGCGTGCTGCAAAAGCTGATATCATCGAAACGTCGGCTGACGCTGGAAAAGAGGGTGCGTTATGAAGTATGTGCAATTTGATTATGTAAACAAGTTTTCCTGTCTGGCGGGCAAATGCCCGGATACCTGCTGCAAGGACTGGCAGATCATTCTGGACGAGGACGCCATCGCGCGCTACGCTTCCCTGCCCGGTGAGCTGGGCGAACAGGTGCGCGCGGCTATGCTGACGGAGAACGGTGAGACGCGCTTCCGGGAGCGGGGCGGGAACTGCGTTCTGCTGCGTGACGACGGCCTCTGTCCGCTTCAGGCCGCATACGGTGCGGAAATGCTCTGCCGCACCTGCTTTACGCACCCGCGCTTTACCGAGGAATACGGCCAGACGGCGGAGCTGACGCTCTCCGCCTCCTGCCCGGAGGCGGCAAGACTTCTGCTGGAGCACGACGCGCCGCTGACGCTGACGGAAACGGACGACGGCGGCCCGGTCATACCGAACGAGCTTGACCCGGCATTATATCCGGCGCTGCTTGCCGCGCGGACGGCTTCGATCCGGCTGGCGCAGGATCGCGCACGGCCTGTTGCAGACCGCCTGGCGCTCATTCTGCTGCTGGCACGACGGGTGCAGCGTCTGCTGGACGAGGGGCGGGACGAGCTTGTCCCGGTGCTGGCGCGGCGGTTCCTTGGAAAGCAGTATCAGGATCGTAGTCTTGTCCGGCTGGCGCGGCTTCGCAGCAGGAGCGGACGGTTTTTCCCGTGCTGGATGGTGCTCAACAATATGGAGCATCTGACGCGCCGCTTCGGGGTCATGCTGGACGCGGCAGTCGGTCAGGACGCGCCGCCCGCCCCCTTCCGGGACGCGTTTTCCGTCCAGTACGAAAATCTGACGGTCTATTTTCTGTTCCGCTATGCACTCAAGGCCGTCAACGACCGGCAATATCTGGCGCGGGTCGAGCAGTGCGTGTTTCATCTGCTTTGCCTGCGCGAACTTAGCGCAGATGCTGCAACGGTGCAGGAATTGACTGAAGTGGTGAGTCTGTACAGCAAAGAGGTCGAACACTCGGAGGACAATCAGGCGCTGCTGCTGAAGCTTTTCCGGCGTGGAACACTTAGATGGCAGTATCTGGCGTTGATTCTTGATTTTTGATTGTCTGTGCGCCGGGCGAGGACAAAATTTGCTTCTGTTTTGCCCAGAAACGGACAACTTTTTTCGTGGAAAGCGACAAATTTATAAAATACCACTTTACTTTCAAGCGTTAAAGTGTTACCATAATTACGCCTGAACCCCACTATTAATAAAGGAGATATTTTATCTTGAACAATCGAAATAAACACTCTGATCCTGACAGCCAGCTCTACAGCGCCATTCTCAAGCTCCAGACTGTCGAGGAATGCTATGATTTCTTTACTGATCTTTGCACGTTTTCCGAGCTCAAGGCCATGGAGCAGCGCTTTGAGCTGGCGAAGCTTCTGAATGACGGCCTGATCTACAACGACATTCTGGAAAAGACCGGCGCTTCCAGCGCGACCATCAGCCGCGTCAACCGCAGTCTCAACTACGGCATGGGCGCGTACCGCATCATCTTCGACCGCATGAAGGAAGACGAGCAGAAGCAGAAGGAGCAGCAGGTGTGAGCGCATATGAAGCGCTTGCGGGCTGCTATGACGAGCTGACCTATGATATCCGATACGAAAAAACGCTGACCTTTTTTGAGCGGCTGTGCGCGCGGGAGCAAGTGCAGCCGCATTTGGTTCTGGATCTGGCCTGCGGCACGGGTTCATTGTCCATGCTGCTGGCCGGGCGCGGATACCGGGTGATCGGCGCAGATCTGTCGGAGGATATGCTGGCGGAGGCAGAGCGGAAGGCGCGGGAGCTGCCGGAGGGCAGCCGCCCGTTTTTCATCTGCCAGCCGATGCAGAGGCTTCGTCTGGCGGAGCCGGTGGACGCGGTGATCTGCGCGCTGGACAGCCTCAACTATCTGACGCGTCCGGACGACTGCCGGAAGACGCTCCGGCGCGTATACAATGCGCTGAAGTCCGGCGGGCTGTTCGTGTTTGATATCAACACGCCCACAAAGCTGCGCGGTCTGGACGGGCAGGTATTTCTGGACGAGACGGACGACACCTACTGCGTCTGGCGGACAGAGTTTGACGCAAAAAAACGGCTGTGCTTTTATGGCATGGACATTTTCCGGCTGAACGGCAGCCTTTGGGATCGCTCGTTTGAGGAGCATATCGAATATGCCTATGAGCCGGACGAGCTTGCGCTGTGGCTCGAAGAGGCGGGCTTCACACACATCCGGCAATATGGCGACCGCGTGCTGCGCGCACCAAAGCAGGATGAGCAGCGTATTTATTTTTCCGCAAAGAAGGACTGACTATGAAAGACGAACTTGTACGCGCCATGACGAAGGACGGCTTTGTAAACGCCGTCGCCGTCACCACGACCGGCATTGTCGAGCGTGCGCGGCAGATCCATAAAACACTTCCGACCGCAACAGCGGCACTCGGCAGGCTTTTGACGGCGGCGTCCATGATGGGTAATATGCAGAAGGTCGACGACGGTTCCATCACGCTCCAGCTCAAGGGAAGCGGGCCGCTAGGGCGGCTGCTTGCCGTGTCGGATGCAGAGGGCAATGTGCGCGGCTGGGTCGAGAACCCGCAGATCTCCATGCTGGTAAAGGCCCCCGGCAAGCTGGACGTCGGCGCGGCTGTCGGCACGGACGGAACACTCACCGTGATCCGGGATCTTCGCATGAAGGAGCCGTATATCGGCACGATTGACCTTGTCTCCGGCGAGATTGCCGAGGATATCACGTCGTATTTTGCCCAGAGCGAACAGATCCCCACGGCCTGTGCGCTCGGCGTTCTGGTCGGGAAGGATCAGTCCGTCACGGCGGCGGGCGGCTATATCATCCAACTGCTGCCCGGCGCGCCGGACGATATCATTGATAAGATCGAGGCAGGCATTCAGAACGCAGGCGCGGTCAGCCGGTTGCTGGCGGCAGGCATGGACGGACAGGTCGTGCTGGAGACTGTGCTGCACGGATTTGATCTGGAAATTCTCGAAACGCAGCCGGTCGAATACCGCTGCTACTGCTCGCGCGACCGCGTGACGCGGACGCTCATCAGTCTGGGACGCAAGGAACTGCAGTCCATTGTTGACGACGGCAAGGACATTCACATCGACTGCCAGTTCTGCGACAGAATCTATGATTACACACCGGAACAGGTGCGGCAGATTCTGAAAGAGCTTGACGAATAAACAAAATGGCACGCCCTCTGCGGCGTGCCGTTTCACTATGGAGGTATGAATATGATCGTTTCTTACAAGACCGGAGCAGAGTTTTTGCAGGACAATCAGACATATTTGCAGAAAAATCCCTATCTTTCCACGTTTTTTACGCTCGACGCTCCGCTTTTGCAGGAGGCCAGCAAAATCAATTACGCGCTGCGCTGCGAACAGGACGAAACGCGTCTGCTGGCTCTGAAGGTCGAGCCGTATAATTTGCTGCTGCTCGGCGAGGAAGCCTGCGTCCCGGAGCTGCTGCGGTTCCTGCTTGACAGCGGCTATGAGATCAAAAATTATCTCTGCGCGTCAGAACTTGGTTATGTGCTGATGCAGGAAATGCAGTCGTATGGACGGTGCTATGAGGAGGCGCTGGCCATGGACTTCATGGAGGCGCGGCGCGTCACCGAGCCGTCCGCGCCGGAGGTCGAGCCGGCGCGGGAGGACGATCTGGACGAAATTTTTGACTGCGCGCAGCGGTTCGTGGCCGACTGCGGGTTGCTGGACAAACCGGAAAAGGAGTCGTTCCGGAAGGTGCTCGATTCGATCCGGGTCATCCGGGCAGATGGAAAAATCGTCAGCATGGCGCGCATCGCGCCGGCCACAGGAGATGATCTGCGGCTCGTGCTCGTCTACACACGGGACGAATACCGCGGAAGGGGCTATGCGCGCAAGGTGGTCAACAGCGCAAAAAACGAGATTTTGGCGTCCGGGAAGCGCGCGACGCTGAACGTCGACCGGAAGAATCCGGTTTCGTATCATCTGTATCTGTCGCTTGGGTTTGAGCGGATGTTCTCACAGGGAGAATTCAGGCGGGTAGAGTAGGATAACAGCCAATATTCCGGAACCCAATGCAGTTGGTAGAAACGAGGCTCTGCCCGATGGGAAACCGCAAATTCGTGCCGCATCCTGTAGGGGGCCGATGCCCACATCGGCCCGTTGGAAAGTTGCGAATTCGCCGAAGATTCCCGTAAAAACGGTGCATTCTGCCGGGCCGATGTGGGCATCGGCCCCTACAACCGAATACGCAGATGCACCCGAATTCGCCGAAAATTTCTATAGAACAACCGCATTCTGCCGGGCGGAGCAGAGCCCCGCCCCTACAAACCTTTTGCATCAAAACAGCCACGTCCGGTGTGGGCGTGGCTGTTCTGGTTTATTCAAGCTCAAATGCGCCGGTGTAGAGCTGGTAGTAGGTGCCCTTCTGGGCGATGAGGTCGTCGTGGGTGCCGCGCTCGATGATGCGGCCGTGGTCGAGAACCATGATCGCGTCGGAGTTCTGCACGGTCGACAGGCGGTGGGCAATGACGAAGACCGTGCGGCCCTTCATCAGTGCGTCCATGCCGCGCTGCACCAGAAGCTCCGTGCGCGTGTCGATGGAGCTGGTCGCTTCGTCAAGGATCATGACGGGCGGGTCGGCGACCGCCGCGCGGGCGATGGACAGCAGCTGGCGCTGACCCTGCGAGAGATTTGCGCCGTTGGCCGTGAGCATGGTGTTATAGCCGTCCGGCAGGCGGGTGATGAAATCGTGCGCGTTGGCGAGCTTTGCCGCCGCAATGCATTCCTCGTCCGTCGCATCGAGCTTGCCGTAGCGGATATTATCCATGACCGTGCCGGTAAAGAGGTTCACGTCCTGCAGGACAATACCGAGTGAATGGCGCAGGTCGGCCTTTTTGATATGGTTGATGTTGATGCCGTCATAGCGAATCTTGCCGTCGGCAAGGTCATAGAATCGGTTGATGAGGTTCGTGATCGTGGTCTTGCCTGCGCCCGTCGCGCCGACGAAGGCCAGCTTCTGGCCGGGCTTGGCGTAGAGCGTGATGTCGTGCAGGACCGGCTTTTCGGGGTCATAGGCAAAGTCCACGTCAAAGAAGCGCACGTCTCCGCAGAGCTTTACCAGTTTTCTGCTGCCGTCCTCCTGCGGGCATTTCCATGCCCAGACGCCGGTGCGCACAGCGCTTTCTGTCAGCGTACCGTCCGCCGCTTCCGACGCACGGATCAGCGTGACATGGCCGTTGTCCTCCTCCGGCTGCTGGTCGATCAGCTCAAAGACGCGGCTTGCGCCTGCGGCAGCCATAACGATGGCGTTGATCTGCTGGGAAACCTGCGAGACATTGCCGGTAAACTGCTTTGTCATGCCAAGGAACGATGCGACGACCGCGATTTTCAGCGGCGCAAGCATACTGCCCGTCTCAAACAGGTTCTGGAAGGACAGGTTCGGGATGTTCCCGCCTGAGCAGATGAGAACGCCGCCTAGGAACGCCGTGAGCACATAGAGGATATTGCCGATGTTGCCCATGATGGGCATGAAAATATTCGCGTAGCGCTGGGCGTGGTTTGCATCGCTGAACAGCTGTTCGTTGATGGCGTCAAAGTCACGTTCTGCCGCTTCCTCATGGCAGAAGACCTTGACGACCTTCTGGCCGTTCATCATCTCTTCGATATAACCTTCGACCTTGCCGAGGGACTTCTGCTGGCTGAGGAAGTATTTGGCCGATCTGCCGCCGACGTTCTTTGTCACCTTCGTCATGCAGAAGATACCGAGGAAGACGATGAGCATCAGCGGGATGGAGAAATAGAACATGAACAGCAGCAGGCCGATAACTGTCAGTCCCGCAGCAAACAGCTGCGGCAGGCTCTGCGAAACGAGCTGGCGAAGCGTATCGATATCATTTGTATAATAGCTCATGATGTCGCCGCGGCTGTTCTGGTCGAAATAACGGATGGGCAGCTTCTGCATCCCCGCAAACATACGGGTGCGGAGCTTGTGCAGGAAGCCCTGCGTCACGTGGGCCATCAGCTGCGTATAGACCGCCGTGCAGGCAAGCCCAGCAAGATAGATGCAGACCATGGTGACGAGCGCATGGAGGATCTTTCCGCTCACGCCGTCCCAGCCGAGCCGCAAGCCGTCTTCAATGTAGCTGGTGATGGTTTCAATATAGATCGCGGGCAGGATGCCGACGACTGCACTGATGATAATGCAGACCATGACTGCAATGAGCATGGCGGGGTAATCCTGAAACAGCATCCGGATCACTCTGCCGAGCGGCTTGAGATCTGCCTTTGCGCCGACCATCGGCGCGCGGGGCGCTCTTCCGGGATGATTAGCCATTGTCCGCACCTCCCGTTCTGTTCTGGGAATAATAGACTTCCTGATAGATCTGGTTCGAGGAAAGAAGCGTCTCATGCGTGCCCATGCCGTTGATCGCGCCGCCGTCCAGAACGAGAATCAGATCTGCGTCCTGGATGGAAGAGATGCGCTGGGCGATGATGAACTTCGTCGTCTCCGGGATCTCGGTGCGCAGCGCAGCGCGGATCTTCGCGTCGGTTTTCGTATCGACGGCAGAGGTCGAATCGTCGAGAATCAAAATCTTCGGCTTTTTCAGCAGCGCCCGCGCGATGCACAGCCGCTGCTTCTGTCCGCCGGAGACGTTCGAGCCGCCCTGCTCGATATAGGTGTCGTATTTGTCCGGCATCTGCTGAATGAACTCATCCGCGCAGGCCAGCTCGCAGGCGCGCTGCAGCTCTGCATCCGTCGCGTTCGGATCGCCCCAGCGCAGGTTTTCCTTGATCGTGCCGGAGAAGAGCACGTTCTTCTGGAGCACGACCGCGACCTGATTGCGGAGCGTTTCGAGATCGTATGCGCGCACGTCGCGCCCGCCGACCTTTACGCTGCCGTCCGTCACATCGTACAGCCGGCAGATGAGCTGCACCAGCGTCGTTTTGGCCGAACCGGTACCGCCGATGATACCGACGGTCTGGCCGGACTTCACATGGAAGTCGATATCGGACAGCGCGCTGCGCTTCGCGGAGGCGGAATATTTGAACTCCACATGATCAAAATCGACAGCGCCGTTCGGAACCTCGTAAACCGGGTTTTCCGGGTTATGCAGGCTGCTCGTCTCGCCCAGCACCTCGCAGATACGCTTGCCGGACGCCTGCGCCATGGTGAGCATGACGAAGATCATGGAAAGCATCATCAGGCTCATGAGGATCTGCATGGAATAGGTGATCATGCTGGTCAGGCTGCCGACGCCGAGGTACGTGCCGCCGGAGGTGACGATGAGCTTCGCGGCAAAAAACGAGATCAGGATCATCGACGTATACACGCAGAACTGCATGACCGGGCTGTTGAGGGCCAGAATTTTCTCCGCCTTCAAAAAGTCCGCGCGGACGGAATCGGACGCGGCGGAGAACTTCTGCGTCTCATAGTCCTCGCGCACGAAGCTCTTGACCACGCGCATACCCTGTACGTTTTCCTGCACGGAGTTGTTGAGCGCGTCGTATTTCTTGAAGACCGCCTTGAACAGCGGCAGCGCGCTGCGGATCATGAAAAACAGCGCAAGCCCGAGAATTGGGACGGTTCCCGCAAAAATAAACGCAAGCTGCTTGCCCACGCGGATGGACATGATGACGGCAAACACCAGCATCATGGGTGCGCGGACAGCAATGCGGATGCACATCATGAACGCGTTCTGGATGTTGGTCACATCCGTCGTCAGGCGGGTGACGAGCGAGGACGTGGAGAAGCGGTCGATATTCGCGAAGGAAAAGCTCTGCACCTGATAATAGAGATCATGGCGCAGGTTTTTCGCAAAGCCCGCCGCAGCCTCCGCCGCGAACCAGCCGGAAAGCGCGCCAAAGCCCAGCGACAGCATCGCAATCACGAACAGCTTGAGGCCGTAAAGCAGGATCGTGCGCAGATCGCAGCCGTTTTGAATCGAGTTAATGAGATCCGCTGTCAGCAGCGGGATGGTGCATTCGCAGACGACCTCGCCCACCATACACACGGGCGTCAGAATCGTCTGCTTTTTGTATTCCCGGATGCAGGCGGAAAGACGTTTGATCATAGATCGGATACCTCCATTTCCTGTGTGGCGTGCAGATTGTCTGCGGCCAGATCGAGAAGACGCAGGAGCGTCTGCTGCTCCTCATCGCTCATGCCGGAGCACATGACGCGCTCAAGCGTTTCGAATGCCTGCCCGACGGCAGCGTCGCACTGCCGGGCGCGTTCGGTCAGGCGGATACGCTTGCAGCGGCGGTCGTCCCGGTCCGGCTCAAGCACGACAAAGTCCTTTGCTTCCAGCCTCTGCAGCACGCCGGAGACGGTCGGGTGCGTCAGGTGGAAGCGCTTTTCAATGTCCTTTGGGTAGATCTGCTCACCCTCGTGCAGCACAAGATGGTGCAGGATAAATGACTGCGTCGACGTCAGGTCGAGCGCAAGAAACTGCTGATCCATGTACTGCGTGATGCGGTTGCTGAGATGCCGCAGCCGCGGGCCGAGATTCTGAGAACAATCCTTCATCGGAACCTCCCGAATCAAAAATGTAGCGTGCTACCGTTTTTGGTAGCACGCTACATTTTAGCAGATTTTATGAAAAATGCAAGTAGGCAGTTTCACCAATCTCCCCTGCCTCGCTGCCGGGGTCTGATGGGCATTATGAATATTCGATCTCGAGCACGGTATCGGTTTTATCCGGGAGCGGATAGGTATACTGCGGGATCGTGCCGAGCGTGACGAACGCAAGGCCCTCGTAGGCATTTGTGACCCAGCTTTCGCCGCGAATGACCTCGCTGCCGTCGGCAAGCCGCCGCACCGCGCCGATGCGCTCCGGCGCAAGACCCGGCAGCGCCAGCGGCCCAAGCGGGGCTTCCAGAACGTGCGCGTAGATGTGGCCTTCCTTCTTCGTGTACCAGCCCCAGTCCGGCTTCGGCACGCCGGCGCTGCCGCAGTGATAAATGCTTTCGCTGTTTACTGCCATCCACGCGCCGATCTCGTCCAGAATTTCGCAGCTCTGCGCCGGAAAGCGGCCGTTCGCGTCCGGGCCGACGTTCAGGATCATATTGCCGCCCTTGCTGACGCACTCGACCAGCTTGCGGACGAGCATGGACGCAGGCTTGTAGCACGTATCATAGGGCGTATATCCCCAATTGTTGTTCATGGTCGCGCAAAGCTCCCACGGGACGCGTTCGCCGCGGACATTGCGGATGCCCTCAGGCGGCAGAAGCTGCTCGGGGCTGACAAAATCGCCGCCGTAATACGCGGGCTGCTCCGTAACAAGGCTGCCGAAGCCCTCGCCGCTGGTTTCCAGACGGTTATCGACGATGACGTCCGGCTGATGGCGGCGCACCATCTGCATCAGCTCCGTCGCCTTCCATGCCTCGCCGCGCAGTTCGCCATAGGAATAGTCGAACCAGAGGATATCGATCTTTCCATAGTTCGCGACCAGCTCCTCGATCTGCCCGTGCATATAGGCAAGATAACGGTCAAAGTCGATTTTCTCATCCTGATAGGCCGGATTTCCGCGCATGGGATGGATCGGGTCGTTGTATTTCGGGAAATCCGGGTGGTGCCAGTCGAGCAGGGAGTAATACAGGCCCACGCGGAGGCCCTCGGCGCGCACCGCGTCCACAAACTCCCGCACAAGATCGCGCCCACAGGGGGCGTTCGTGCTCTTATAATCCGTCAGCTTGGAATCAAACAGGCAGAAGCCGTCGTGATGCTTGGCCGTCAGGACGACATACTGCATTCCGGCCCGCTTTGCGCGGCGGGCCCAGTCTCTGGGATCGTAGGCCTTTGCCGTAAATTCCTGCATATAACGCTCGTACTGTTCGGCGGGGATTCTGGCGTTGCTCATATACCATTCGCCGCGTCCGGGGATGGCATAGAGGCCCCAATGCAGGAACATACCAAAACGCGCATTCTGAAACCACTGTACTCGTTTTTCTCGTTCTGTCATATCGGGTTCGTCCTTTCACAGCGCCCGCAGATGCAGGCGGAATGGCAGCTTGACGCAGCCCTTTATGGATCCATTATATCATTCTGCGCGTTTCAGCACAACACCGAAATCCGCGTGATTCAGCGACGGGTTTCTTCAAGGTACAGCTGAACGCGGCGCTGGATGCGGTCTGCGATCTGTCCGGCGGACTGCTCCTCCGCGAAATAATACGGCAGCTCGTCGGCAAGGATGCCGGAAACGGCGGTATCGTACTCGAACACGGACACGGCCTCCGCCTGTAATTCACGCAGAAGCCGCTGTGCATCAGTATCCGTCATGGCCGCCGTCTTTTTCTCAAAATCTGACTGTACTGGCAGCCAGCCGCCGCGGCTTCGTGCGGCGATTCCGCCTCCGGCTGTGTCTGGCGCTTGGCAAGTTCCAGCAGGCAGAGAAACTCTGGAGAATCGAAGCTTGCCTGTGCCGCGTCATAGTCTATAAAGGCATCCGGCGCATAAAGTAGCAGCATCTGAATCATGGATGCGCCATCGTCCTGCGCAAAGACGGAAGAAATGTCCGGGTGCGCCTGCGCGGTATCCAGAAAGTCTGACATGGACCATGCCTCTCTAGCCGCGGCCCAAGCTCTCCATGCGAGAACGATCAAGCAACAGTTATCTGACAAACGTGAGACGATAGTTCATTATGAACAAGCGCAAAGTTGAAGTGGCAGAATGTTTAAGAGAAATTGAGTGCTGAACCATTTGAATACAAAATGCAAGTGCCTGCGTTCAACCGACACTTGCATTTTGTGTTTATTTTCTTGTGTGTAATTGGATCACTGTAGAAGCAATGAGAATAATAGTACTTATGTGCAGGAGAATTCGTGCAGTTGTGTTTGACGATTGAAATAGAATTCCAAAATCAGACAAGAGAATACATAGGAGCAAAGCCAGAGAAATAATAAGCTGTAGGCAAAGATATGGACGCATGACACTTAACTCCAACTGACGATTTCCAAAGTGTCTTGGCCTAAAACGGTCCAATTGAGGCGGGGGCGCAGAGTAAAGCGGATAACATAGACAGGCAAAGAATAAGTGATACAAACTTTCGCACAAAACTACCTCCTTTTCATAGCGTGGCGATGTTACTCTACGGGAGCTATTTAAATTGTAACAAAAATTTGCAAGAAAAACAACAACAAATTCGTACAAACATACAAAAACAGAGGATACCCAAAAGGTTTACTATCATAAACTTATTGTAGCATATAAGTTTACTGTTGTCGACCTTTTGGAACAAATCAACTCTCAGGCTGATGCAGTACCCAATTGCTTCTCCCAGCGTGCGAAAATGTATGCAGTTGGTAGGGGCGGGGCTCTGCTCCGCCCGATGGGCAGCTGTAAATTTGCACAACGCTCCGTAGGGGCCGACGACTCTGTCGGCCCGAAAATGTTGCGGATTTGCCGTAGATTTCCGTAAAAGCGATGCATTCTGCGGGCGGACAGAGGCGTCCGCCCCTACGCTGAAACAGGAAAGTAGTTGCGGATTCGCCGTAAACTTTCGAAGAAATTCACTGCATCCTGCCGGGCGGACAGAGCCCCGCCACCTACCAGCTGTATACGCAGTTGACGGTGGGCGCAAAAAACAGGCGCTGCCGGTGGCAGCGCCTGTTTGGGGTTTGTTGTGGAATTAGCCCAGCTCGGAGAAGTACTTGATGGTGCGAACCATCTGGCTGGTGTAGGAGTTCTCGTTGTCGTACCAGGAAACGACCTGAACCTGGGTATCGCCGTTCGGCAGGGGCAGGACCATGGTCTGCGTTGCATCGAACAGGGAGCCGAAGCGCATACCGATGATGTCGGAGGAGACGATCTCGTCGGTGTTGTAGCCGAAGGACTCGGTGGCTTCCGCCTTCATCTGGGCGTTGACCTGATCAACGGTGACAGCACCCTTGACGACTGCGTTCAGGATGGTGGTGGAGCCGGTGGGAGTCGGGACGCGCTGTGCGGCGCCGATGAGCTTGCCGTTCAGCTCCGGGATGACGAGGCCGATGGCCTTGGCTGCGCCGGTGGAGTTCGGAACGATGTTGACAGCGGCTGCGCGGCTGCGGCGGAGGTCACCCTTGCGCTGCGGGCCGTCGAGCGGCATCTGGTCGCCGGTGAAGGCGTGGATGGTGGTCATGATGCCGGACACGATGGGAGCGAAGTCGTTCAGACCCTTGGCCATCGGGGCGAGGCAGTTGGTGGTGCAGGAAGCAGCGGAGATGATGTTGTCCTCAGCGGTCAGCGTCTCGTGGTTGACGTTGTACACGATGGTGGGCAGATCGCTGCCAGCCGGAGCGGAGATGACGACCTTCTTGGCGCCAGCGTTGATGTGGGCCTGAGCCTTAGCCTTGCTGGTGTAGAAGCCGGTGCACTCGAGAACGACGTCGACGTCGAGGTCGCCCCAAGGCAGGTTGTTGGCGTCGGCCTCCTTGTAGATCTTGATCTCCTTGCCGTCAACGGTGATGGAATCCTCGCCAGCAACGACCTCGTGATCGCGAGCGTAGTTGCCCTGCGTGGAGTCGTACTTCAGCAGGTAAGCGAGCATATCGGGAGAGGTGAGGTCGTTGATAGCGACGATCTCGGAGCCCTCATGACCGAACATCTGACGGAAAGCCAGACGACCGATGCGACCGAAGCCGTTAATAGCAACCTTTACTGCCATTGTGTCTCCTTTCGTAAGGCCCCCGCGAGCTACAGCGCCCGCCGTTGAGGCCCACAAACTAACCACTCGCCTAATATACCTTTTTTTTGACTTGAATTTCACGAGAATGCTCGAAATTGAAAATCAAATTTACGTTAAAACGTTTTAAAGAATAAAATAGCAGCTAAATCCGTATATACGTTGATACTTAAAACTACTTGTTTGCTTCAATGAGCTTTTCAAGCCTCAAAACTCGATGGTAGAGGGCTGACTTCGACAAGGGAGGGTCAGCCATCTCCCCCAAATCACGCAGTGACAGATCGGGATAGCGCTCGCGCAGGTCGCAAAAGACCGCCAAGGCATCCGGAAGCGCATCGCGAAGGCCTCGCTGCTCGAGCTCATCGATAAGCGCAAGCTGATGCTGGGCAGCACCGGCGCTTCTGGTCTGGTTGGCGAGCTCGGCGTTCACGCGACGGTTCACATCGTTCTTAACCAACTTGACCGCGCGCGCCTCCTCAATCTCGGCAACGCTGCGCTTGGCACCAATCAGCTTTAATAGATGCTCGATTTCCTCGGCGCTCTTAATGTACACGGCATATGACCCCCGCCGCGCATTAACACGAGCATGGACCCCAATCTGCTCCAACAGATCGCAAAGCCCCTTGGCATATTGCTCGCCCTGCACCGCGATCTCCAAATGAAAGTCGCCGCGGGGATCGGCCACGAAACCGCCGGCGATGAGCGCGCCGCGGATGTAGGCAAGCCTGCAGCAGGGACGGGCAACGATGTGCCGGGGAACACCGGCGACGAGCCCTCCCCTGCGGTCGAGAATGCCCAGCAGCACCAGAGCCTTGTCCAGGTCGGGTTGATCGGGCAAGGTGATGAGGTAGTTTCGAACCTTATGCAATACAGATTTACGGACGGTGAACTCCGTTTTGAGCTTAAGGATGCGATGCGTCAGTGTGATCATCGTGCGCGCGACGGCGCCCGTCTCGGTCGCGACCGTCAAACGATACCGCCCAGAGCCGGTAAGCGAGAGCGTACCGCTCACGCGCGTGAGGGCGGCAAGCGTCGACAAGTCGCAGTATTCACATTCGGGTTCGCAGCGCGCAAGCTCGTCGCGCACCTC
>JABLTN010050612.1_pt1 | contig 18687 bp, 16 predicted proteins | sample 7160141 | NCBI WGS metagenome assembly JABLTN01 (sample SAMN14651226, study PRJNA627086) | human gut metagenome | isolation source: feces | host: Homo sapiens | reverse complement strand
TTAATGCTATATCCCAATACCATAGTTGGTACACAATTAGAATAAGCTGCTATAGTTGCGTGAGTTCTAGCCCCTATAAAAAATCTCATTCTTGCAATATATCCCTTATATTGAATGGCAGTTAAATTATTTGGTAATAATATAACTCTCTTAGTATCTTTAAACATATCATATAACTTTTTTAATAATTCTGAATCATCATTACCTTTATCAATAACATGTGGAGTTAGTGCTATTACTGATTCTGAATTTTTTAATATATACTTTATTAATTCAATAGTTGCTTCCATTGCTTTAGGATTTCTTTCTAAAACTAATGGACTAAAATTTAACCCAACTGTATCATTTTCCTTCCATCCCTTTGGAAGAGGTAATTCTTCTTTAACCATAGTAAAAGCTGGATCTGCCACTAGTTTAACATTAGTAAGCCCCTTTGATGTTAATGCTTCGTAAGTTAAAGTTTCTCTTGCTAAAATTAAATCAAAGGTTTTTAAATCCTTAAGTTTTCTTTCTGATAAATCTTCATCACCAATAGAGCATCCCCATAATACAAGTTTTTTACCTTTTTTCTTTATGTTTCTATCAATTGAATATAACCATTGCTGCTCACCATAGCAATAATTATCTCCACCTATTGATAAACAAACATCCACATCATCAATTTTATCTACAATACTTTTATATATTTGTGTTTGTGCATATTCTTCTGTTTTATTGATTTTTAATTCTAAAAACATTTTTATTTTATCAACCAATGACGGATTTAATTCCCTTGGTGCCGCATTAAAAAAGTTGTCCACATTATCTATTATTTTATCTGTTTCAGGTCTTCCTGATGCCAATTCTATATAAGCATTATCAATAGAATCTTTTATTATTTTACTACTTGATCTTACTATTGCTTCACAACCTCTATTTAAACTTCCATTATGTGCAAACATCATTATTTTCATCATTTAAATCCTCCACTATCTATTTCTTAATCTGCTGTATAAAGTTAATAAATATATTCCAACTGTATTTTTATTTTTTATACAATCAATTATTTTTTTCTCATAACGGCCCTTATTTTTACTTATAAGTTCATAATATTTATTTATATTTCTCGAAACAGTTTCGTTATTAATCATATTTTTTACATATAAATATCTGTCTTTAAATTGAGTATTTTCATTAGGTACAAAATAAATATATGTTAATCCTATTACTACATTTAGAAATTTAATAGCCTTTAACTTCTCAATTTTATCCTTTTTAATTGGCCATTTATCATATTCTTTTAAATTACTTTCATATACATTAAGTGCCCTTTTAAAATAATCTTTTTTAACGATATTCCTTGTAGCACTGCCTTCAACTTCTCTATAATTGTAACCACAGTAATCTATATAATAACTATCCTTACAATAAGTAAAAGCTTGAACATTAAATGCTCCATCTTCCCCTAATTCAATTCCCACTGGAAATTCTACTTTATTTTCTTTTATTAAATTACTATTAAATAATTTATTACAAACAGAATTGAAACTATCATTTTCTATAAAAAAAGGATAAATTTTTTCTTCTATATAACTTTTATTTAATATTTTATCTTTTTCAAATGGTAAACTTAACTTATTTTCCTTTCCATTAATTTGTGATTTCCAATTACATACGACAATTGAACAATTATTATTTTTAGCTGTATTATATAATTTTTCATAATAATTACTTTCTACATAATCATCAGCATCAACAAATCCAATATACTCTCCTGAAGCTTTTTTTATACCAACATTTCTTGCTACGCTTACTCCACTATTCTTTTGGTTAATAAGTATAATTCTTTCATCTTTATCTGCATACTTCTTAATTATTTCTTCACTTTTATCTTTAGAGCCATCATTTACAAATATGAATTCACATTCTTGTAAAGTTTGATTTATTAAACTATCTATACACTCTCCAAGATATTTTTCACAATTATAAACTGGAATAATAACTGATACTTTTACATCCATAAATATTTCCTCATTATCTATATAAACTATATAATTTTTCTAATTCATAACTATTGGAATAATTAGTTTTTTTACAATTCTCCTCTAGTGCATTTAACTTCATTCTATCTTTGAATAATTCTTCCACCCCATCTGCAATTCCTTCCACAGATAATTCACAAATTACTCCATCATAATTTTCTTTCACTTGACTCTTTGCAGTTGGATAATTAGTAATAAGCACAGGCTTATTTAATATTTGTGCTTCCACTACAGTTACTGCCTTACCTTCATAACGTGATGGTTGAACATATAAATCACATTTTTTCATATACGGATAAGGATTTGTCTTCTTTCCAAGCAATATAAAACTTTCTTCTAAATTATTATCCTTTATAAGCTTTCTTATATTTTCTTCATCTCCACCATATCCAACAACATTCCACTTAATATTAGTTAACCCTCTATTATGTAATACTTTTAATGCTTTTACTGCATTATCTATACCTTTTGCTGGTGAAAATCTCGCCACTGATAATAAATTAAATTCATTTTTTTTCGTATTAAAATCTTTTACTTCTTCATTAGCCATTTTTTCTATAAAGTTAACTGCTGTTATATTTTTAAGTACATTCACTTTATTCAATAAACTGGGATACTTAGATAAAAAAGAATTTTTACATTCTTCAGAAACAGCAAATATGTAATCATATTTATCCCACATTTCTAAATCCAATTCTATGTCTGTATCTAGCTTTGAATAATCTGTATGTATCCATGCCACTTTAACTTTTGCGTTTACTTTTTCTGCTACAAAATAATGTGGCCAAAGATAACTTATTGCCATATCATATTGTTTTTGTAATTTAGGTAAATACTTAATTGAATATTTCCACATTAATTGCATTTGAACATAAGAACTTTCATTTAATTTATACTTTGCAGCTATTTTATTACAATTTCTTTTTGCTCTAAGTCTTGAAATACCTAATGCTACTTGTCCCTCTTTAAATATCTCACCTATTGATTTTCTAAAGGTTGAGTATTTCTTATTTTCACTTAATAAATTCACTTTGTTATTTATTAAATTCATAAAATCCCCAGTATGACTATATAGCATTAAATCTACATTATTATTTTTGTAATCAAAACTATCTAACATACTTATAAGACTTCTTTCTACTCCACCTATCTCCATATCAAAAGATGCAATTAACACGTCTTTCATAAGATTTATTACCCCTTTTATTATTTATATTTAATTAAACTTTTATCTCTTTTATCTACAAAAACTGTATTAGCAGGAACTTCACCTTTAACAATACTTCCTGCAGCAATTACTGCATTATCTCCAATTACTGTATTTCTTAATATTACTGAGTTAGCACCTATCCATACATTTTTCCCTATAATAACTTCACCTGTTAACATTCTTCCATCACCAGTTTTTCTAAAGTTATGATCATTATCGTTTATGGAAACTCCTGGTCCTATTTTAGTGCATTCACCAATTTCTATTTTATCTATACAGTTTATACTGCAATTATCATTTATAAATACTTTATCACCTAAAATTAATTGTCCTTTATGATCTATTCTTATAGTTGTATTTCTTCTTATAAACACGAAAGGTTTTATTATTATCCTACATTTATTACTGAAAATATCCATTTTACTTCTGCTTTGAATAAAAAATATAGAGCTTTTAATATTTTTAAAATAGAAGATTTTATATCTTAATCCTCTTAGAACTGCTATAAAATTAGAAAAATACATTATAAAAGTATGATAAAATCCTCTTATTTTACATTCATTTATTAAAACGTTAATTATTTTTTTCATATTATTTATCTCAACCTATCTAAATTAATTTTTACTAAGCACTTCTCTAAATCTAGCTATATTTTTTCCACCAATAATAAATGCCATTGATTTTTTTATTGATGTTTTAATTCTAGTACTTACTGGTAGCCAACTTTTATAATAATGATGTACTGCATAAGTATTTTTTCCATTCTTCATATAACAATTAATATAATCATAAGGTGAAAAATATTCTTGAGGATATATTGTTGCAACATTTCTAATACACTGATGTTTTCCATTTAATTTCACACCATTATTTTCAAAAATTTTTGTTATTAAACTAACATTTGTAGGGGTATCATCCTCTTCATTATTAAATAAAAATTTTCTTCCATTATATTCATCTAAAAATAATTTTATTAATTCATTTTTAGCTTTTGCCCCAATAGTACTTGTAGCTATATAATTTTTTTCTTCAAATCCCCAAAACGATTCATTATATAATAAATTATCAAAACTTTTAATTACTTCTACATCAGTGTCTAAATATATTCCCCCAAAGTTATATAATACATAAACCCTTACATAATCACTAACAAATGCATATTTTTCTTTTTTATATGCTTCCTTTACAAAGGAATTTGAATCAATATCAAAATTCTCTTCATTCCATTCAATTATTTCATATTCTGTTAAAATACTTCTCCAAGAATTAATACATTTTTTTACTATCTTAGGCTTTTCTTTTTTACCAAACCAACAATAATGTATAATTTTAGGGATACTATTTGTATTCATAATTTATCCTCCTACATTTTCATAAAATATCTTATTAAAATCTAAATATTTACTTGTATAATTTATATTTAAGCTTAACACTTGCTCTTTATAAAAAAATATAAAATAACAAAGTAAAAATCCAACATAAATTAATCTTCGCTCTTTTCCATTAAAACAATGTTGGATTATGTACGGAATTAATACGAAATTATATAATTGAAAATAAATTGTAAACCTATTAAATATCCAATTATACATACCAAAAGCAACAAATATAACATTTATTAAAGCCATATTTACAAATATGTTACTCTTAGGCCAGTTTTCCTTAAGTTCTTTTCTCTTTATATATGCTAAAATTACAGGAACAGCATTTACTATTACTCTCATAAAACTTGATCCACCCATATCAGTTTGATTTGCATAGTATCCATAATTAGTATCTTCTAGTGCTCTTAACAATGCTGGAAATATTGTTGAAAACCCCATAAACCCTATACAACTTACAATTATTACTGCTACTGTTGTTTTTGACCAAGCTTCTTGTTTAACTATAAAATACACTGGAATTAATATAAGTACTGACTGATGAAAAGGTGATGCTAAAATAACTGCAAATATAAAAAGTATAGTATTCTCTTTTTCAATAATTCTTGTAAATGTAAATACAACAGCTGCCAACATGCTTTGTCTTATACCATTCATACTTGTTATAAAATATCCTGAAGTAATATACATATAAATTTCTAATTCCATATAACTACAATAGTGATATAAATTATATATATTAAACCCTACAGTAATTAAAGAAGTAATTATAATTAAAAATTGAGGCTCTTTATTTATTTTATACAAAAAATATTGAAATAAATTAAATCCCCAGTCCCCCTCTGTACTAAATTTATACTTATATAATAATGAGTAACTATGCTTATATTGAAATGTATCTCCTATTGTATCTCCTCTCAGTGCTGAAACCAAAAATATTATTCCAAAAACTAGAAAGCAATAAAAAATAGATAGAACTTTCCTATTTTTAGATATTCTACTTATAAATGCACTAATATAGGTTAATAATAGTGTTAAATATAAAACCCCCACAAACTTTCCTCCACTATATATCTCTTCTAATAGTTCTATTAAATCTTCTTATTTAAACTCTGAATAGATTCTTGTTTTATTGAAATATATTTATTAAACAAGTATCCAGCAGGTATTGCTACAATAGTCATTAATTTTTTGGGTGATTCTTTTAAAAACTTTTTATTTTTTAAAATAATAGCACTTGAAACATAATGAATACATTGAATAAATCTTCTTTTAAATGAACAATCATTAACCATAGCAAATTTTCTAAATTCATAGAACCCTTTTGGATTAGTAAAATATTGTTTTACTATAGTCTTACTGGATCCATCTTCTTGATACTCAACATTACATAATACTCTATTTAATAATAAAAATTTATAATCTTTATCAATTAACATAGTTTTATATGAAAGTGGAAAATTTTTTTCTCCTTCAAATTCAGGATACTTTGGATATTTACTTACAATATCTGTTCTAAAAACAAATTTTTTATCTCCTTTTAACCTATATTTTCTATCTAGTTCATTTAGATGTATTTTCTTTATATCATTGGGAAATTTATCACCTAAAACATTTCCTTCATAATCTGCATCTAATGCAAATATACCTGCACAATCATCACTTTTATTTTCTTTCCAAAAACTAACTATAATTTCAACTGCATTATCTGGCATATAATCATCAGAATCTATACATACATTTAACTCTGTATCTATTAATCTATATGCAGTGTTATGCCCAGTATGCATTCCTCCATTTTTCTTATAGTGATACCTTATTGGAATAATACCTTCATTTGCCCATTTCTTTACTAATTCTTTTGTGTTATCTGTCGATCCATCATCTATTATTAACCATAGAAAATCTCTTGAAGTTTGCCTCTTTAAGCTCTCATAACATCTATTAAGTGTATGAGCTCTATTATAAGTTGTAGTAAAAACCGTAAGTGTATATTTCATAAAAACTCCTTATACAATTTTTTTGTAAATATTAATAAAAATTTTTTTTGGTAAAATAAAATATAGTTTTGATATTATTTTAATTTTCAAATTTCTTTTATCTTTTTCTAAATTATTGCTTTTCCATAAAGTTAATGCCCTATATTTAAAATATAATTTCTGTTTTGGATGTCTACATTTCTCAACCCAAGGCCTACTTACAAATCCTGGAGTGAAATGTATTATTGTAGGATTATCTTTTCCATACTCAAATATCTCGCTATCATAATAATTTTCTATTTGATATATTTCTTTTACCTCTTGATTAGTAAATAGATAACAATTTGTATTTACATTATATTTCATATTAAGTATACTTATTTTTCCTTTACAAACTCCATTTATTATTCCCTGATCATGATGCGGCACTTCCCCATTATGTAATTCAATAAATTTCAAAAACTTATCTTCAATAGTAATTTTTCTCCATAATCTTAAATTAATTAATAAAACTCCTGAATTTATATATTTATCACTTTCACTCATTCCTATCATATCTTTATATTTATTTGGAACTATATCCTGCACTCCTGCTACATAGCAATCTTCTATATCTAAATTCCACAGTTCATACAATGATTTATCAACAATAGTATCACAATCTAAATATAGAATCTTTTCTACACTCTCTGGTATTAAGTTTGATATAAATAACCTTGCATAAATACTTTTTGACTTAGAATTCGTCAAATCTATTTTTATTCTATTCTCTACTTTATTAAAACTAATAAATTTTATTTTTCTATTATATTTATTCACTATATCCAATAATATACTTTTATTCTTATCGTCTATATCTTTTTCTATTATATATATTATAATGTTATTAAACTTTTTGTTATTTTCAAGTAATGATGTAAGTGATATTCCTAAATGCATACAATAGTTTTGATCTGTTGAATATAAAACATATAATTTATCCATATAGCTACTCCTACTTTCCAATGTATTTTTTCAAATAAAATCTACTTAAAAACTTTACGTTTGTTGCTGCATCATATCCACTTTCAATAATTTTTTTCATATTATTAGATTTACTCCAGTTCATCTTTAATATTTTATCTGCCCATACTTTAGCTCCTAAATTTAAATCTATAAATTCTACATCACCACATATATTTGATTCCTCTGTTACCCCTGTAGAAGTTATACACTTAAGTCCTGCTGCTTGCGCTTCAACTAAAACCACAGCTAACCCTTCAAATAAAGATGGAAATAAAAATAAATCCATTGCCTGCATTAAATCACTTATATCTTCCCTAACCCCTAAAAACTTTACTGAATCTTCAATTCCTAGTAACTTAACTTTCTCCTTTATTTTTGAATATAAGTCACCTTCTCCTACTAATAGCAGAACAGTATTTTTGTCTTTTTTATGAATTTCATTAAATACATCAACTAAAAATTCATGATTTTTTTGAGGATTAAATCGTCCTACATGTCCTATAACTTTTTTATATTCAATACCTAATTCTTTTCTTACTTTATTTCTTATATCGTTATTAAACTGAAACTTTTCACTATCAACAGCATTGTTTAGCGTAATAACTTGTCCAGAATTATTTATTTCTTTTCCAAACAGCCACTCTCCTGCCCTCTTTGAACAAGTAAAGTAATCAGTTATATTATCTTTTAAATTCATTCTTGCATATATTCTAAAAACATATTTGTAATCTAGTTTTAAATCTGCTAAATGGCTATGTGCAATTCTACAGGGTATATTTGCTTTTTTCGCAGCCTTTAGTACAAATGCACTATTTTCATTCATATGAGAATGAACTACTTTATACTCTTTATGTTCATGAAAGAATTTATCTAACTGACCAAAGTATTTATGATAGTTTCCTGGTCGTATTGGAAGCATTCTATATATTTTTCCACCTAGTTTTTCTATCTCATCATCATAATGACCTCTTTCACTTCTATGAACCATAAAATCAAATTGAACTTTGCTTCTATCTATTTTTCTATAATAATTCATAAGCATCGTTTCAAGCCCACCACGATTCATTATAGTAACTACTTGTAATACTCTAATTGGTTCCATAAATTCTCCTTTAACATTCTCTATATTTTAGCTCTTAAAAACTCTATTATGCTTAACATTAAATAACTACAAAAACTCATTTTGTTCTTTATAAAAAAGTAAAAAACACGCCAGTGAATTGAAAAGTATTTTAGTTCTAAATTCTTATATGCATTTCTTATATATTCTTCATAGATTATTTTCTTTATATTTTTTATTTTATTAATTTCACTTATCTTATTATTTTGGGAGCACTCTATTAAACCTAATCCTAACACTGAAGTACATATTCTATTATTTAATGCCTCTTCAAATACTTGTTCAAAGTTATTTTCTCTTATAAAATCACTAATATATTTAAAGAAAACTTTTCTTTGCTCTTTTAATTTTGGATTATATTGTGATGTTACTGATTTAAGATTATCTCTCCAATAGTGATACATAGGTTTATTTAAAAACATTAATTTTTTCAAATAATTAAATGTAAATATATTAAATAAAGTATCTTCTGCTGATCCTATTTCTTTTAAATCAACAAATTTTATTTTATTTTCTTTCAATATATCAGCCCTATATAACTTTCCCCATACAGTACCTAATGCATCTAACATTTCCGGATTTGATAATTCTTCTTTTATTGGTCCAACTAATTTTCTTAGTAATTCATTTTTCACTTCATTATCTTTATAAATTATTTCCTGTGGTAAATTAAATATCTTTTCTTTTGAATGATCTTTAAATTCTCTTATATAGCTGCACATTACTAAATCAAGTTTATTTTCTTCAGCCTTTTTATACATTACTTCAACCATACTAGAATCTATCCAATCATCACTATCAACAAACATAATATACTTACCATTAGCTTTTTCTATTCCTAAATTTCTGCAATAAGATACACCTTCATCACCCAAATCAATAACTGATATTCTTATATCTTCTTTTGCATATTTATTTAGTAACTCTAAACTTTTATCTGTTGAGCCATCATTAATTGTTATAATTTCTATATCTTTAAATGTCTGATTAACTAGTGAATTTAAACAACGCTCAATATAATTTTCTACATTATAAACTGGTACTATTATACTTACCTGCGGTTGTTCCTTCATAATTAACCTCCTTATCTTCTAACTGTTTATAAATAAGTCTTAAACTATCATTTATAGTTTTAACATCATACTTTTCAACTTCCTTAGAAACTGTAAACTCATTATCTCCATAAAGGTATTGTTCTTCTATGGCTTTTGCTGTAGCTTCGTAATCTCCCACTTCCACCAACTCGCCAACAGTTTCATCAACAACAATGTCTCTGCAGCCTCGTATATTAGTAGCAATTACTTTTTTGCCACACGCCATTAGTTCCATTAAGTTTCTTGGAAGACCTTCTCTATAAGAAAGCAAAACTCCAATATTACAAATATTAATAAGCTCATTAATATCATTTCTAAAACCAAGGAATCTAACTTTATCTTTTAATCCTCTATTTTTAACTTCACCTTGTAGTTCTAAAAGTTTTTCTCCTTCACCTACACATATAGCTTTTATTTCAGGATATTTATCCTTTAAAACTTCCATTGCTTTAATAAGTTGTATTTGATTTTTGTTTTCATTAAGTTCTGCTATCATTAAAATAACAAAATCACTTTCTTTTAAACCAAGCTCTTTTTTCTTATTTACTATTTCTTCTTTTGATAATTTCTTATATTGATTTAAATCTAAACCTACGCCATTTAATAAGTAACAATTCTTTGGCTTTAACTTATTTTTAGTTATTTCATAATCTTCAGAATTAATATTAATAGTAGTATCTGTAAGCTTAGCCATTATCTTTTCTATGGGATAATACATTATCCATCCTAACTTTGAACCACCTTTTAAAAAATGATATCCATGGGCAGTATATATTGTCTTTAACTTCTTAAATCTAAGCTTTAATAATCTTCCGTATATAGATGCTATAGGTGTATGAACATGTACTATATCAAAATTTTCTCTTTTTTGTATATTAACAAGCTCTTTAAATGCCTTTATATTTCCTAAACCTAAAGGGTTTCTAGAAAAAGGAATATCATATATCTTTACTCCCTTTTCTAGCAGTCCTTTATTTACAGGCTTATCTATGGAACAAGCACATTGTACTTCATATCCTTCTTTCAATAACATTTCAATGTGAGGAACAAGAAATGCATTTATTGTCCTACTTACTGTTGTTACATATAATACTTTCTTCATTAACTCCTCCTACCTTTATTACTTTAGCAGGTACCCCTACTGCTGTAGCTCCTGCTGGTATATCTTCTATTACTACTGCTCCTGCTCCTATAATAGCTCCCATACCTACTGTTTTCCCTTGAATTATTGTGGATCCTGTTCCAAACATAACTCCTTCTCCAATTTTGTCATTACCTGATATATTGACATTCCATAAAAGAGAAACATAATCTTTTATTACTGTATCATGACCAATTCCACATTTTGGACTTATTATTACATGATTACCTATGGATATATTCGCTGTTAATATAACACCTTCATAAACTATACATCCGTCTCCAATTTCCATATAATCATGTATCCAAACATTTGGATGTACAATTGTAGCAAATTTAAATTTATTATTTAATTTTGCTACAATACTTTTTTTCACTTCATAATTGGCAATGGCAATTACCACATAAGTATCTTCATCCATCATAATAAGAGAATCAGTTCCGCCTAAGACTGCATAACCATTTACAACATTACCCCAATTTGCAGGATTATCATCTATATACCCAAGCAAGTTCCAAGTTGGCTCTAACATATTTATCTGTTGTATTATTAAAGAGACCTCTCGCCCTACGCCTCCTGCTCCAACAATAACTATATTTTTCATAATAATTTCCTTTTACCTTTTAAACTTTCTTAAAAATTTAGAAATTTTTTTATCACTTTCATGTCTATAATAAAGTCTTTCTCCTGAATTATCATAATCATTTAAAATTGTACCTATTATATTTGCTTTTACTTTTTCCAATTCTTTATATGAATTTATAACAGTTTTTCCTTTAGTTTTATTTGCTTTCACCACTAATACTGTTGCATCCGCCTTTGCTGCTAAAAGTTGTGCATCTGTCACTGCCAATACTGGTGGTGTATCAAGAATTATATAATCATAATTTATTGATAACTCATCTAAGAATTCTTCCATAGTTTTAGAACCAAGAATTTCTGCTGGGTTTGGTGGAATTGTTCCACATGGTAATACATAAAGATTATTCTCTATCTTTTTAATAACTTCTTTTAAATCTTGCTTATCAAATAATACATCTGTTAATCCCTTATCATTAGGTATTAAAAACTTCTTATGTACTGAAGGTTTTCTTAAATCACAATCAATCAGTAAAGTTCTACTTCCATTTTGACTTAAGCTAAAAGCTAAATTTCCTGCCACTGTAGACTTACCTTCACTACTATTAGAACTGGTAATTACAATTGTTTTTATTGGATTATCTACTGATGAATATTTTATACTTGTTCTTATTGAACGATAACTTTCTGCCGATAAAGATTGAGGCATTTTATTAACTATGAACATTTTCTTAACTCCCTCTCAAATTCTCTTTCATGATGAGGTATATCACCTAAAACCGGAACTGGTAGTATTTTTTCAAGTTCCTCTCTTTTGCCTATAGTGTCATCTATATAATCTAAAAATAATATAATTCCAATAGATATTATTATTCCTGCTGCAAAGGCAACTAAAATAACCTTAGCCTTATTAGGAAGCGAACTATATGTTGTAGGCTCTTCTAGTATCTTTACTTTTACCCTTGAATCTATTTCTTTTATTTCATATTCAAATTTTTCACAAACAGCATTTAAGATATCTTCCATTTCATTTGTTGAAGAGCTAGTATAATTTAATGTAAATATAGGAGCTGTTGTTGATACTGAATAAGATATTGCATATTTAACTTGATCTGATGTTTTAGATATTTTATTTTTCTTTAAAGTATCATCTAAAAAATCTCCTACCTTCATTATTTCATTGAAAGTAGCCATAAATTTACTATATGCCTCTATCTCATTTTCAGAATAATTATCTAGTATCTTATCACTGGTACTTACTAAAAACTTCATACTGCATGTATAAGTAGGTGCCATTTGTCTAGTTTTATATATACCTAAAACTGTTGTTAAAGCTGTAACTACTATAATTATCCATAACCTCTTTCTAAATAAACTTCTCATATCTTCTAAGTTAATTAATTTATCTTCCATTAGATTCGCCTCCTATTTTGCTTTAGTTAGTTCCATTAAAATACTCCATTGTTACATTATCATCCTGGTTAATACCTTCTTTAATAATTACCTTCTTTACAGTTAAAAATATTATCTTTAAATCCAATAGAAAATTTCTATTCTTTACATACCAAACATCTAAGTTAAATTTTTCTGTCCAAGTAATTGAGTTTCTTCCATTTATTTGAGCCCATCCTGTTAAACCTGGTCTTACATCATGTCTCTTTTTTTGCTCTTCACTATATAAAGGTAAGTACTGTGTTAGAAGAGGTCTTGGCCCCACAATACTCATATCTCCCTTTAATATATTAATAAGCTCTGGAAGCTCGTCTATACTTAAACTTCTAAGCTTAGCTCCAAAAGGAGTTAATCTTTCTTCATCACTTAAATAATTTCCATTTTTATCTTTACTATCTTTCATTGATCTAAACTTAATCATTTTAAAGACCTTATTGTCTTTACCAACTCTCTCCTGCACAAAAAATACAGGACTTCCTAAGTTAAAATAAACAAGAATTGACACTACAATTAATATAGGTGATAAAACTATTAATGCCGTCAAAGAAAGAATAATATCAAAAAACCTTTTTACAATTTCATATAAAATATTTGCTTTAATATCAATTCACCTCTTCATATTAATTAAAAAGACTTGTAATTATATTAATAACTCTTTTTAAATCATCATTAGTCATTTTTGTATCTGATGGAAGACATACTCCTCTATTAAATATATCTTCTCCAACGCTTATACCATTTTCATTGTGGTTATAGAACATATTATCTTTATAAACATGTTGTAAATTCATTGGCTTCCAAATACGTCTTGATTCTATGTTTTCTTTTTCTAAAGCATCAATTATATCTGTTGGCTTAACTTTACTTTCTTCTTTTAATGTAATAACTGATAACCATTGGTTGCTTGTACACCCTTCTGTTATTGGCATCATATTTATATCATCAATATCCTTAAAAGCTTCTTTATATGTGTTAAATATATGATTCTTTTCTTTTACTCTATTATCTAATACTCTTAATTGACCACGACCTATTCCTGCCACCACATTACTCATTCTGTAGTTATATCCTATTTCTTTGTGTTCATAATAAGGCATAGGTTCCTTTGCTTGTGTTGATAAGAATCTTGCTTTTTTCACATATTCTTCGTTATTTGATACTAATGCTCCTCCACCAGAAGTAGTAATTATCTTATTACCATTGAAAGAATATATTCCTATTTCACCGAAAGTCCCACTCATTTTACCTTTATAAGTAGAACCTAAGCTTTCTGCTGCATCTTCAATAATTTTCACATTATACTCATCACATAATTCCTTAATCTCATCCATATTGGCACTATTACCATAAAGGTTAACAACAATTGCTGCCTTTGGAGTGATTCCCTTTACTTTTAAATCTTCTAAAGCCTTTTTTAAAGCTTTTGGTGACATATTAAAGCTTTCTGGCTCTGCATCTATAAATACTGGAATTCCACCTTCATATACTATAGGATTGCAGCTTGCACAAAATGTTAAAGATGAACAAAGAACATAATCTCCTTTTGTTATACCTAAAAGCTTCACTGCTAAATGAATAGCACTGGTACCTGAAGTTAAGGCTGCTGCTGATTTTATCCCTACATATTCTGATAATTCTTTTTCAAATTCATTAACATTTGGTCCTAGTGGTGCAATCCAATTTGTATCAAAGGCTTCTTTAACAAATTTTCTTTCAAATTCTCCCATATGTGGTGATGATAAAAATATTCTCTTATTACTCATACTAAACACCTCTAATTATCATAATTATTTACTCTATTAAAACTGTAGTTGCTGCTATTTCTTTCTTTGATATATCATTTAATACTTCTTTATTTTCCGTACTTTCTTTATAAGTTGGTACTATATGCTTCAATGTATTTCTTAACTGTCCCATGTCATCATTAGTTGAAATATTCATTAATTTTGAAATTGATTGTTTCAATTTTCCTAAATCAAATGTGCCAGGCTTTCCAATAAAAATCTTCTCATGAGCTGTATTTTTAAGTCCTTCTTCATCCATAAGAAGCTCTTCATATAATTTTTCACCTGGCCTTAATCCTGTTACTTCTATCTTTATATCTTTATTAGGTTCAAAACCAGAAAGCTTAATTAGGTTTTCTGCCAAATCATATATCTTAACTGGTTCTCCCATATCAAGAACAAATATTTCTCCACCTTTAGCATAAACACCTGCTTGAAGCACAAGCTGTGCTGCTTCTGGAATAGTCATAAAGAATCTTGTAATTTCCTTGTGAGTAAGGGTAACTGGTCCCCCTTTAGCAATTTGCTTCTTAAATAATGGAACCACTGAACCATTTGAACCTAATACATTACCAAATCTTACAGCCACAAAATCTGTATTACTTTCTTTATTTATAGCTTGTATTATCATCTCACAAAGCCTCTTGCTAGCCCCCATAACATTTGTTGGGTTTACTGCTTTATCTGTTGATATTAAAACAAATCTTTCAACTTTATATTTACTAGCTACTTCTGCTACATTTAATGTACCCATAACATTATTTTTAATGGCTTCACATGGACTATCTTCCATTAAAGGTACATGCTTATGTGCTGCTGCATGGAAAACAACGTTAGGCCTGTACTTATTAAATACATGTTCTAACCTAGCTTTATCTCTCACTGAACCTATAAGAGTTACTAAGTTAAGTTCTGGATAATTTCTTTTTAGTTCCATTTGAATTTCATATGCATTGTTTTCGTAAATATCAAATATAATAAGCTGCTTTGGATTAAACCTTACTATTTGACGACACAACTCAGACCCAATAGAGCCTCCTCCACCAGTTACTAATACTATTTTTTCTTGCAAATAATCAGCTATTCCACTATAGTCAAGCTTCACTGCTTCTCTTCCTAATAAGTCATTAACATCCACATCTCTAATGCTTTCAACGGAAAATTTACCATCAATTATTTCATTAAGACCAGGCATTATTTTAACTTTAACCTTTAGATCCTTACATTCATTAATTAATTCCTTTAATATCTTTTTTTCCAAACTGGCAATGGCAATTATTATTTCTTCTACATCCTTTTCTTTAACTATTTGCTTCATATCATGCCTATTGCCTAATACTCTCACACCATCTATATAAGTTCCAAGCTTTTGCTTATCATCATCAATAAGTCCTACAACTCTTTTTTTAAGCTCAGGTCTTCTGCCTAATTCTCCTACCACTAAAGCTCCTGCTGCTCCTGCCCCAATAACTAGTACTTTCTTAAAATCCTTATTTTTAATGGCTGTGCTAAAAATAATTGCTCGTCTTAATATTCTCCAACCTAATCTAAGACCATTACAAAAAGCCATGATAAATATGGCTGACAAAGTAGTTACCATCATTGGAATTCTATTTGTTGATGCTAATGATGATACAACATTTATTAAATAGGCTATTGTAATTGCAATAATTCCATTACTTAATTCTGAAACTCCAGCCAACGACCATATACTGTTATATTGCTTACATATTGCCATTACTATAATATATATTACTGCCGCTAAAATTATCTTATTAAAATTTCCTTTAAAGTATGTCATAACTTCTAAGAAACTCATATTTTCTAAATAAAATCTAAATATATAAGATAAAAAATATGAAAATATAATTAAAGAAAAATCCAATAAAAGTAAAACCCCAACTTTAATCTTTCTATTTTTTAATACATCTTCTGCCAGCGTAATATTTGTCATTAGATTTCCCCCTTATCTACCATTTCTATATTTAATTTTAATAAAGTATTTATCAGCACAAACCCCCCATTATTTAACATTATTACTTAATTTAGTATAACACTCTTTAAATATATAGAAAAAAAGTTTCGTCCCCAAATTTACGATTCAAATTGATAGCTTTCAACATTACATAATGATTTTTTCTCTCTTTTATCCTATTGTTTTTTCATTATTTTAATATTTCTATATTTGATATTAATGCTCCATATTTGTTAAATTATTTTTTAAATAATATTAAAAAAAAGCTATTAAATTCACTTTGAATTCAATAGCTTTTTTTCTTGCTTTAATTTTATAAATTTTATTTTCTATGAAATTAATTTAATTATTCGTCACTTTTCCCTACACCTGAAAGTATTAAGCCTTTATTATGTTCTAGCGCCCAATTGATACCCCAGTCATTTTGGAATATTAATATGTTTCTATCTTTAAAGTCTTTTACCTTCTTAGCATCTGAAGTTAAGTTTAACTTATCTACATCTACGTCATTATTTTCTATCCATCTTACATATCTAAATGGAAGTCTATCCATCTTGATTTCAACGTTATATTCGCTCTTTAATCTATATTCAAGAACTTCAAATTGTAGTACCCCTACAACTCCAACGATGATTTCTTCCATACCAACATGGTTTTCTCTAAATACTTGGATTGCACCTTCTTGTGCTATTTGTGTAACACCTTTAACGAATTGTTTTCTCTTCATAGTATCCACTGGTCTTACCCTTGCAAAGTGTTCTGGTGCAAATGTTGGAATTCCTTCAAACTTGAATTTCTTTGAAGGCATACATAATGTATCTCCAATTGAGAATATACCTGGATCAAATACCCCAATAATATCTCCTGCATATGCTTCTTCAACTATTTCTCTATCTTGAGCCATAAATTGTTGTGGTTGAGCAAGTTTAACTTTCTTACCACCTTGCATATGAAAAACTTCTAATCCCTTTTGGAATTTACCTGAACATATTCTCATGAAGGCAATTCTATCTCTATGAGCCTTGTTCATGTTAGCTTGTATTTTAAATACAAAAGCTGAGAAGTTTTCATCAAATACATCTATTTCTCCAATGTTTGATTGTCTTGGAAGTGGTGATGTAGTCATTTCTAAGAAGTTTTCAAGGAATGGTTCAACCCCAAAGTTAGTTAAGGCAGATCCAAAGAATACTGGAGTTAATTCTCCTGTTCTTACTTTTTCCACATCAAATTCATCACCAGCTATATCAAGAAGTTCAATATCTTCCATTAACTTATCATGAAGTGCTGATCCTAAGATTTCTCTAAATCTTTCATCATCTACAGAACCTTCTATTGCCTCAACTTCTGTAGCACCATGATTACCACCATTGAAAGCTATGATTCTTTCATTCTTTCTGTCATAAACACCTTTAAATTCCTTACCTGAACCTATTGGCCAATTCATTGGATATGTCTTGATTCCAAGTTCGCTTTCAATATCCTCAAGTAATTGGAATGGATCTTGTGCTTCTCTATCCATCTTATTGATGAAAGTGAAAATTGGCATTTCTCTTAATGAGCATACATGGAATAACTTTCTTGTTTGATCTTCCACCCCTTTAGCAGCATCTACAACCATTACTGCAGAGTCAGCAGCCATAAGAGTTCTATATGTATCTTCAGAGAAGTCCTGGTGTCCTGGAGTATCTAATATATTGATGCAGTGTCCTGAATAATTGAACTGCATTACTGATGATGTAACAGAAATCCCTCTTTGTTTTTCTATTTCCATCCAGTCTGAAACAGCATGTGTTGATGCTTTTCTTGCCTTTACAGAACCTGCTAATCTAATTGCTCCTCCGTATAATAGGAACTTTTCTGTTAATGTTGTCTTACCAGCATCAGGGTGAGATATGATTGCAAAGGTTCTTCTTTTCTTAATCTCATTTATGTAATCTGCCAATTT
>JABLTN010124793.1_pt1 | contig 18798 bp, 8 predicted proteins | sample 7160141 | NCBI WGS metagenome assembly JABLTN01 (sample SAMN14651226, study PRJNA627086) | human gut metagenome | isolation source: feces | host: Homo sapiens | reverse complement strand
TCATCGGAGCAGGTGAGGTAGAGGTTGAACTTTCGTATGGAGCAAGCTTTGAATATGCAAATACAAAGACAACGGAATATGAGATAACATATAATGCCGCAGGTGGAGGTTCTGATCAGGTCGTTCTGTACTGTTTGAAATATATGTATTACGAATACTCCATATATGATCCGATTGCGAGAAAATGGGAGCCGGTGGTTATGCCGGTATGTCTCGGACCTTCAACTTCAATCATAGATGTGGCAGATTACGACAAGGTTGCAAGAAGGAGCAAGGGGCTCAACGAGATATATAATAATATTCTGAATAACACAGCGGGAGACCCTGCTACATACCAGACTCTTGGAGGTAAATTAAAGTACGCCTATCAGTCAGGTGGAAATAACAATTATTCTTCTGTAAATGCCAGCTCTGGTGCAGATCAGACTCAGACGATATCTGTGACTGATGAGAATGAGTATTCAACTGAAGTGTTCCTTGAGGCGAACGAAAAGCTTGGTGCTGGAGGCGGAGGACTCGGTAATAAGGTTATCGTCGGTGTAACATCAAGCCAGCATGCGGGTCTTGGTCACACCCGTGTAAGCTCGAATGGTGTTACATACAGTGGAACGGTGGACAATGTTCCGGCAGACTGCACAGGGTTCTCATTTGACTGGCAGCTGCGGGTGAACACTGCAAAGCTGAACAGCGACAGTGATTCAGTGTTCGTCATTGGCTATGATGTTAAGAATGTTGTTCGTCCGGCGCGTATGCCGATGGGACTTTCTGTTGTCGACACAACGAGAAACAGTGTCAGTCTTGAGTGGTCACCGTCCAATGATGCAGATTACTATGAGGTCTGTATCGTTGATGCAGGAGGTAATTACAACAGCAAGGCAGTTGTGCCATATACAGTTACTGACTATGAAGTGAAGGGACTATATTCCAACAGGACTTACACATTTGCAGTGAGGGCTCTTCAGGCAAATGGTTCAAAGAGTCTGTTCAGCCGTCCGGCAACCGCGACGACACTTCAGGACAGTTCTAATTTCCATATAACAAAGAACCCTGATGATACAAATACGTTTGCGGGTGGAAATGCAGAATTTGCGGCAAATGCGGTTTATTATGATGGGGATGGAGTAAACCAGAGCGTTGGATACAACTGGCAGGTTAATACAGATAATGGATGGAGAAGCGTATCGACAGGAGGCAGCAATCCTACGCTCAGACTTACTGATGTAAGTGATGAAATGGATGGAAACGAATATCGATGCAGAGTTTATTACAACGACATCACACTCTACACCAAGACTGCGACACTCACTGTAAATAAGGCGGACAGCAAGGTCATGCTTCTGGCGCACAACGATACCGAGAATAAAGATTTGTCGGATGGCAGCGTAGTCAGGGCATCGGGCTCAGAGACTACAAAGGTGGAGAACGTGACTAAGGAGAGAAATCTTATAACAGTCACATCCGGAGTCGGGGAATATATTCTTGTCAGCGACGGAACAAACTATATGTGGAAAGATAGTGACGAGAATTACTATCCATGCAGCGTAAGCGTCAAAAAGGACAGCGATGGTTACGTGGATGAATCACAGACATTTAAAGCATCTGATGTGGGCGGCACGGCATATGGTGTGAGTGAATCAGATTTCATCGCAGATATTGATGGCAATACTTACAAGCTGATCAGCGTAAATGCAGCTGACTATGCAGGTGAAAAGGTGTCATATGCATCTGATGATGTTACATATGACAGGATACTCGCAAAATGGGTATCAGAGGATGGCAGCAAGAACTTCTATCTTCTCGGAAACACATCGGGAAGTGAAGACAGTACGGTGTACTATTATGTGGCAGGTAGTGAAAGCGGAAGTTTTACTATGACTTCAAAGAAGACTCTTAATGTGTCAGATACTGTCAAGGTGGTCCAAACTGATCTCAAATCGGTATATCAGACCAAGACGGTGAGATCTGAGACCACAGGGGCAGAGGTCACATATACAGGAGACAAGATCACACTCAGCTGTCAGCCGAAATCACTGTCAGGTGAGGATGTACAGGGAGATGTGGAATTTGTCATCACAGGACCTGAGAGCAAGCGCATAGCTGGTAAGTATGACAGAGCAAATGGCTGCTATACTGCACAGTGGGAGCCATCCGGACAGGGAATATACAACGTATATGTATACTTTGCAGGAAACAAACAGTACAACGACAGTATATCTGACTCGATGGCTATATATACCTCATTTGAGGGAAAGACGAACATGAATCTGACCATGCAGGATAATGTAAGATATGGAGATTCAGTGAAGATGTCTCTGGAGAGAGTGTCATACGACAATACAGGAAAGCTTCAGGATATCACGGACGATTCAGAATACACTGTCAAAATAAAGAATAATAAGACAGGAGAATTTGAGGACACAGACAAATACGAACTTGCAAACGGCGTGTTTATACCGAAGTCTATTGGAATGTTCCAGATAACGGCATCAAATGGCGGAGACAAGACCCAGAAGAATATAAATGTTGGAATGGCACAGCTTGAGATAGCTGCCCAGGATACAGAGAAAAGTGTAAATGATTCTGTAAGAGAGTGCGAGGATGCGGTGATAACAGGTCTCAAGGCATGGGATACTGACATAATGCCTCAGAGAGACAGGGATTACGAGCTCGGATCAGTTGGAGTAAGTGGGCTGCTGCCGGGTATATATGATATAGATGTTGCATACGTCAAGGTGGGCGATCAGCATTCACAGGTTATGAATGAACTTGAGAAAAACTATATAATAAACCTGGTTAAAGCATCATACACACTGACAGGAAACGTGTACACCGTTACTGCCAGACCGGCAAATACACATGGTACAGTTTCAATCAAGTACCAGCAGCCTGGAAATGAAAACAGTGACGGACTCACAGTTGACAGTGGAACAAGACTCCCTGAGAACTCAACGATCACTTTAGCTGCTACTCCTCATAAGGGATATAAGGTTAAGAGCTGGTCACTAAATGGAAAGACAGTTACGGATCCACAGTGTGGAACATCCGGTGGCAAGGCGTGCAGCGATGACCAGATCCAGATGGCTAAGCTGAAAGCAAACATGAATGTAGCAGTAAACTTTGAGCCTGTATATCACAAGCTGACATACAAGCCGGACAATGAGGCTCACGGAACACTCAAAGCAAACTATGTGACGGATGGAACAATTGGAAAATCGTTTGGTTCAGGTGCAAACATTCATATAGAACAGAAGGTAAGACTCACTGCGGTTCCGGCAGCAGGATATGTTCTGGATCATTGGACTGTTACGGGAGAAGATGGAGTTCCAGAGACCGTTCTCGCGGAAGATGGAGTGACAAATAACACATCTCTCACATATGATGCAGAGGAGATCAGCGAGGATACACTTATCACGGCATATTTTGCAGAGGCACAGAATTTCAAAATATCAGTCTCGCCTGTAACTGTTGGAAGCGATGGAAAGACTACAGTGACAACAGGTGTGGATGTCACAGTCAAGGCTCAGCGAGTTGACGGCACAGTGACTATAGAGAGCGGTGAAGATGGTATATATGAAGTCAGCCGAGGCGACAATGTGACCATCCAGGTTACCGTTCCGTCAGGACTACTTCTCGACGGATGGTCAGCAGCAGATGGACAGGAACTTGGAACTATATCAGCGGATCTCAGGACGATGACAGTGTATGATATAGCTTCAGACCTCGATTATACAGTTAAGTACACTGCGCCGAACAGATACAAGGTGACATATGGTGCGGATGATGATGCAGCTGGTGTGGTAGATGCTGTGGCTGCAGGAAGTACAGACGCACTTGTATCCGGTGACAAGCAGCTTCAGGGAAGTGACATAGTATTTACAGCAACTCCAAATGAAGGCTACGAGGTAGCATACTGGGAGGTAAATGGCGAGAAGGTTGATGCTGAGGCAGAAGGTACTGGCGCCCAGAGGTATGAACTAGAATATCTCGGCAAGGATACAAAGGTTGTCGTATACTTCTACAAACAGCCGGTTGTGTCGTGGACATCAGGAAATGACACAGAGATGACTGCAAAGTCAGGAGATTCTGATCTGGCAAATGGCGGATATATCGCATATGCAAGTAAGGATGATCTGAAATTCTCATTTGCGGTGAAGAGAAGTTATGAGATAGCTGACATAAAGGTAAATTATGCAGGAGAGGATGTATTCAGTCTTGCGGAGGACAGCGGAGAAGGAAAGCTGGCTGAGACTGCGGATTCTGAGTCCGGAACAGAGAGATACACGTTTACGTGGAGTGCTCCGGCAGATGGATTTACAGGGGATGTGACAGTAAATGCCACATACAGAAAGATCGCACCATCCGTGAAGGCTGAGTATTCTCTGAAGGTGATAGAGAAGGCTTCTGCTGGAGAGGCGTCAGGAAAGACACACGGCTCTATAAGTGCAGATGTGTCAAGAAAAAATCTCCCTTCATACATACAGATAGGAGATACCATAAGTGATGCGACGGAGAGCAAATCTGCGCAGATCACAGACATATACAGAGATTCTGTCATCACATTCAAGGTTGTGCCTGATGATGGATACAATGTAAAAGAATGGATCATAAATGGACATAAGCTGACAAGCGAGACGGAGAATATAAAGTTATATTCAGACAAGAAAGTAAATGATACCCTTAAGATCACGGTTGACGGAGATTCATCTGATGTGACAGTTATGGCTGGTCTTGAGCTGGTTGGTGATGTACTCACATTTGGTCCTGAGACAGAGGGAACAGGTGAGGTGAGCGCCATGATCACATCTACAAAGCTGGTGCTCGAATCAGGAGATATGATAGGTGCTGCTTCATATGTGGAATTCACAGCGGCAGCTGCAGAAGGATACGAAGTTGCAGACTGGCTTGTAAATGGAATCAGTCAGGGCGTGGCAGAGAAGATATTTGCATACAAAGTGCCAAAGGATACGAGAGTTGATGTGAGGGCTGTGTTTGACAGACCTGTGTATAAGATAACATGGTCATCAGATGAGGGTGGACAGATAAAGGCAGAGAACATGACAGCAGATGAAGTGCTTGAAGGTAATTCTGCACAGATCAGAGGAGACAGAGAGCTTAAGTTCACAGCTGATGCCGACCAGTACATGGAATGTACAGGATTTACAGTAAAGACAGCAGAGGGAACAAAGGATTACACAGCAGAGGAGCTTGGCAGCAACGTATTTGTGGTTGACAAGGTGGCATCTGACATAGATGTTGTTGCTCACTTTGCTAAGCAGGAACTCAAGTCAGTTATAACCTTTGAGGCAAATGATGCTGCTCTTGGAGCTGTGACAGCGGTATATGGACTGGACGAGAAGGCTGAGATCACAAGTGGCGATAGTCAGGTATCCGGCGGAGATGCAGTATTTACGGCAGCTCCTGCAGATGGCCAGATGATCGAGGGCTGGTATCTTGATCCTGAGTGTACACAGGCTATAGAAGGCACTGAACTGGAGCAGACTACCTATGAGGTGAAGACTATCTACACAGATGTGGCAGTATATGTTAAGTTTGTGGAGATTCCAGAGTATACAGTTAAGGTAGGTACAACAGGAACCGGATCGGCGAAGATCACTGCATCTTCTGACGGTGAGGAACTTGAGATCGTATCAGGAGAGGTTAAGCTCAAGAGACATAAGGATCTTACAATAACAGTTGCACCGAAGGATGAATACAACACAGTTGAGCACTGGACAGTTGACGGAGCAGATGTTGATTCAGATGAACTCACATACAAGCTGACAGACATAACAAAGGATGCAGAGATATATGCATATATCGCACCATCACTTCTTGTAAATGTAATATTCAAGAATGAGGATGAAGTTAAGAAATATGACAATATAGACATCAGTACAGGTTATGTCGGCGAGGATGGAGATATAAGCGGACTTAAGCCAATAAATGCTGAGAATAACTTAGTGAGAATAGGTTCTGGCAAGGATGTAAGATTTGCCATAACACCTTCTGATGATTATATGATCCAGGCATGGACAGTTAAGTACATCAGAGGCGGAAAGGTTGTCAAGGAAGAGTCTGGCACTGACTTTGGATTTACCAACGAGATACTTTTAAATGATGTTACAAACAGCATAGAGGTAAGTGCAGAGCTTGTTGACAGAGTTGGATATGCCATTCCTGTAGAGGGAAATTATGACAGAGATAATAATCTGATAGAGACTGCAGGTGGTGAAAGCACACCGGAGACAGCTTACACTATAACAGACCTTACAAAGATACCAGACAATGTGGTATTCAAGAATGACAATGGCGTAGTTCTTGATAATATGGTAAGAGAGAACGGAGATGCGAGTGTTGTTATTACACCTGCTGAGGGCTGGAGAATCAGAGATATAATCATTGATGAACCAGAGAACGCTGAAAATTCAGAGGAGTCAGAGAATATCATGTCAGTCCAGCCAGTGCTTGCAGAGGATGGAACTGAGACAGGAGCATATCTTGTAAGTGATGTAAACGTCACAAAGAATATGGAGTTTAAAGTTGATGCAGTTAAGCTTTACTCTGTAACAATAGCAGATACAGAGCATGGAAACATAAAGGTGACAAAGCCAGATGGCACAGAGGTGGAGAACGGTGAAATGATTGACGAGAAAACTGTTCTTACATACACAGCAACACCGGATATGTACTATGACTTTGACGCATGGACAGAGGATGCGGCAGATCAGGCTGAGAGCACATTTGAAAAAGCCCTTGACGGAAGTATCACAGTGGGAGCAGCCTTCAAGGCAAGATATGCAAAGGTAAGTATTGCCACAGTGAAGAATGGTACGGTAACTGTCACAACAGCTGACGGTAAGAAGATATCTAACGGACAGCTGGTTCAGGAAGGCACAGATATCATCTGCAAGGCAATTCCTGCAAAGCATTGTGATCTGTCAGCCTGGGGCGGAGATGCCAAAGGCAAGACTGGTACTACAGTGAAACTTACGGTGACAAAGAACATGAATATAAGAGCGGCATTCAAGTTCAGGTATGTGAAGGTAGCTATTGGAAAGACTGAAAACGGATCGATCACAATCAAGACTGCAGAAGGCAAAACAGTTAAGAATGGTGCATCAGTGATCGAGGGAACGGTTCTTATCTGCACGGCAAAGGCGGCAAACAACTGTAAACTTGGAAGCTGGACAGGAAGCTTCAAGAGTACAAAAACTTCGGTAAAGGTTGCTGCAAATAAGAATATGAAAATCAATGCCAGGTTTGTAGCAAAAATACCGGCACAAAATACAGCTGGTATCAATAAGAATATCCATGCAGTAGTATCCGGAAACAAAGTGACAGTTGTGTGGGGTAAGGTTAACAAGGCTGACGGATATGATATATATGCACAGGAGTGCTATGTAAACTTTAACTCGAAAAGTCTTATTAAATCGGTAAAGGGCGCATCGGCAACCCGAGTTACAATATCCAGCATTAATGGCAAATCACTTGCTAAGTTAGATACGATCAAGCTGAGAGTAAAGGCATATAAGCTGGTAAATGGTAAGAAGAAGTATATAGACAATAGTGTCATGCTTCATATAGTTACCAATAGCAGCAAATATACCAACATCAAGAAGGTTCTGCTTCCACAGAAGAGCTACGTGTTGGGAGTTAAGCAGACGATTAAGCTTAAACCTGGATATACCAAGGCAGATGCCAGCAAGAAGGTGCTTGATGGCACACATGGTGCAAGGTATTTGTATGCATGTACAAATAAAAATGTTGCTACAGTTGATGCCAAAGGAAGAATAAAGGCAAAGGCCGCAGGAAAGTGTACGGTCTATGTAATTGCTGTAAATGGCACTACACAGGCTGTGCAGATTATAGTAAAATAAAAATAGTAGCTGCATGAGGTGCTTGATATCCGGCCCGTTGGGGCTGGATGCAGGCACCTTTGCTGATATATACAGGGTGTTGATTATCTATACCGGGATTAAAAAGTGAGAAAAGGAGATTTGTACATATGGGGAATACGGCTTCGGGTAATAAAGGCTGTTTTATAAAACCGAAAAAAGCCTGGAGGCTTCTGAAGACAGCGGATGAAGGGAATGTAACTGCATATATATTCGGGGTCAGTGGTTCGGGAAAGACGACTCTTGTCAGCAGATATCTTGGAACACGTAAGTACATGGTGGTGGATGCCGGCGGTATCAGACCGGATGACCTTGTGGTAGAAAGCAGCAACGCAAGAAAAATAATTGTCATAGATAATCTGCACGAGCTCTCATGGGGGGATGTGGACACAGTGAGGGAGCAGATCATAGAACTCATTAGAAGAGAAGACGTATGGGTTATACTCGTTGGCCGGTGTCCGGTTCCCCCATGGCTTTCTGCTGTAAGATTTCAAGAAGGATTTTATGTGGTGGACAGCAAGCTGCTTATGTTCAGTCTGGAGGATATAAAGAAGTATGCTGAATACGCTGGATTTAGTATCAATGAGGCACAAGTGCAGAGAATGTACTATGAGACTACAGGACTTCCGCTGGCTGTGGAGATGTGCCACATCAAATACATGGAAATGGCATATACAAGCGAGATAACAGATGATATGTATAATGATTTTTCGAGACGCGTTGAGGATGAGATGTGTAATTACCTTGAGTATCATGTGTATGATAACTGGGATGTGGAAATGCAGGAATTTCTCATGGAAATATCCGTGGTGGATGAGTTTACAACAAAACAGGCTGAGATGATAACCGGAAGAAGTGACAGTGAGCTTTTGATCGAGAGGGCAAAGTGGCTTGGAAACTTTATGACCAGCCGGATGGATAAGGATGGCAATACACAATATCAACTGCAGTTTCACATGAGGGTCTCTATGCGCAGACGTCTTAAGCGGAAGTACGAGAAAGAGCGTATAAGAGGCCTGTATGAGAATGCCGGACTGTTTTACAGACTTAACGGAGATATAAGGAAAGCTTTGGAGATGTATGAAAATGCAGGAGTTACAGAGCGAATAGTTTCAATACTTGTCGATAATGCCAGACATGCGGCGAACAGTGGTTATTACTATGATCTGAAAAAATATTACCTGGAACTTCCGGATCATGTCATCGAGAAAAGTCCTGAGCTTATGTGTGGTATGAGCATGCTGCAGTCACTCCTTCTAAATCCTGATGAGAGTGAAAGATGGTACGACAGACTAAAATTATATGCAGATGAAAACCAAGGAAGTGCCAGGAAAAATGCAAAGGGACTTTTGCTGTATCTGGATATTGGTCTGCCGCACAGGGGGAGTGTTGATGTATTAAAGCTTTTGAAGTCAGCATACACCATGGTTTTTAATAAAGAAGTAAGAATACAGGAATGGTCGGTTACATCCAATCTGCCTTGAATCATGAATGTCGGAAAAGATTTCTGTGAGTGGAGCAAGAGAGACAGAGAGCTGGCGTCGAAGGTTGGCAGGATTGTTGAGTTTGTACTTGGAAAATACGGAAAAGGTCTTGTAAATCTTGCTTTGGCGGAGAGTTTTCTTGAAAAGAGCGGAGATAATTACGAGGTGGCAACGCTTGCGGCAAAGGGCAGAATGCAGGCGGAAGCAGGAGGAAAAATCGAGCAGTGCTTTGTTGCTGATGGTATATTGGCGTGGCTGCATTTGCAGAACGGAAAGCCACAGGAGGCTCTTGAGGTTTTGAATGGAATAGAGGGAAAGGCTGAAAAAGAGGAAGGACAAAATCTCCTTCCCAATATATATGCATTTGAGACCAGATGCAGCCTGTACAGAGGAGATAGAGCCTGTGTTACAGGTTGGATGGAAAATGCTCCGGATGAAAATGTTGAATTCAGGATATATGACAGGTTTATCTATCTAACCAAAGTGAGAGTATACCTTCAAAGCGGACGGAATGAACAGGCATATTCGCTGCTGACAAAGCTGAGATATTATGCTGAGATGATGTCCCGTACGTATATAGGGATAGAATGTAGTGTGCTGATGGCTGTAGCTTTGCAGCGATTAAAAAATGATGACTGGAAAAAGGCGATGTGCCATGCTATTGATACTGCGATGGAATATAGCTTCACAAGGATTATATCCAGAGAAGGTGCGGCGGTGAATACTCTTATAAATACCTGTGGATGGAAAGTCGAAAAAGATGGTGCTGACGACAAGGAGATAGCCGAAAGAAGGGCATATTTCAGACAACTGCAGAAGGAGACTGAGAGTATGACGAGATACTACCCCGGATATATGAAAGCGGGAGTGGACGATGTTCAACTCAGTGAGACGGCTACAGCCATACTTAAATTGCAGGCAGAGGGCTTGTCCAGACAGAAGATAGCGGACAGACTCAACATGTCGGAGGCGAATGTAAAGTATCATCTGAACCAGGTGTACAGGAAACTCGGGGTGACTGATAAGGCCGGGGCGGTCAGGGAGGCATCTAACAGGGGACTTATCTAGTGATTGTGAGATTTGTGTTCGGTGGTGATTTACTTGAATACACCGCATGTAAAAGTTGTATATGAATGTATATAATTAGGGTGGAAAAACTTAGATTGTTGTTGTATTATGTCTATAATTATGATTACATACGAATCAGTAACGTCAGATTGAGATGAGGATAATTTCCGTATGGCATAAAAGTGTTGGTGAAGATGGCGTTTGGAACTTAGAGAATGAGCGAGTACGGACGGATTCGTATTTGACAGGTATTCAAGGAGGAATTACGACGTGAATTTTTTGGAAGAGAGAATAACTAAGGATGGAATAGTAAAGGAGGGCAATGTTCTCAAGGTGGATAGTTTCCTGAACCACCAGATGGATATACGTCTGTTTGATCAGATCGGTGAGGAGTTCAAGAAGAGATTTGAGGGAACAGAGATCAACAAGATCCTTACTATAGAGGCATCCGGAATAGGCATTGCCTGTGTTGCTGCCAGACATTTTGACGTGCCTGTTGTATTTGCGAAGAAGTCAAAGAGCATTAATATAGAGGGCGATGTGTATGTGGCAGAGGTTGAGTCATTTACACACAAGTGTAAGAATCAGGTTATCGTATCCAAAAAATTTATAAATCCGGAGGACAAGATTCTTATCATAGATGATTTTCTTGCAAATGGATGTGCGCTTCAGGGACTCATCTCCATAGTCAAGTCAGCAGGCGCTAGCGTAGAGGGAATCGGAATCGCGGTTGAGAAGGGCTTCCAGACAGGTGGTCAGGTCATCAGGAATCTCGGATATCATCTTGAGTCGCTTGCGATAGTGGACAGCATGGACGCTGCTACGGGCGAGATAAAGTTCAGGGAGCAGTAGGATCGCTGCGGGATATTTGCTGAGAGGTGGGGTATATGGGAAATAACAATTTAGAAGAAAAAAATGTTTCTATGCCTGAGAAAATTGGAGGCGTAATATTTGGCATATGGTTTGTTGCCAGTATTATAGCCGGATTTGTTGCAAGTGAGATCGGAACGGATGCTGTTATGCTTGTTGTGGGGCAGTTTTTTGCCGGGATAGTTCTTGTCATAATTCTAAAGACTCTTATTCCGATGATTAAGAAGCGAAAGCGGGGGAGCATCATCGGTATAGTGTTCATATCTGTGTTTGCCGGTGCTGCATCGGCGCTGATATGGGCGGCGTGTGCTGTGAAAGATGGCTCTTTTGCGGATAAGATAGTATTGCTCCCGGAACGGATATTGGGGAGAGAAAATTGCAATGTTGGAGCATTTTATGCAGAGATATTTGCCTGTGCATTCTTTGTGGTCAGTGCAATAACACTGCTCTCTGTGATATGTAAGAGAAAAGCGCTTGAGCGAAGATGTTCATTTACTGTGAAAGCTGTATGCCATGATGTACGTGCAGATATGAGACAGGATATGAGAGCCGGCAGAAGATATCCGGAGGCGGGAGTATTTGAATTTACATACAGGGATAAGCAGTATAAAGTGTATGAGCAGACATATGTATATGGACTGAATATAAGTAAAGGCGATGTGGTATATCTTTATATCAACCCAGAAAATCCGTACGAATTTTATCTGGAAAACAGTGGTATATTCAGCAGTCAGGCGATATGGTCAGCAGTTTTTTTGATGGTTATATCAGGTTTGATGGCCGCAGGCTGCAATTTGTTGATTTTTAGGTGAAAAAATAGCCAGGTGTATGTTCTCCAATTTGGAGAATATGCACCTGGCTGTTTCTACGTAATTTTATCTGAAACTCTTCAGCCAATTGACGAGAGAGTCGTGCCAGATATTATCTACGACTGTCTTTTTCATCTGTGCGTCAACAGGTCCGTTTCCGGCAAGCTTTGCCAGGATTGCAGCCTGAAGTTCAGGAACTGTCATGGATTCCGGAGACTTGCTCCAGTCAACTGTGATGGTTTCTGGATCAACCGGGGTGTCGGCAGCAGTATTCTTCTCAATATCAGTAGTGTTTTTCTTAGCATCTGCAGATTCTGTAGCAGTCACAATGTCTTTGGATTCTTTGGATTCTATCTTTGGTTCAGCTTCCTTATTGCCTTTTGCATCGGTAGATGTTTCAGACGCTGCCTTATTTTCTGTGTTGGTCTTAGCTTCACTCTCAGTCTTGTTCTTAGTCTTGTTCTCAGCCTTCGTCTCCATCTTAACTGGCTTAACGTTCAGGTCAGTTCCATCAGGCACCCAGATCTCACCACTGTTTGCAGGCTGGGTTATGTTGATATGTCCATCCTGGACAGAGACTTTCTCACCTGACAGAGAGCCGACATATGCTGCGCAGTTTCCTGCTGCAAGGTGCATTCCGGCTGGGGCATCGTCGTTGTTCACTGACACGATGACACGTGTTCCGTCAAGATCCCTCGCGTATGCGAACTGTCTGTTGGTGAGCATCAGCTCATCGTAGCTGCCATATGACAGTGCAGGAACGGCCTGACGTACCTTGCCGAGTGCGGCGATGAGTGCTGTACAAGGATTAGTTTTTACTGAATCCTTGTAATCTTCTATATTGAGAGCTGGTCTTAAGCTGTCGTCCGAGCCATATTCCTTGCGTCCCTCAATGCCAAATTCCGAACCGTAGTATATGCTAGGCACACCCGGAAGAGTGTAGAGCAATACATGTACAGGTGCAAAATGAGCCTTATTGGTAAGTTTTGTATAGATACGCTCCACATCATGGTTGTCTACGAAGTTGTAGAGCTTTAATGTTCCCATGTTCTGGAGACGTCTTACAGTGTGCGCGATTTCAAAATAGTTGTGGTCATTGTGGCCGCTGTACAGAGCCTTGTGAAGTGTGTAGTTGGTGACACTGTGAAGAGTCTCGCCGTTTACCCAGCGGCTGTAGTCGCCGTGGATGACCTCACCCATGAGCCAGAAATCCGGCTTCACTTCATTTGCTGTGCGGCGCAGTGCCTTCATGAAATCAAAGTCAAGAACGTCTGCCGCGTCAAGTCTGATTCCGTCCACATCGAACTCACTCACCCAGAAACGGATCACATCGCATATATAGTCAACGACAGCAGGATTCTTCTGATTCAGCTTGACGAGAAGGTTGTAGCCACCCCAGTTGTCGTAAGAGAAACCGTCGTTGTACTCGTTGTTACCCCAGAAATTCACGTTGCAGTACCAGTCCTTGTACTGTGAATTCTCTCTATTTACCTGGATGTCCTTGAATGCGAAGAAGTCACGGCCTGTGTGGTTGAACACTCCGTCGAAGATGACCTTTATTCCCTGTTCATGGCAGTAAGCCACAAATGCTGTCAGGTCCTCATTTGTTCCGAGACGGGAGTCGAGCTTCTTGTAATCTGTAGTCTCGTAGCCGTGTCCGACTGACTCAAAGAGTGGTCCGATGTACAGTGCTGAACCGCCAATCTCCTTTATATGATCCACCCATGGAAGCAGGGTGTTTAAGCGGTGAACAGGCTCACCGTAGTCGTTCTGTTTAGGGGCTCCCGCAAGTCCCAATGGATAAATGTGATAAAATACTGCCTCATCATACCATGCCATAGTTATCCCTCCATATTTTAGGTGCCGGCAAATGCAAAGCACCCGATATTATTTGATATATGTTACGCGCCATATATGTGACCAAAGTCAGCCCGCAACATTTACATTATACTAAATAAATTAGGAAAATGCGACAAAAAGTCATGCAAGTATCGCATCGATCATCATAGTTGCCGGAGCCTGCGGTCTGGATGCAAAGCAGAGCGCACAGCTTATCCAGAGCGCCATGATAATTGCCGGAATCGGCTCACTTATCCAGATGTTCCCAATCTGGAAGATCGGTTCAGGACTTCCTATAGTAATGGGAATAAGTTTTACATTTGTGTCAGTGTTTTGTTATCTGGGACCGACATACGGCTATAATGCGATAGTCGGAGCGGTACTTGTGGGAGGTCCCATCGAGGGTACGCTGGGACTTTTTGCCAAATACTGGAAGCAGCTCTCAGTTCTGTTCGGACTTGTGGTTGGATATATAGTAGCAGTGTGCATGGGTATGGTGGATTTCTCCGCACTCAGCGGAACATCAGTCATAGCGCTCCCTCACATCATGCCATTTAAGCCGGAGTTCAACTGAAACGCGATCATATCAGTAACTTTTCCCTAAGATCGTGCAGACGGTATTTGCTGAGAACTGTGTGGCTGTTGTATTCATAGTTGCCATCATTCTGAATCTTGTGCTTCCTAAGAACATGGATGCCCACGAGGCCCCAAAGACTGAGGATGCAGAGTAAAAACCTTTCATAAGGTGTAAGTGTTAATAACAGCGTTGTTCTGATATTATAATTTCAGAACGGCGCTGTTTTTGCTTTTTCAAAAATAGGTCAAAAGGGGTCAGGTACCTCCGTCCCCAAATAAAAATAAAGAAAGGTGAACAATATGGATAGTTTATTAAAGATAGAATCACTGAAGAAATACTATGGCAAAAAGCCAAACCAGACTAAGGCTCTGGACGGCATATCATTTCAGGTCATGCCGGGGGAGTTCCTTGGCATCATGGGTAGCAGTGGATCGGGAAAGTCCACACTGCTGAACTGTATCGCAACGGTCATAAAGCCTGACAGCGGAACCATAGAGCTTCAGGGCAAAGAGATACAGGCGCTTAAAGGTGCGAAGCTTGCGCAGTACAGAGGCAGGGAGATAGGTTATCTGTTCCAGAATTTTGAACTTCTGGACAATCTAACAGGCAGAGAGAACATTATGGTTCCGTTGTCAATACACGGTGTATCCGAGGATGAGAGCAGAAACAGACTGGAAAAGCTTTCATCATATCTGGAGATAGATAACGTGCTTGACAAATTCCCATCGCAGATGTCTGGTGGTCAGAGACAGAGGGTTGCGGCCGCCAGAGCACTCATACTTAATCCGGGGATCATTCTTGCGGACGAGCCGACCGGAGCACTCGACTCAAGAAATGCAAAGGCACTCATGGAGAAACTGTTGGGACTGAACAGGGATGACAACACTACCATACTTATGGTGACCCACGACTCAAATGCGGCCAGCTTCTGCAAGAGGATACTCTTCATACAGGATGGCAGGATATTCCATGAGCTCAGAAGAGATATGGAGAGAGAGTCACAGCAGGAGTTTTATGAGAGGATACTCAAGCTGATGGCGCAGATGGGAGGAGGCAGCGCAAATGTTCTTTAAACTCGCAATGAGGAACAGCCGGAGAAGCAGGAAAGAGAATGGTCTGTTCTTCGCTTCGCTGGTCGTGTCCATAGTGGCATTTTATATCATATTGGCGCTGTCCCATCAGGATGTGATGATATTCCTGAGAAGTCTTGAAAGCGATGCGGTGAACAGTCTTCTTCAGATAGCGGCGGTGTTCTATGTATTTTCACTGGTCATGTTGTTCTTTCTTATATACTATGCAAGCAAATACCAGCTCGAACGACGGAGGCACGAACTTGGAATGTATATAATGATGGGGATGAGGAGATCAAAGCTTTTTGCCCTGCTGATTGCGGAGGATCTGGGCAGCAGCGTAGTGGCTCTGCTCATCGGACTTCCTATAGCGATCCTGATGTCTGAGGTGGTCAGCCTTCTCACAGCCAGACTGGTAGGTCTTGGCGTTATAGGTCATCACGTATCATTTTCACTGCAGGCAGTCATACTGACAACTGTTGGATTTGTAGCGATAAAGCTTGCAGCATTTCTCATACTGAGCGGTAAGCTTGCAAGAAAGCAGATAGGCGATCTCCTTGTAGATACACCGGAGACAGAGAAGAAACAGCTTCCGGCTCCTGTGTATGGTGTGAGTGCAGTCCTCGGTCTTGTTGCGCTGGTCATTGCATACTGTCAGGGAATAGGTGGCTATTCGTGGATCAGCGTAAAATATATGGCGGTCACCATAACACTGGGATTTGTTGGCATGTTCCTGCTGTTTTTCGGTCTCAGGCTCTTTGTTGATGCACTGGCCAGACGTGCAAATGGCTCAAAACCACTTGCTGTGTTCGGTTTCAGGCAGATACACGAAAATGTAGCAACAAAATCTGGAACGCTTGCAATAAGCTCGATACTCATACTCGGCGCTCTGTGCTGCTGCGGTGCGGGCGTTGGCATATGTATATCCAGACAGAATATGGATCATGTGCTCGATTATACATTTGCCTCATATGGGGGTGACGCTGAGACGGACAGCAGGAATATCCGCGCGAAACTGGAGGAAACCGGCGTGTTGGAGGATTTCTCGGACGTATTCGATATGAAGCTTGGTTATATAAAGATGGGTGAAAATGAGTCCCATGATGATGCTGTGAACGTGGGGAATGTCATATCCGCACTTGAAAAACTCAAGGTTTCAGAGGACAGGGACGTGCTTATAAATAACATGTCATACATGACATACCCTTACCTGATCCAGGAGAGTGCGTACAACAAGGTGCTTGAGACTGCGGGAAAGGAGCCTTTGGAGCTCGGAGAGAATGAACTGGCACTCTATACGGATTTCTTTACTGATTACCGCGGAGGTTTACTGAATGAGGTATTGGCAGAGCGTCCGGAGGTGGATGTAAGAGGAGATGAGTATCATCTGACCGGAGAGGTCCAGACCACGAAGATTGTGACAGATTCATCGATAACCCTGTCGTTCGGACTTATCGTGGACGATGATACATTTGCCAGACTGACAAATGACAATTACGAGTTATATGTAAATGCCGTTCTCAAAAAGGATATCGTGGACGATAAGGGCCTCATGAAAGCCATAATGGACGAAAATGAGAAACTTGACGGCATAGATTTTGAGAGTATAAACGCTGATTGCGAGAGTTATCTGCAGAACATAGGAAGAAATATGTTCTACACGGTGGCTGCAGGATATATAACGCTTTATTTGGCGGTGGTGTTCCTCATAATCGCAAATACCATAATCGGTGTTCAGTTCCTGATGGGACAGAGAAAGTCCGGCAGAAGGTACAGAACCCTTGTGAAGCTTGGCGCGACATACGAAATGCTCTGCAGCTCAGCAAACAGACAGGTGGGCTGGTATTTCGGAATCCCGGTTGCCGTGGCGGCGGTCAGCAGTATATTCGGTGTGCGTGCTCTGCTCACGGGAATCCTGTCAGAATCCATGCGAGGCAGTGTGAAACAGATACTTATCATAGCTGCGGTTATGATAATCCTGTTGTGTGTGGTAGAATATATCTATATGACAGCGGTGAAACGCTCAAGCAACAGATATCTCATGGCGATGATGACACCGGAAAGGGTTGAGTAAACGGTGAAGTGTGTGATGGTGGTTGAGGACGATGTCCTCATGTGCGATGAACTTCTGGATATGCTGACAAAGGCAGGATACAGGGCAGTTAAGCCAGATGGATTTGACAACATAATAGAACAGATACTGGACATGGCTCCGGATATTCTTCTGCTGGATATCAATCTTCCTGGCAGGAGCGGCTTTGACATATGCCGGGAGATCAAGAGGCGGAGCTCTGTCCCGGTGCTGGTTCTCACATCGAGGGACCAGCTAAAGGACGAGCTCCATGCGCTGGAGCTGGGCGCTGATGAATTCCTCACGAAGCCATGCCGCCGTGAGCGGCTTCTGGCCCGGGTGGCAAATGTGCTCAAGAGGTACGAGGGCAGACAGAACCTGATCGAAGGAGAAGGGTTTCTTCTGGACACTCAGACATACACTCTGTATATAGATGGGAGATCTGCGGTGCTTCCACAGAATCAGGGACGTATATTTGAGACACTTATGACAAGCGGAGGAGATGTCGTGTCTAAGGAGAAACTTTGTGAGGCAGTGTGGGGCACATCGGAGTATATAGATGAAAATGCCCTGCAGGTGAATCTTACAAGACTCAAAAAGAAAATGGCGGGACTGGATATGAAGGCAAAGATCATAGCTGTAAGAGGCGTTGGATACAAAATATTCCCTGGGGACGGAGGTGCCTGACCCACTTGTCAGAGTGGAGAAAATATGAAAAGATTTGGACTTGTTATAAAACAGAATATTGTCTGGCTTGGTCTGCTGCTTCTGATGGACGTGGCGTTCTGCTTCTTCATGTGGCTTGTGGCACCAGAGGCATTTGTCAGAATAAGGGTGCTGGTTGGCATGTTCACTGTGATACTGTTCGCGGCGGTGTGCTCGGTGCTGTGTATAAAGGACAGGAAGAAGATTGAGGCGTTCAGGAGATTTGTCACTGCCCCGGATGAACAGAGCGAGATAGAAATGAGGAGCCTGTGCGGGGCTTCTGAACAGGAATATGTGAGCGTGCTGTCGGAGGAGCTTCACGATCTGAGAGATTCAGTGATGCAGAGTGGCAGACAGCTCAGGGAGTATCTGGAGTATGTGGAGAAGTGGGCACAGGAGATCAAGCCCGC